>Ga0213866_10000357_pt1 | contig 37730 bp, 51 predicted proteins | sample PICome_11_FD_160079 | JGI IMG/M metagenome (GOLD analysis project Ga0213866, IMG submission 160079) | Coastal seawater microbial communities near Pivers Island, North Carolina, United States - PICO284 | ecosystem: Environmental > Aquatic > Marine > Coastal | place: USA: North Carolina... | reverse complement strand
TTGCAAAGAATGCTGTAGGTGCTGTAGTTGACCACTTAGAACATAATGAAAAACTTATAGAGGATTTCTGTGGACCAGGAGCTACCTTTAAACCTAAGAATAGATCAGGTAAGTCCTGGACATCTGGACAGTTTACTACTGCTACAAGAACAGTTACTGGTATTAAATCACCAACTATGGTTGCTGTTGGTAAAGGTGGTAAGATTCTTTCTCGTGACTGTGACTTAATTATTGCTGATGACATTGAGGACCACGGAACAACTATACAACCTAGTGCTAGAGAGCAGACTAGACAATGGTGGACAACCACACTATCTAGTCGTAAAGAGGAACATACAGCTATTGTTGTTATTGGATCAAGACAGCATCCTGAAGATTTATATAACTTTCTTTTAGAAAACCCAGAGATGACCACAATTGTAGAAGAGGCACATAGTACAGAGTGTGTACTGCCAGAGAACGAAATTGAGTTACATACTGACTGTATGTTATGGGCAGGAAAGCGTAGTTACAAATGGTTATTGTCAAGATTACACGCAGCTGAAACCACAGGTGGTAAAGCTATCTTTGAGATGGTGTATCTTAACAAAGCATTTGTAGATGGTATAACAATGTTTGATGTAGAAGAGATAGATGTTTGTAGAGATGTAAATAGAGTTGTAGGGCAGGTACCTGCTGGAACACATTTGATAGCAGGACTTGACCCAGCTTCTACAGGTTATCAGGCTTGTTTCTTATGGGCTATAGATTCTGATTCAGGAAAACTTTATATGGTTGATATAGAAAACCAAGAAGGTGGTGGTGTCATACAAGCTAAACAAACCATAAAAAAATGGCACGAGATGTATGGACTTGCACACTGGGTTATTGAAGAGAATGGTTTTCAGAGAGCGATACGACAAGATAAAGATTTAAAAGATTACTGTTCACGAGTAGGTATCTACTTAGAAGGACATCAGACACAAAAAAATAAATTTGACCCTATCTTTGGCGTAGGAAGTATGAGAGAATTATTTAAGGAACAATTAATAAGTTTGCCTTATGGTAGTGCAGAAAGCGAAACAAAGAGTAATATATATCGTAGGCAACTAATTTATTTTTCTACTGGTGCTAGTAAGCAGTCTGGTAGAAATAATAAGTCAGATGTTGTTATGGCTTCTTGGTTTCCAATGAAAGTTATAAGAAGAATGCAAAAAGAAAGATTGGCTGAAGTAGGATTAGATTATGAACCAAGTTTTGGAGAATGGGATATAACTGATATGAACGAAACGCCTTGGAGTTAGAATGACACCTGAAGAAATACAATATCAAGTAACACAATTACACTTTGACAACCAGAGTGCATACTCTACTCGTGGTCGTATTCGTGCCATTATGAATGGTGGACCAGATGGTATTCAAGCATTGCTTGGAGATAACCTTAAAGGTTTCCAAGATTGGCAAGTACCTGTACCAAACCTTATGATGTCTGGACTAGAACACTTGTCACAAAAGATTGGTCGTATTCCTAACTTAAAAGTTGATGTACCTAATGGTAAAGATTCTGACAGAGCAAGAATGAAAGCTGAAAAGATTGGCAGAATTGTTAATGCCTATGATGAGGTACAAAAATTAGATTTACAAATGCCACAAGTAGGTAGATGGTTACCTGGTTATGGTTTTGCTGTATGGGTAATTAGAGAGAAGAGAGATGCTAACGGAACACCATATCCTTGTGCAGAACTTCGTGATCCATACAACTGTTTCCCAGGTTACTTTGGTGCAGACCAACAACCAAAAGAAATGGCTATTGTTCGTAGAGTACCTAAAGAATCTTTAGCAAAAGTTTATCCTAAGTTTTCAGACAAAATTATGTCTAAAGACCCTTATCAAACAAACACTCTTGGTGTTGGTAATGCTTATGCTTCTGCATACACAGATTCTTATAACGGCTCTTGGGCAAACTCAAATGGTGAGGGCGACTTAATAGCAGAGTATTACAATGAAGAAGGTACATACATTTTTCATATGACCTCTGCAACTATTCTTGACTTCATACCAAATCCACTTGATAGTGGACCTGCATTTGTTATTGCAAAGAAATTTGCTTTTGATAGATTGCAAGGACAGTATGACCAGATCATAGGACTTATGGCTTCTATGGCAAAGATTAATGTGATGTCAATAATAGCAATGGAAGATGCCGTGTTTACAGAAACAAACATTTCTGGAGAGATAGAGTCAGGACAATATCGTAAAGGTAGATTCGCTGTTAACTATCTAGCTCCAGGTACACAAGTATCTAAACCAGCATCTAATGTTCCTTATCAAATTTTCCAACAGATAGATAGAATAGAACGACAACTTCGTGTTGGTGGTTCTTATCCTACAACTGATGATTCACAGTCACCATTAGCATTTGCTACTGGTAGAGGACTTGAAGAGTTAGGTGCATCTATGTCACTTATGATTAGAGAGTATCACACAGTTATGTCTGATGCTATAGAGATGATTGATGCTAAACGATTAGAGTGGGATGCAAAAATGTATGGTGGTAATTCTAAATCACTATCTGGTTATATGGACAATACTTTTTATTCAGAAACATACGATCCAGGAAAAGATATTAGTTCTTACAAGACAAGAAGAGTCTATGGAGCTATGGCTGGATATGATGAACCACAGAAGATTGTGACTGGTTTACAGTTACTACAAGCTGGTATTATTGATAGACAAACACTACAAGAAAACCTAGATGGTTTAGATAACCTTGTTAGAGTTAACGATAGAATTACAAAAGAAAAAGCAGACAGTGTATTGTTTGATACATTGTTAGCACAAGCCCAACAGGGCGACCCAAAGGCAACTATGGCTGTTGTGCAGATAAGAAAGAATCCTGATGATATGCAAAATATCTTAGATAAGTTCTTTACAGCAGAAGAGCCAGAGATACCAACAGCTGAACAAGAATTGCTTGGAGGAGGTGCTTTGCCACCACAAGGTCCTCCACCAGGCATAGCTCAACTACTTGGTGGATTAGGTGGATAATGTCAATTAATAAAAAATTTGAAGAAATAGTAGATTTTTGTCTAGTAGATGTTGATGAGCTTGGTGATGACATTATTTTAGAAGAAGATGTATTTAAGCCACGAGGCAAAATGTACATTGACCAACTTCCACCTTTAGTATTTCCATTTGGCTATATGGTTATAAGTTCAGCATTTCAATTTTTTGAAGAAGAAGAGGATGAAGATGGCGAGATCACCGAGTAATAAAGGTATAAGTAAAAGAAATACTAATGTACCACCACCTGCTAGAAATACGCAGGATAACACTAGAGGTCTTATTCCTGGTTTAACAGCTGGTACTACTTATGGTGAAGGTCAACAATTAAAAGAACAAGCTAAAGTTACTGGTATGCCTAAAGACACGACAACACAAGCACAACCACGACCAACACGACCTATGCCACAAATGGATGTATTTGCTGGAACACAAAGACCCAACGAACCTGTCACAGCAGGATTACCTTTTGGAGCTGGTGTTTCTCCTGTACCACAACAAGAAGCTGGAGTAGAAGAAGTAAAATCTTTTATATACGAAAGCTGGTTAGCAACTGGAGATGACAGCCTACTAGAGTACTTATAATGTACAACGATTGGGATAAAGATAAAGCTGAAAAGCTAAGTAAAATTAATCAAACAAGTTTTGCAACTCCTGAATCTGTTATGGTTCAACTATCTAAAAATAATGCTGATGATTCTTTAGTTGAAAAAACTAATGTTTTTTTTAGCAGAGATAAACAAGGACCTTTTGAAAGATTAAAAAATTCTTTAGCTAAACAACAAGGCATTAATCCAGATACAGTTTCAAGTCTTAGGGAGTTGTACACTAAAAAAACATTTATGGGTCTTAGGTCAGTATGGGAAGATACATTCCCACGAGTAGGTAGAGCAATAGCTTTAAAACAACAGGGAGTAGAAAACCCTTGGCAAAAAGCTGATGTAAGTCCCTATAAAGTTTGGGATGCTAAAAGAGAAAAAGGTGAAGTTATAGATTTTGGTACAGCAATTTTTGGCGACACTAACCCAGAGGATACACAACAATATAAAGAGCTTATAGATAATGGTGCTAGTCCTGAATTTGCAAGACAAACAGTTTTAAAAAGCAAAGGTGAAAATATTTGGACTTTGATTGAAGAAGAGTCAAGAAAAGTAGATATGCCTAAAGAAGTTGCAGATGCTCTTAAAGCTAGAGGTAAAGGAACACAGGCTACATTTGGTAGAGTTGTTTGGCAATTACCCCCTTTAAATTTTATAGCAGGTCCAGATGACAAAGCATACGATTTTTGGACAGGTATTGTTGATTTAGGTGCAAACATATTTGATCCAACATTTATAGTAGGTAAAGTAGCTAAAGCTGCAAAAGGTGGAACAAAAATGTTAGCTTTATCAGATGAAGCAGCAGCAAGTGTTGGTTTATTAAATGGTTATGTTAGAAAATCATTTAGTAAGCGAACAGTAAAAGATGTTATTAATAGTCCTTCTGGAGATAACATAGCTGATTTTTTATTAAAGAATAAAGATAAACCAGCAACTATTCTTGAACAATCTAATTTTAAATTTGTAAACAAATACATAATGACTGATGAACAACTTGCTAGTAATACAACTAAATTTATGAACGATTTAAAAAATATAACTGAAGAAGGTCAAGCAGGAATTTTAAAAGTTAAAGAGTTACTAATGAAAAATTCTAATGTGTTAGTTGCATCAACAGAAGGTATGGTTCCAGAAATACAAAAAGTAGGTAGATTACCACAATTTTTAGACACATACTTCGGTGCTGGTTATCAAACAAAATTAAAGGCTAACAACCCAGATCAATTAATAGTTAATTACACAAAATTCTTAAAAAGCATAGACCCAAAATCTAACCTACTTGGTTTTGATAGAAACCAAAGACTTACACAATTACTAGATAAGTTAGATGCGACTAACACTAAAGACCCATTTCTTAGAGGAAATATTATTGTTAATGCTGTTATTGAAGATATGGGTTCATTAAGAAAAATAGTTGATGAGAGTTTTGAAACTTCTAAAACATTAAGTACTAATGGAAAGATTAGAGCTAAAGCATTATCACAATCAGTATTTACGAACCTGACTAAATATATAGGTGAAGTATCTGATGATATGACAAAAAATAAATCTTTATATACAAATTTAAGTAATCTACCAGATGAAATGAAAATTTTGTGGGGAGATGAGCTTACAAAACTAGGTTGGTCAACAGAAGATATTAATAAAGGATTTAATACATTTGCAAATCAACCAATTTTAGAATCAACATTAACAAGAGATATACGCTTACCTGATGTATCAGAAGTAGTGAAGTTAGTTAATACATTAGATAAAAGTATGAAAGGACAGTTTTTAAAAGCTGCTGACATAGTTGGATCTAAAGGTATTGATTCTGTAATGGATTATTATGTAGGTAAAGTATTTAAACCTATTGCTTTGTTACGACCTGCTTGGACTGTACGAGTTATTGCAGAAGAACAGTTAAGAGCATTAGCTGATGGTGTACTTGGTATTAGAGATAATTACCTTAATCCAATGAGCATACTTGGAAGAATGGGTTTAATTGATGTTAGACCATCTGCTGCAAGATCTGGTTGGTTAAACAATGGTGTGTTTGAAGCTGGTATTGGAGAGGCAGAATCAAGAGCTTTTGACAATTTAACTGGTAATACTATTAGACAAAAAGTAGATTGGGAAGTTGTACAAAGAGAAGCAACAGACATAATACAACAAACTGGTATAGGAAATCCTAATACTAAAAATTGGAATGAAGGACAATTTAGAGTAATCAATAATTATTTAGATAGTAAATTAACACAAGCAATAGCAAAAATAAAATTACAAGGTACAGATATTGAATCTGCTAGAAGGTCTATAGCTACTGAAAAACTTATTGATGATATGTTGACAGAAGGTAATGAATTTAGAGAGGCAATGCTTTCTATTTCTACTAGCACTAACAAAGAGAATGTCTTACAAGTATTGCAAACTACGACAGACAGAACTGTAATTAGACAATTCTTAGATACATTGAGCGAAGCTGTTACAGCTGATTTATCTAAAGATGGAAACATTACAGCTGAAATGTGGGAACTTTTAGCAACTGGTAAATTTACAAATGCAGCAGGTGAAACAATAGATATAAAACAAATTGCAAGAGGATCTGCAACTAAAGCTGAAAAAGCATTATTTGACTCTGGAGAACTAAGTGCAAAAAGACAAAGAGAGATTGCTAAAACTAATCAAGAAAATATGAACAAAGCTATTAAAGAATATGTTGATAAGTTTGGCGATAGTTTAACTATAGATGTAAAACACAGAACTAAACCTATAACTCTTGATTCTGGATTTACTGATAAAATAGTAAATCTTGGTATGGAATGGCTTATGACAAGACCTACAAACAATATGTCACGAATACCTGTTTTTAAATCTACTTATTGGAATAAATCAGCAGAACTCATATCTGTTAGTTCTGAAGCAGTAAAAAATAAAATCTTAAAAGGTGCTGCTGATGCTGGTATAAATAAAAGACAAATAGAGAGATGGAGAAAAATAGTTTCTGCTGGTGATGAGGGAATTGATGATGCAGAGTTAATTGAACAATTAGCTAAAGGTTCAGCTGTACAAAAAACAAAAGAATTACTGTATGACATTACAGAGAGTCGTAGATTTTGGGATGTTGCTAGATGGGTGTTTCCGTTCGGTAATGCTTATCAAGAAGTATTAACTACTTGGACAAAACTATTAGGTTCAAATCCTGCTATTGCATCAAGAGCTTCAACAGTATGGTCTGGTTCTACGCAACCAACAGATGAATTTCCTGATACAGGAAAAGGTTTTTTCTTTGAAAATCCTACTAATGGTTCTGTTGTGTTCAATTATCCTGGACAAGGATTGGTACAAGATTGGATGTTTGGAGAAACAGAAAATAATCTTAATGTAAATGTTAACATACCAGTGTATGCACAAAGCCTTAACATAGCAGCAACTGTTTTACCTGGTGTGGGTCCTACTCTACGAATACCAGCAGCTTACTTCTTTCAAAATTTTCCAGAAGAAAGTTTTGCAAACAAACTTATATTTGGTGACTTTGCTGCTCCTGACCTAAGTGTTGAAGGTGAACTTACTAAAGCTCTTGGTTTAAAACCTGCTTGGTTTGATAAATTTCAAAAGTTAGTATATAACAAAGAAGAGAACGCACAAGGAGTATTTGGTAATACAGTAATGGACACCTACGAAGCCTTGCTTTATGCAGGTCTTATTGATGACAGTACTGAAGAAGGTTTTAAAGAAGGTATGGATTTAGCTGTTGATAAAGCAAAAGGTCTTTTTGCAATTAGAGCTGTTTCACAATTCTTAGGACCATCAGGAGTTTCAAGTCCTATTTATGATATTACTGATAAAAACGCAAATGTATTTTTCTTAGAAACATTAGCTGATGAATACAGAAGTATTAAAATTTCTAACAATTATGATGATACAGTTGCTACACAGAAATTTTTACAAAAGTTTGGATTCAATCCTTTAGCTTTAACAGTATCTAAAACAGTATCAATAAAAAAATTCCCTGTAACAGGAGAAGGGTATGATTGGTATAAAGAGAACAAAGATTTATACGAAGAATATCCTTATGTTGCTTGGTATCTTGAACCACCAGTCGCTTATGCAGAGTTTTCATATCCAGCATATCGTGAAGGCATAGAACAAAACAAAAGAGTTTACAGAACACCAGAACAATTCGCCATTGCTAAAAATAAATTGTTAGGTGCAGTCGCTATGGACCAATACGAAAGAGAAGTAGGTATTGCAGGTAATAATACAGAAGCTGCGAAAACTATAAGAGATAAATACAAGAAACAACTTATGGATCAGTATTGGGGATATGGTCAACCAGGTATAGTAGGCTCTCCAACACAACCATCAACTGATATGCAGATAGAACAGTTACAAAAAATGGTTAATGACCCAGAATTGCAAGATAATGAACAAGTAAAAAGTATTAAATTATACCTAGAACAAAGACAAAATTTAATTAATATCACAAAAGCAACACAAAATTCTGAAACTATTTGGAAAACATCAAGGAATTATGCAGGTGCAAGACAAATGTTAAGACAGTACGCAGATACTTTAATTAGCCAAAATCAAAAGTTTGGTCCTATATTTGACCAACTGTTAGCAAAAGAATTACAACCTGAATATGAAGATGATTTGTTGCTACAATTAAATGAGAGTAACAATGGATAAATTATGTTAGAAAAATTTAAAGAACAGATATTTCAAATTATTGCAAATGATACAGGTAGTAATATAAAACCAACGCAAGATCAGATTAATGCAATAAATGCAGCTACAACTTTAGATGATGCTAAAGCAGTAGCATTACAAGCAGGTTGGGGTACTTATGTTTCTATTTTTGAAGAGCAAAATCCTAGTGAAGAAACACCAACTAATATATTTGTAGGATTTGACCCTTCTCAATCCCTTTATCAAAGTGACCCTTTTATAGGAGTAGATAGAGAAACACCAATAACTTACAAAGGACAAAAGACAACTGTTGGTGACTACGAAGATAACTTCTATCAAGATGGTGATGAAAACTTTGGTTTTGTTAATTTATCTCCCAATAAAATTATTGATTTACAAGTACAACTTGTTAATGCAGGACTGTTAGGACCTAAAGCAGGAATAAATTTTAGACCTGGTGTATGGCAAAGAGAAGTTGAAGGTAAGATAATGTATAATATTATGGCACAAGCTAACACTGTTGGCGTAGGTAAAGCTGAAAGTGGATGGGAAAATATACTAGAAAGCTATATACAAAACCCTGTTTCTATACCTGTACAACCAGACCCTTATTTGCCACCTGATTATCAATCAGTTGCTGGAAGTATAACTAATACTTTTAAACAACAATTAGGAAGAGATCCAATGCCTTATGAACTAAAACTTTTAGCGAATACCTATATGACAGAATCAGAAAAGTCTTATAATCAAGATGTGATGTTGTTACAAGAAGCACAGAAAGATGTTGTTGCAACACCAGAAAACTTAATGGATTATGGTAACCACACACAAGCAGAATTGATAAAAGAAAAAGGATTGACTGAAATTGATCCTAGTGCTGCTTTGTTTGACAAATTTCAACAGATAACTGCTGAAGAAAGAGAAAGATTAAAAGATTATGGGGATATTCAAGCAACTAATAGTATCATTCTTAATAGTATCACAGGTAGCCCAAGGTAATATTATGGAACAGAACAGAGATTTAATGAACACTAACCCAGCACTAATAGATATATATTTACAAGCATTACTTATGAAAGAAAGTTCAGGTAATTATATGGCTGAACATACACCTAGCACTATAGAAGATTTTGCTACTGGTAAACCTATACGAGTACAAGCTCTAGGTGGATATGGCATATTAGATATTAACTGGAACAAATGGTCAAAACAAGCAGGATTAGAAGGTGCTGATTGGAAAGATAAAGCAGCACAAGATGCTGTTGCTAAATTTAAAGTACAAGAGTATTTTAATAAATTTGGTTCTTGGGATTTAGTATCTGTTGCTTGGTTTGCAGGACCTGGTGATGCAGATGATTTAAAGAATACAGGAACTCTTGATATGACACAAGAAGATTCTAATGGAACGAATGTAGAAGATTATGTAGCTACTATGAACAAACTTATTGGTGAAGAATTAATGACAATGGAAGTTCCTATGGAAACATTTACACCACCACAAATAATTGAAGGACCACAAACAGATCCTGTCATAGATAAGCAAAGAAATATGAATGATGTTTTTGCTGCACAAATATTAGATGCTATGACTAAAGCTAATGCAGGTGGTATGCGACCAAGTTTTGATTCACAAGTTCCAGCAGGAGCAGGAAGATTTGAAGATGCTGTTGTAGAGGCACAAACTAAAAGAGGAGATATTGGTAAACCACCAGTAGAACAGGTTAATAAATACGCACAAACTGTAGAACAGGCATTTCAACAATACTTGGATGCAGTAAACAATGGCTGAAGATAACACACCTACAAATGTAGTAGATGATTTTAAATTATCAGGAACTATGGGTGGTAATACAACACCTACAGGCGTAAATATTGCTTATTCAAATGTTGAAGATTTAGAACAATTTATTCAATTTGATAGAAAAGCAGAAGGTAATGTAGAACAAATAAATGAGATTAAAAAAACAATTTTAAATAAAGGTTATTTATATGATACTTCTTATGAAGGTGGAGTTGTATTTGGTGTTATTATTGATGAAGCAGGTAATGTACAAATACCTGAAGGTAATCATAGACTTCAAGCATTAATAGATGTTGCAAAAGAAACTGGACAAGAAATATATGTTCCTATTAATCCAATGCTAACAAGCACAGGTGGTGGAAATAAAGTTCAATTAACAAATAGCGACAACGCATATAACTCAATGAAACAATTACTAACAAATATGTTAGAAGGAAATAAAAATTTTAATGTAAAAAGAACTATTAGCGAAAAGCTAGGAGAGCCAGGTACAAGAATAATAGGACTAGAAAGCTATACTTATCCAGGTGGTGCACCAGGAACTTCAACAACTCAAAGTAACATTAAAAAGTTTTTCAATTCTATAGGTCTTAATACAATTACTTATGATGAATTACCTGATAACAATATATACAAAACAGGAGTAAATACTTTTACAGACACACCTACAAATGTAGTAGATGACTTAGCTAAACAAAATGAACTTATAAATAATTTTGTAAACTCTATGAAAACAGAAGGTAATTTGGAATTTTATGTAAAACATAGTGGTACAAAAGTACCTGCTAGTAGCATACAATACAATCCAAGAATTGGTAAAGGTTCACAAATACCAGGTTTTTATACAGAGCCATTAGGTATTAGAGATATTAAAGTTATGGGTGGAAGTGGTGGAACAAATGCAATAAGTAACTATTACAAGGTGCAAGTCAATAGTAATAATTTATTAATTTCAGCAGGAGGAGGAAAAGTTACAGGATTAAAAAGTCCTATCAGTACTGTTGGAAATGCCAATCTTGGTAATGAAATAGAAAAAATTGATTGGAAAATATTTGAACAAGAAACAGGTTTAAGTTGGGAAAATGATTTTAATGGTAAAGGTTTGTTTTCTGTGGAAAGAGGAGAAAAAGTTTTCAGTTCTAATTCACAAGGATTTATAAATTACTTGAAAAGAATGGGTTTAACTGATGACCAAATATCTAGTGCATTAAGAAAATCAGGAATAGAAGGTTTTGTTTCTGGTCCTACAAATGCACAATATGAAGTTGTATTACTAGACCCTAATGATGAATTAGGTATAGGAAAAAATATAAATGTACAAGATGCAACAGAAACAGATTTTGTAAACAATCAAAGTAAAGTTAATCAAATAGATGAATTAGTTATAGACACACCTACAAATGTAGTAGGTAATGAATTTGTGGATAACATACTAAATGCTAATACACAACTTGTTAATGAGTTACCTTTATCTGAAACTGTAAAAAATCAGTTTGATAATGTAGTAAGAAACAGAGCAAAAAACTTAGCGACACCAGGTGGTGTTATAGATGCTGTAGATGTATGGGAAATAGGAGTATTAGGATTAATGATTGCAGCTATTGCATACAAAGAATATGATGAAATACCAACAATATTTAAAAGAACAGCAACAAATATGTTTAACTCTATGACATCAATGTACAATATACCTCCTGTTCCATTAGAACAATATGATTTAGATTATGAGTTTATAGAAAAAGTAATAACTACAGGAGAAAAAGTAATGCCTACTGATATTATTATAAAGAAAGTAGGAGAAATTGCTAAAGGAGTTGGTGAGAAAGGTTTAGCCACAGGATTTGGATATGTGCCAACAACTCCTAAAAATACTGATACAATGGAAACGACACAAAAAATACAACCTGGAGTACAAGAAGAAAAGATGTTTGAACAACTAAGACCTAAAAAAACTAAATCAGCTGGTGGATCAGGAGCAAGGATTCAATAATGGCACAGGTAATAGTCTATGGACCTAATGGAGCAAGAACAACAGCTAACACAGAAAAAAGACCTGGTGAAGAAAAATCAGAGTACGAAAGACTGTTAGCTGGTGAGATAGAAGGTAGAGAAGGTTTTGCAGGTGCAACACAATCAGAACCTTTAACAGAAGATTATCCTGGTGACTATGGTGGTGAAGATGCTTCTACTCCAATCAATGAAAGAGAAAGTGTTGTTGGTGTAGGTAATACAGGTTATGATACAAAAGACTATTCTTTTGCAGGACCTGGCGATCCACTATCAGTAACGAGTGAGCCTTCTTCTAGTCCTGGACAAGCCTCTGAACAATTTTCACAACTTGTAGATTCTGGACAAAAAGATTTTTTAAACATTCCTGAAAATGCTTTTCTATGGGATGTTGATGGAACATTATATTTAGCATATGAAGTACCTGGTGCAGGTGGAGAAGTTTATGATGGTGACCCAATGTATATGGCATATACAGTTGTAGAAAACGATTTAGTTAAAGCAGGTTTAGTATCTCCAGAAGCACCAATTCCATCAGTTAATAGAACTATGCCTAAAGAATTATTTGATTCTACAACCATTGTATTTGGTAATACAGATCAGCTTACATCAGAAATAGATAATCCTTTTGCTAGTTTTAGAGAAACAGTTAGTGAACAAGCACAAGTAGCACCTTGGATTAAAGACCCAGAAATGCTTTCTTTAATTGCAGAAGCTGCTTTAGAAGGTAGAACTGTATCTGATGCAGAATGGCAAGCTACTACTTGGTATCAAACTAATAATGAAGCACAAAGAGAATGGTTAAGAACATTTTATGCTGATCCAACAACAGCAGCACAGTTAAAAACAGATGCAGAATTAGCAGTATCTAATTCATTAAAAGCAGCAGGTGTGTCTAACGCACCACAATCAGTTAGTAATTGGATGGCTTCTAAATTTGTCAGTGGAGAATGGAGTGATGCTTATACATCAGAACAAATAAAACTTTTTGCAGACCCTTATGCACCAGGTATAAAAGACAGTGCATTCCAAACATATTTAGATACTGTTTCTTTAACTGGTCTTGATAGAACAACAGAGAAAGAAAAAGAAGTAGGAGAACTATACACAACTTGGTTAGGACCTACTTTAGGTGCTTTGACAGATGATGAAAAAGCTGATATTGCAGGTAAGTTACGAAGTGACCCAGACTATCAAGACAAACTTATAGAATCACTAAAACAATCAAGACTTGCTGCGTTTAGTAATTACACTAATCCAGAATTAACTTATGAAGATATTGCAAGACCTTGGAGAAACTTAACAACTTCTGTATGGGGTCAGACAGCAGATGAAACACAAGGTTGGTGGCAAGAAATGGTTAAGAGTAATGACTTTGCTAAAGCACAAACTACACTTAGAGAGAAGGGCTTAGAACAAGATGTCACACAAGTTACACAAGATGCAACACAAGCATTACAACAAGCATTTGGTCAAGGAACTGTAAGCCAGACAGGAGTTAATATATAATGGCAACATATGAAGAACTTGCTAAAAGTTTATATCCAAATATGCCTTCAGATATTCTTGATTTATTTGCTAATGAGTGGGCAAGAACAGGAGATCCACAAGTAGCTATTGCAGAAGTAAGAAGAAGTCCTGCTTATGAGATAGCATTTCCAGGTAATAAAAGACCTGATGGAACAGTTAAGTTTGATGAAGTAACATACACAGGTTTAAAAGAGAGTTACATAGGTACTTTACAAGAGTATGGTATTCCAAGAAATACATCAGTAGATTTACTAACAGATAGATTCACAGGTCTTATTGAAGGCGAAGTATCTGCTAGAGAATTTGCTCAAAGAGTAGATGCTACATTCCAAGGCATACAAGAAAACATACCAGAAGTACAGTCTTTTTATAGAGAGAACTTTGGTTTAGATTTAACACCTGAAGCTATCTTTGTTGGTGCATTAGACCCAACAGTAGGTGAAGAGATTGTTGCAGGAAGAATAACTACTGCACAGATTGGTGGAGAAGCAGCAAGAGCAGGGTTTAGTATTACAGGTGATTTGGCACAAAGATTACAAAGAGCTGGTGTTACACAAGCACAAGCTAGACAAATCTTTACAAGTGCTGAACTACAGTTACCACAGTTACAAGAGTTACAGGCACAACAAGGTGTTGCTGAAGAAGAAAGATTTGGTTTAGAAGAGTTTACAGAAGCAGCAGTATTCCAAAGTCCTGAAGAACTACAACAAATACAAAGACTTAGAGAAGAACAAATATCAGAGTTTGCACCAACAACAGGTGCTACAAGAACAGGTCGTAGAGTTACAGGATTAACTGAACTTTAATACTTGTATATCCCACATATAGTAGTACTATATATAGTATCGCATAGCAAAAGTCTGCGAACCAAATTGACATTGCACCTCCAGTTTATATCTGGCGTGTAAACTGCGTATTTCAATTCGCCTAGTATCGGTACAGCTAGAAGTGGCTGACAATTCTCATTTGTACTTTAATTATAACTTGTCGCCTATCGCATTATTTACCCCAGGATAATGTAGCTAGTAGAAATCTGGGAGAGGAGAAAAAATGGAAAACGAGATGAACGAAACAGTAGAAGAAGGACAAGATAATAATGCTATCAAGCAAATGCGTGAGCGTATTAAAGAGCTTGAAGCTGTAGAGAAAGAATTTAAGTCTGTACAAATGGGTAATGCCATTAAAGATGCAGGTTTTGACCCTGACTCTGGGCAAGGTAAAGCATTAAAAGACTTGTATAAAGGCGACTTACAAGCTGATGCAATTAAACAGTTTGCACAGGAGAACTACGGATGGGGCTCCGAAACCCCTACTGAAGCTGATCCACAAGCTGTACAAAAAGCAAGAGTGGTAAGTAGCCAACAAAATTTAGATACTGTTATAGAGGCATCAGTTCCAGTAGAACCTGTTGGACTAGATGATCAGATAGCACAAGCACAATCTGATGGCGACTGGCAAACAAGTTCTGCTCTCAAAGCCGACAAATTAAAAGCACTATTAAAAGATAAGTAAAGGAGATTTAAAATGGGTGCAGTATCAGGATTGGGAGATTCATACGATCTTCCTAATTACGTGGGTGAGTTATTTAATGTCACCCCAAACGACACACCTTTTCTCTCTGCTATCGGTGGTATGACTGGTGGAAAATCAGTTACCTCTAAGCAATTCACTTGGCAAACAGTAGATAACGCTGCTGCTGCTCAAACAGTTGCATTAGAAGGTGCAGACCCAACATACGCAGAAAGAACAAGAAGTGAAGTAACAAACGTTACACAAATTATGCAATATGGTGTTAACGTTTCTTACACAAAACAAGCAGCAACAGGTAACCTTAGTGGCGAATCTATTATAGGAAATCAACCAGTTCAAGATGAATTGGCTTTCCAATTAGATATGGCTATGAAGAGAGCAGCAAGAGATATTGAGTTCTCTTTCTTACAAGGTACCTATGTAGCAGACACAGATATGGCAACAGAAAGAAAAACTAGAGGGCTTTTAGAAGCTATCTCTACAAACGAAGTTGCTGCAGCTGCTGCTGCTTTAGACCAAGCTAAGGTAGAGGATGCTCTAAAACAAATGGCAGATTCAGGTGCGCCATTTGAGATGCCAGTTATTATGGCTAACAGCTTCCAAAAGCAAAAACTATCATCAATCTATTCAAGTGCATTAGCTCTTGCACCAAGGGATAGAAACATTGGTGGAGTGAATATCACTACAATTGAAACTGACTTCGGTCAAGTTGGAATTGTTTTTGATAGACACCTTCCTGCTGATGATGTTGTTATTGTTGACCTTGCGTTCTGTAAGCCTGTATTCTTGGATATTCCAGGAAAAGGACACTTCTTCGTAGAGCCATTGGCTCAATCTGGAGCAGCTTATAAGTTCCAGGTGTATGGAGAAATTGGATTAGAATATGGTCCAGAACAGTTCCACGCAAAAATAACAAACCTATCTACTTCTTAATAAGTAGTTAGATAGTATATTTATTAGAGGGAGATAAATACTTCTCCCTCTAGTAATATGGAGATATATGGCAGCAGTAAGCACACTCGTAGATAGAATTTATAGAGATTACCTAAATAAACCTGATGACTTAGCAGCGTTTTCTAGGTTAGATGGTGCTATGACTGACTCGCAAAATACGCTTTCCTATGAAGATGGATTATTCAGCGTAGAAGAAGAAAACCTATTAGGCAATGGTGCAATCGTAGAGGTTGGATTAGAGCTTATGTTAGTAACAAGTGCAAACACTTCAACAAGAGTGCTATCAGTATCAAGAGGTTATTCTGGTACGACAGCAGCAGCACACAATGATAAAGACAATATTTTTATTAACCCAACATTCCCTCGTAAGTCTGTATTTGATGCAACATCAGATAACATAGAAAGACTATATCCTTCGCTATGGAATGTAACTACAACAGATGTAACTTCTAATACAACTTATGCAGAAGTACCAGCATCAACAGTAGAGGTACTTAGCTCCTATGTACAAAATTCATCTGGTAGCCAATACACATCTGCTGGTATAGAGTTACTTAGAAACTTCCCACCTTCAAGTACAAATACAGCAGTACAGTTTTATAACACAAGCACAGGCAAGACAGTACATCTTGTTGTGAAAAGAAGATTTGTAAGACCAACTGATGAAACAGTGGATCTAGCTACAGACTGTTTACTAGATGATGAAACATATCATCAGATAGTAATGGTAGGTGCAGTTGCAGACATTATGGGAGCAACAGATATAGATGCTTCAACACAAGAATTTATTACAGAGAAACTAGCTGCTGAAAACTACCCTGTTGGATCAGGAGAAAGATTAAGAAACGCATTACTAAGACTAAGGTCATTGTTGATTGATGAAGCAAGAGGTAATCTACGCTCTCTGTATGCACAGCCAGTAGCGATAATGAACATTAATTACTAGGTTCGTATGGCAGTATTACCATCACCCAGTAACACATCACAACCACAAGCACAAGGTTTTGAAGCTAACTTAGATGATTTATTTCTAAGGTTTGCTGTAGGTCCTGGTAGGCAGATGCAGATAAATACTGCTCCACTACAGGCACAAGCTATACAGACATCAGAAACACCAGAGGATTTCCAACAGGAGTTTGGTCAGATTTATTCAAGAACTGACTTTAGAGGTGGAGAAGGTTTAGATAAAGCACATAGAAGAGAAGGTACACCAACTGATTTCTCTAGGTTTTGGGATAGCAAAGGTATTAATGTCTTTCACGCAGATGAAGATACTTCTTATAGTGTTAAGTTACTTAATGATGTAGAACAGAAAACACTTACCTTTACCTCTGACAATAACTACTTAGCACAAACAACTAATGGTTATATGTATATATCTGATGCTTCAGACATTTATCAATCTACTGATGAAGGTGAGACTTGGACTGCTATGACATCAACAAGTATTACTTACACTGTACACGGCATAACAGCATTTGGTAATGACTTGTTTGTTGTAGCTGGAGATGGTGGTACAAATAAACAACTACTTAGTTATGTACAAAGTACAGATACCTGGACAGATGAATCACTTGGTTCTTCTTTTACAGGTTACTTTACAGGTATATGGTTTGCTAAAGGTGGATTATTTGTTAGTGGTAAATCAACGACAGCAGAATACTTATGGGAATCCTCACCATTTACTAAAAACTTTAGTGGTGACTTCCAATCAACAAGTGCTTTAATTGTTACTGAACCAACACACGAGTTTACAGATGTCATTGATGCAGGTGCAGTTGTACTTGCTGGACATACAGATGGTAATATATACTCTCTAAAGATTGATGGTGGTACTTGGTCACTTAAAGGTCAGACAAAAATATCTTTTGAAGAAGTACACTCCTTAGCTGCATCAGAGGGTTTAGTTTTTATTGGTACTAAAGGTTTCCAATCTAACACAGGTAGATTCTTTACAGCAGACTTAACAGTTGCAGATAACCTATATGTATTAACAAACAGACAGTTAGTCAAACAGTGGGATAATGGTGTTGACCAAAGTCCACATAGTATGTTTGTTACTAGAGATAGTGTGTATATGGGAATACACGAATCAACAACAGAAACAAATCTATGGAGATATTATTTACCAACTGCTGGTATTGCAAGAGATTTAAGTATTACACATACAGCAGATGCAGATGCAAAGATTACAGGTATTACACTAACAGGAACAACAACTGCTCAGTTTGTAAGCGTTGTTAATGGTGTTGGCGTATTTAAAGAAACAGATACTTATGTGGAAACAGGTTATATTATTTCCTCATTAGCTGACTTCTATACTTCTGAAAAGAAACAGTGGGTAGGAGCAAAGCTAAACACTAATGGTGTTAGTTCTGGAACTGTAGAACTTGCTACGACAACAGTACCTCTTGATATAAACAATGTTGACTCACCTACTTGGGAGCCACAAATATCTGTTGCTTCTGGTACAGGTGGAGAAGAAGAAGTACTAGAGCTAGTACAAGGTAGATGGATGTCAGTCAAGTTAACTATTACAACTAGCGATACATCACAAACACCAGAGATGTTGTCGTTTGCTGTACGAGGTTTCCAGTTAGTCAATGACTTGGTAGTAGATATGCCTATAAACATATCAGACCAAGTAGAACGACCATTTAGAAAAGCATTACGGATCAATGGTCAAGGTGAATTAATCTATCAAGCATTAAGAAATAAAGAAGGGCAGAATGTCCAATTAGAGATATTCAGACCAGATACTTTATTACGAGGTATAATAGAAAATGTTAGTAGTCCTGTAGAAGAAATTTCTCCTAGAGGGTCTGTAACAACTTATTGTCTAGTAAGATTTAGAGGTAGTAAGGTTATTTCTACTTCATCTAGTGGTGAAGGATTAGGTATAGGATTACTAGGTGTGAAAAGATTAGGATAGAATGACAGCACAAGAAACAAATTTATTTAACGCTTTTGAAACAACTCTGACTGCAACTATGGGTTCATCAGATACAACATTTAGTGTTAACTCAGTAACAGATAGTTACCCAACAACATTATCTGCTCCTTTTTATATAGTTATAAACCCAGATAGTGCTACTAACAGAGAAGTAATATTAGTTACTGCTGTTGATACAGGTACAAAACAATTTACAACCTCTGTACCAAATAGGTACTTACCAGGTTCAGCAGCTAGTTCAGGTCTATCACACTCATCAGGTCAGACTGTTCGTATGGCACCTTTACAACAACACATAGAAGATTTAAACGACAGAGTAGATACAATAATTAACGAAGATGGTACAGCAGTCAATACATCATTATTCTTAGATGAAGATGATATGGTATCTGACAGTGCTACTAAAGGTGTAACACAACAATCAGTTAAGGCTTATGTAGATAGCCAAGTAACAGCACAAGACTTAGATTTCTTAGGAGATAGTGGAAGTGGTGCAGTTGATTTAGATTCACAAGACTTTACCATTGCAGGTACAGCAAATGAAATTGAAACAAGTGCATCAGGTCAAACTTTAACCATAGGATTACCAAGTACAATAACAACTACCTTATCAGCAACATCAGTTTTATCTGATGGAGTTGTAGCTACCACACAATCAGTAGGAGATAACTCTACTAAAGTAGCAACAACTGCTTATGTTGATGCACAAGTTACAGCAGAAGATTTAGACTTTGGTGGCGATACAGGTACAGGTTCTGTTGATCTAGATAGCCAGACATTTACTATTCAAGGTACTACTAACGAGATAGAAACATCTGCTACTGGTCAAACACTTACTATAGGACTACCAAGTTCTATTACAGTAGATGTTGTTGGTAACCTCACAGGAAATGTAACTGGAAATGTAACTGGTAACTTAACTGGAAATGTGACTGGTGACTTAACTGGAGATGTAACAGGAAATGTTACAGGTAATGTCACAGGAGATGTAACTGGAGATGTTACAGGAAACCTAACTGGTAATGTAACAGGTAATGTTACAGGAGATTTAACAGGAAATGTTACTGCTACTTCTGTACTTGCAGATGGCGTAACAGCTACTACACAAAGTGCTGGAGATAACAGTACTAAGGTAGCTACTACTGCGTATGTAGATTCTGTATCTGTAGATGATGACTTAAACTTCGCTGGTGATAGTGGTACAGGAACAGTAGATTTAGATACACAGACTTTTACAGTTGGAGGTACAACTAATGAGATAGTAACCTCTGCAACAGGACAGGCATTAACAATAGGTTTACCTTCATCTATTACAGTAGATGTTGTTGGTAACTTAACTGGTAATGCAGACACAGCTACTACAGCAGGTGCGTTATCTAGTGCCGTAACAGTTTCACTTACAGGAGATGTTGCAGGTTCTGCAACCTTTACAAGTGCTGGAGATACAGCAAGTATTACAACAACTATACAAGCAGATAGCGTTGCATTAGGCACAGATACCACAGGTAACTATGTAGAAGATGTAACTACTTCTGCAACTTCAGGTTTAAATAAAACATCTAGTGCAGGAGAAGGACAAGATGTTGATTTAGTTATTGATCCATCACAATTAGCAGATGGTACAGGCATTACAGTAGATACTTCTAATGACTTCTTAATCTTAGAAGATGTTACAGATGGTTCTGTATATAAAGTTAACCCAGATCAGATAGCATCTGGTTCAGCTAACGCACTTATTGATGGAACATCAGACTTAACTATTACAGATGGCACAGGTTTAGATTACGACATTAGTGGTACAGATGTAGCTAGTTGGGAAGTTGGTGGTATCGCACTAACTGCTGATGGTGGAATCTTTAGACACAATCAAACACAAGCTGCAACATATACAGTTGCTTCAACAGAGGGTGCAGTATTAGCAGGACCTATTACAATAACAGGTACTGTGACAAATGCTGGTACAATGGTAATACTATGAGTGAAATACAAGTAAACACAATCAATGAATATACAGGTGCAAGTGGTGTAACCATTGATGGTGTCTTATTAAAAGATGGTAATGTAGATGGTGTAGATGTCAGTGCAATAGTAAGTGGTAGCTTAGTCAAATTAACAAGTGCTACTGCAAGTAACAGTTCTGAATTATTATTTGATAACTTTGTTGATACTTCTACTTATTCTTATTATCACATAATTGCAGAAAATATTATATCTGCAACTAATGGTGCTCAACTGTATATGACCTTTAGACAAGGTGGTGGAAGTGGTAGTGATTTGAATGGAACATATTATGGTATGGCTTGGCAATCAACAGGAAACTCTGCATCTAGTGGATTTGATAGTAATTTCAGCACTGCAAACTTTGCACAGATAGGTGACCAGCTACAAAATTCAGCAGGTAGAGCACATAATGGAACTGTTGAATTTTTTCCTAGTGATGGAACAAATAATGGTACTTATATTTCAGCTAATTTCGTTCATAATACAAGTGCTGGAAATATTAGAAGTAGGCATAGAGGACAATATTTAGATAGTACAACAGCAGCTACAGGTGCAAGAATTTATATGAGTTCTGGTAACATCACAAGTGGAAGCATATATATTTATGGGGTGAAAAAGTAAATGGCACAATCATTAGAAGAAATTAAAGCAAGTTTTGAAGCACCAACTCATAGAGTAGTTGATGGAGAACAAGTAGATTTAACTGTTGAAGAAGTAGAAGCAACACTAAATATGTGGGCTGATAACGAATTAGCTAGACAACTTGATGAAGAAGCTAATGGTTATAAAACTGCTAGAGTTTACCCACAGCTTGGAGAACAATTTGATAAGCTATGGCACGATATAAACAATGGTACACTAGATAACACAGGTGAATTTTTTACAGCATTAAAAGAAGTAAAAGACAACAACCCTAAGCCAGGAGCATAAATGCCAGGACAAATAAAAATAGATGATGGATCAGGTAACTATACAGTACTTACTAATGGTGGTTCACTAGGTTCAGACAAGACAATTACTATTCCTAATACAACAGGAACAATGGCTTTGACTTCTGATATTAGTGCAGGTGGATTAACAGTCGCTGACCAATACGATATAACTTCTAATATAACATCAACACAATCTGTAATAACTAATTGGGCTAGACCAACAGGAACTTTACAAAGTAACTTAGGTTCTGGAGTAACAGAAACATCTGGAATATTTAGTTTTCCTAGTACAGGATATTATTTAGTAAATTTTTATTTAACAGCTAATGTAACAACTGGAAGCCCTGCGTATTTTACTTTAGAGATGTACACGACCAATGATGATTTTTCATCAGAAGATAAAGTATTTAATATTTCTATTAAAGCACCTAGTAATCAAGCTCATATGGCTCAAAAATCTGTAATTCTTGATATAACAAATGTTTCTAATGATAAAGTTAAATTAACATTACCAACAGTTTCTGGAACAATATCAATAGCAGGTTCTACTACTGAAACTAGGTCAGCTATACAATTTTTTAAACTAGGAGATACATAATATGGAAATAGAATTTCAGATAGTATTAGCAGAGTTTAATAAAGATACACCAGATTGGTATGGTTGGATAAATCCAGAAGATGGAGAAGTTTTATCTAATGTAAAAGTAGTTAAAGATGGAGCTACTATACCAACACAAGCAGAGTTTGATAGTAAAAAAGAAGAACTACAAGTTCAGCAAAATAGAGCGTTTGAATACCCTAGTATTCCAGACCAGCTTGATGATATTTTTCATAATGGTCTTGATGCTTGGAAAGCTACAATACAAGAAACAAAAGATAAGTACCCTAAAGGATAGATTATGAGTTCAATACTTAAAGTAGATAACATACAAGAGAAAACTGCAAGTAGCACTATACAACTAGGCAACACAGTATCAGAAGATGTTACTGCTGTTACTTCTAGCTCTGGTACATTAACCTTAGATGCTAGTGTTGGTGGTTTCTTTACAGTAGCTTTATCAGAAGATGTAACTACTTGGACAATCAGTAACCTACCAGCAGGTAGAGCTACAGTTATTACAGTAAGATTTACACAAGACAGCACAGATAGAACAGTTGTTTCTACGATCAACACAGTTGCTGCTAAAACAGCAGGTGGTGGTGGTTGGACAATGAGTACTGGATCTGGAGTAATTGATATTGTCACAGTCCTATATGATGGAACGAATTACTATTTAGTACCTCAACAAGCCTGGAGTTAATATGCCTATTGGACAAGCTAAGTTTGGCTTACTAGGTGGAGTAGTTGACCCAGGTAAATTAGAATTAATTGAAACACAAACATATTCAGGTGCAACTGCAAATATTGATTTTACTTCTATTGATGAAAGTACATACAATGTTCATTTTATGACTTTTAATAATCTGCAAAATAGTGGTGGTGCTAGTGCAGATTTATCTGTAAGGTTTTATGAAAGTGGTGTTTTAGAAACTGCAAGTGTGTATCAAAAAGCATTTCAATATGGTAGTACAGGTGCAAGTTTTGGGGAAGATAGGAGCACAAGTGTTTCAAGTATATTATCAATTGCAGGAAATTATCAAAATAAAGAAGCTAATGGATATTTATATTTTTACAATTTAGGAGATAGTTCAAAATATAGTTTTGTAACTATGCAATCATTTTTTGGACACCCAACAGCAGGGCATTATATGAAATTTGGTAGTGGAGTTTTACCACAAACAAGCACAGTAGATGGTATTAGATTATTTAATGATAATGCAGATAATTTTACTGCTTTTGATGTATCCCTATATGGAATTGCAGAGAGTTAGATTATGGCAGTAGGTAATTTAGAATTTATAACAAATGTACAGGGTGGAAATAACATAACTGCTTTAGATATAGATAATGTTTTTTCAGATAAGTATGATGTTTATTTTGTAACACATTTAACAGGGCAAAGTTCTGTTGGTTATATTAGTATGAGTTTATTAGATAGTGCAGGAAGTGAAGTTACAACTACAACTTATGATAAAGCACATTTATCTATGCCAGCTGGCTCAGGTTTTTCAGAATATAGAGTTGTTAATAACAACAAGTGGGAAAGAGTAAATTATACTTATCAAAATGCTATTGGTGGTACAACTTCTTATTATATTTTCAATCCTTATGACAGTTCAAGTTATACATTTATGACTTTTCAAAATGGTTTTGAAAGTGTTGGCACAATGTATGGTTTAAAAGGGATTGGTGTAGAAACAACAGCTGCAAGTAGAAGAGGTTTTAGAATTAGTGCAACTGCAAATTTTAGTGGTGCAGATATATCAGTATATGGAGTTAAATAATGGCAGGTAGCTTAATAAAAATAGATGAAGAAATAGTTGCATCAGCAGTAGCAAGTGTAACTTTAACAGGTATTGATAGCACTTATGATGTGTATATGGTTAAAGTTAATAATTGGAAAACAGATACTAATGACAGACAATGTTTAGCTAGGGTTACAGAAAGTGGAACACCAAACACAACTGCTAATTATGATTATGCAGGTAAAGGTTTAAGAAGTGATACAACTTTTACAAATAGAAGTGGAACTAATGGAACAGAATTTAAATTTGAATATATAGGAACTGCTGATAGTCAAGCACAATCAAATTTAACTTTATTTTTATTTAACTTCAATTCAACAACTGAATATGCTTTTATAACAAATGAAATGAGTAATTTAGATTATTTAGGTAATGCTTTTGGAACACAAGGTGGGCAAGTTTTTACTTCAACAGGAACTGCTAGAGATGGAATACAATTTTTTATGTCAAGTTCTGCAAATACATCAGCAGGAACTTTCACATTATATGGTTTAAAGAAGTAAAGAAATAAAAGTCTGTTAAGATAGGAGAGATATGGCAACATTAGAAGAACTAACAACAGAGGCTACAGCAGAGATAGAAGCTGCTAAGCCAATGTATAAACAAGTCAACAATGAAAGACTAGAGTTTACTGATGCTGATTATGACCAAGCTATTACAGACTTGGCTAATAGCAAGTGGGATACACAACAGTTTGGTTATATACAAGCAAGGCAAGAGGCTTATGGTTCTGTACAAGACCAACTAGATATGCAGTACTGGGATGGTGTCAATGGCACAACTACCTGGGCTGACCACATTGCACAAGTAAAATCTGATAACCCTAAACCTGAATAAGTAATCGTGTGATAAAATCCATAGTATGGATTATTTAATAGGTTTTCTTTTAGGTTATTTTTTAAAAGAAACTCTCGGATTTATTAAAAGAATAAGTGATTACGATTGGGATAATCGTATGTCCTATGATAAAGAATGGGACTGGTTAACACACGAGGATCTACCATAACAATGAGTAATAACAACAGTGGCTTCACACAGAAGGAATTATTAAAATTGGTCATAGAAAGATTAGACAGACTAGAAGAAAAACTAGATAACAAATTGGATAAATCAGAATTTTACAAAGTATTAGGATTAGTTGCCACAGTTATATTAATTGTTGGTAGCTTAACAATGTAATGAAAGCACAAGTAAACCTAAGTCAAGTATTACAAGGTGGACTTGCTGCATTAGTTGCTTGGTTATTTAACACAGTCAATACATTGCAGTCACAAGTTGCAGTGTATATGATACAGATACAAAAGCTAGAAGAAAATATTGTAGGTCTAGCTATGAGAGAAAGAGAACTAAACTCTGCGTTAACAGATGTTCTTATTAAGTTAGGAGGATAGTATGGACTGTTGTGGTAATGGCTGTTGTGGAGGTAGTTGATAGAGCTTTTAATAGCACTGTTAATAGGAAATAAAAATGCTAAAAAAAATAAGAGATAATATAGGTTTAGTCGTAACAGGCATAGCTCTTATGTCATCTGTTGGTGCAGGAATACAATCACTTAATGCTGTACTTACTACATTAACTGGTATTGATGACAGGATGAATAATATAGAGTATGAGTTCAGTGCTTTAAAAGAAAGCACAATGGTTTCTAATGATATAGCAGTACTGTATGAAAAGATTAATGATTTAGAAATGGCAGCTAGTAATTTAGGTAGAGCCAATGAACAAATTGCATACTTACAATCAGAGATAAATAGTATCAGACAAGATGTTATGGATAGTGGTTGGGATTTAGACCAGAAATATATACCAGAGAAGTGGGAATGGACAGACCTTAATAGCAAATCTGTCAGACTTGAAACACAAATACAAGGTTTAGAACAAAGAATGTGGGAAATAGACACACTTGATGATAGAATTACTTGGTTAGAAAGTAATAGATAATGAAAGTAACTGCAAGAGATATATGGGGTGCTAAACCTAATAAGAAATCTTTTTCTAAACTGGGAGAAGTAAAAGGTTTAGTCGTACATTGGTCAGCTTATCCTACTGCTGTTGGCAATATGGCAGAGATGGATCAGTGTAAAACAATACAAAGACTGCATCAAGAAGATAGAGGTTGGAATGATGTAGCATACAACTTTTTAGTAGGAGATACAGGACAGATATATGAAGGCAGAGGATTTGGAAACAGATCAGCAGCACAAGGTGGTAACAACCGTGAAGAAATTAACTTTAACAATAAGCATTATGTTGCTGTGTGTTGGCTTGGTGGCTCCAATCCTACCGACAAGCCTTCAGATAAAGCTATTGCATCTGTCAAATGGCTCTATGAACAAGTCGGTGGAGAGCTAAGACCACATAGTTCTTTTAAACAAACACAATGTCCTGGAGATGCCTGGCGACAATGGATTATAGAGGAGAAAGCTCCTAGCATAGATAACAAATCAACTGATAATGTGTACATACCAACTAGTTTTGAAAGTAAATTAGACAAAATTCTTGTTAAACTAGAAAGCATAGAGAGAAAATTAAAGTTAGGAAAGTTAATACAATGACACCAGAATTAAAAGATATGTTAGAAAGAGCAGTATGGACCTTCATTGAAGGGTTTATTGGAGCGTTAACTATTAGTCCACTCGTTGGAGTTGACATAAACAATCTACAAATTGCAGCTATTGCAGGTGGTGGAGCAGCTTTATCTGTTATTAAAACATTCGCAAAGAAAAAAATATCCTAGAAAACTGTCTGTAAATCTGACTATACTGAGCCTTAACAGAAAGGCTGCGTATGAAAAAAGATAAAAAAGACTTAGGTAATAACTATTTTAAATCAGGTTGGCAACCATCAGCAGAGTTTGATGAGGCTACTGGTTTAGGAGAGATAACACATATAGGGCAAGACCCTAACTACAAATCTAAATTTGACACCATCTTAAAAGACTGGGGCTTTGATCCAGAACATTATGAGATAGATGGTAAAGTCAAAGCATCATCTTGGAACACACAACTTAAAGGTGGAGATGTTGAAACCTTCTATGCGTTTAAAGGAGTAGTCAGAAGGCGACATCCTGCTCGTGATGAATGGTATGACAAGCTACTTAAAGAAGTATCAAAGAAGAAACCATTAAAGAAAAAGAAGATTAAGAGTGATTTGGCGTACATCTTTACACTAAGTGACTGGCAACTAGGGAAAGTTGACCTTGGTGTAGAGAAAACGCTTGAGAGATACGACAAGGCACTTGAGAGAGCAGTAGCAGAGGTTAGGCGACTAGGTAGCGTAGACGAAATTTATTTGCTTTCTATGGGCGATTTGACCGAAGGTTGCTACGGATTTTACGATTCTCAACCCCATAATGTATCTTTAAATCTATCTCAACAGTATCACTTAGCAAGAAAGCTGATAATGAAAACTGTTGACACATTTCTACCCTATGCAAACAAGATTGTACTGGCTGGTGTACCTGCTAACCACGGAGAAATGGCTAGAAGTGGCAAAGGACAGGTCGTTACATCACGATTAGACAACTCTGACACTATGCACTTGCAGATATGTCAAGAGATTATGGAACAGAACCCACGATATGACAAGGTAAGTGTGTCTTTACCAGAGGGTTTTCATCATACAGTAGATATAAAAGGATTGACTGTAGGTTTCACACACGGACATATGCACAGTGGTGGTACAGGACCAGAAGGAAAGATAATGAAGTGGTGGCAAGGTCAGATGTTTGGTGACTTTCCTGTTGGAGATGCAGAGATTCTTATTACAGGACACTTTCATCATCCTCGTATGATGCAGCAAGGTAACAGAACTTGGTTTCAATGCCCATCTATTGATGCAAGTATAGACTTTACTGCACGAACTGGTATGTGGAGTAAGCCTGGAGTGTTAACCTTTACTATTGATAAAGATGGTTGGGACAATTACAAGATAGTTTAATACTTGTTAAGATCCAATCTAAAATCTACACATTCTGGAGTACAATACCACCAATACTCTGACTTTAAACCTGCATCTAGGTATGGTTTATCAGTGTAAATCATAGTTTTTTTTGGATAATAATAAAAACACTCGGTACATAGTTGTTGTTGTAAGTATTTTATTCGTAGTTTGTGTATGGTTCTATCAAAATTTATTTTAAATTTATTATTTCCATAATCGTTTGGGTGCATTTTTCTTGGATTTGTTTCAACATAATCTTTAAAATGATTATAGCTGTTACTTAATATTCTTTTATACACCACAATAGCCAGAACATTCATCATCAAACAATCCATACTGTGGATCATCTTCTGCTATAAAATCTATATCAGATAGTGGTTCCATTTTTCTATGTAAAAATAACTCACCATCTAATTTACTAACAAACTGACTTTCTTTATTTGACCTAAGTTGTTTGTCAAAATCTAGTGCGTATTCAAATTCTTTTGGATGTTTTACTTTGATCCTCTGCCATTCTTTATTGTCGTGATAAGGACAAATAATACAAGCTGATCTTGGTGGTTGTGGAAAACCTAATGATTCAAAGTAATGCAAACAATCGTGTCTTGATATGTTGTTCTCTATCAATGGATAACAATTTATAGCCCATTTATTAGGTGGTTGTTTTGCTCTTTGGATCTCATCAGAAGAGATACCCATAACAACTTCAACAACTTTACCACGAAGATTTGTAACATCAAGTAATTCTCTTATTTTTTTATTTATTGGTTGTATTTTATACCTATCAGTACAGGTTCTTAGAGTAAGACCCTGTTTTCCATTAGAATTTTTAACAAAAACTGGTATTGAAGCAAAGAAACCAGATGGAGAAAGTATATCTTTTGTTATATCTCCTGTGTTCCTATCGTTGTTTACAATTATTATAGGAATTTTGTCTGAAACTTTTTCTTTTAGGAACTCAAACCACTCATAGACTTCTTTAGGTTCGTTGCCTGTGTCAGCAAATATTGCTGCATCAACAGGTGCTATCTCACCATTGTATATTTTCATAAGTAATGTAGATGATTGCACACCTGCACCAAGTGATAGTATTCGTAGATCAGGTTTTTTAACTAAGGTATCTTCGTGTCCTAATCGCATTTCTTTTAAATATTTACTCATACACTATACATTCTATACTTAACTGTAAGCTCTGATCCTGCTTCTATATCTTCTAATGTATATAGATAGCGTGTCACTTTACCTTGTATCTCACAGTTAGGTCTATCACTATGATTAATAAATCCACCGAGTGGTGTTCGTAGTAAGTTATCAGGTTCTCCATACCATTTAGCGTGTGTCATTCCTATAACTTCGTAAGCTGGTATATCTTTAATTGCAAACAAACCTAACCCTTCTATCTTACTTGGTTGAATAGTTAGGTATTCAGGTAAAGGTCTATACATCTTCTTCAACTGGATAATCTCTAGGTAATCTTTTATTTATATTTTGAATTCTTTTTTGTGTAACTATTAAATTACAATCTGAACAAACTCTACCTCGCCATACTGGTACACCATTATGACTTGTTTTATTTGTTATTTTATTTTCACAAAAATAATTAGAACATATCATTCTTCTTCAATTACTTCTACCTCTGTAGGTATATGTAGTGGTGCATCTTCAAACTGAATGTCTTTAAACTCTCCACTATTTGAAACAATTATTTTTATTTTCATTCTTCTTCTTCTTCAAGTGTTGTAAGTATCTGTATGTTAGGAAGAATTGCTAGTAGTTGTTGTTGTCCATTAGTTAACAATATGCTTTTACCCATAAAGAATGGAACACCTTTCTCATTTTTTCTGTTTAGTAACTCTGCAATCAACATACCTTCTGTTGCTTTGCTTAACATTGTGTCTATCATAATATCTCCTTTGTATGTACTTTAGCATCTGCTTCAAACAGATACCCTACTTCTTTACTTATCATATGATTGTTGTCAAACTCTGTAGTGGAAGGCATATCTCTAAGCTCCCATTTGAAATCATATTCAGCTGCAATCATTCTATTAATATTCCAAGTCATAACCTTACCGTTGCATTCAGTAAGATAAATAAAAGACTTGTTCTCCTCAATAGCTTTGATAATATTAGAATCAAATTTCTTCTTCTCTATTATCCAACTGTCATATGTCTTATCTCTTGACTTAATCTCTACAATGTATGTGTCATTCATTGCATCATAAGAACAAAATGGATCTTCTGTTTCTTGTAGCTTATCCATATTTGGATAAAGTTCATTTAGTCTATTTATAATTTGTGTTTGCATATTCCATTACCTTTCTACATTCTTCGCAATAACCATTTACTATGTGGCTTGGCTCACCGAACAGATCAAGCTCACCTATATTACAACTTAAACATTTTAAAATAGTTCCACCTCATCTTCCTTATGTTTGGCTTGTATATCTACTGGCTCTAGTAAAGCGTGACATACTTTCCATTCCCAAGTAAATGGATTCTTCTCATCAGTCAGCTTATACCTATAACCACAGTAAAGATTGCCCTCCATATCTGAATATTTAATCTCGTTCTGTTCGCAATAAAATGGTGCTTTGCATTTAGTATCTGGTGGTGCAGGTACATCAAAGTTATAATCAGGAAATCTTTTTTGCAACCTAGCTTTAAGTTTCTCTATGTTTATAGATTCCCCTGCTCGTTCTAAATCCATTCGCTTGGTATTGATTCGTTACCTGACCAAGCAGCCCAACCACAGCCACTACCATAAGGTGCTTTCTGACAAGCAAAGTCTGGTATCTTAGAGAACTTAGGATCAGATTTCTTATCTCTGTTATCTACAACGCTACCTTTATCAGTACAACTAGGACATACTTTGTTCTCATCAGTTGGAGGTCCAGTATAGGTAACCTTTGCACCTAAAATTTCCTCTGCCTCTGTTGTGTCTGGTAACTTATCTTCATTAGCATTAAAGACTTCATCTTTATATATTTCTATTTGTGATTCATCCCATTCATTAATATCTTTTGGAAATCCTTTTGACACTACATCATCATAGACTTTACGCTTTAGCTTATCTCTTTTAGCTTTGTCTTTTATAGTTGCATCCATAAACTTTGCTAACTCTTGCTTGTTATTAGGATTATCAGCTACATCTTTAGCAAAGTCTTGTTTCGCTTTAGCTAACTCATCTTCTTTTTCTATGACTTGATCTTTAACAGTACCTGTCTTTTCCATTGGTTGTGGTGCAGAGTAATGTTCTTCTTCTGTTACGCCACCATTCCAGAGTTGGTCTAAACCTAATCCAAATCTCATAGCACAACGCTTAATACCATCTGAAACTGCAAGTTTAAGTAGTTCGCTTTCAGTTAAGTTACGCTTAACAGCGTGTACATCTACATCTCCTACATCTTCTTTGATACCTAGTCCAGGGATTTCTAACCTACACTTTGCACCTACAATAGCGTTGTCTTTATCTCTCAACACTTCGTATGTGAAGTTATAGTCTGGTGCTACATCAACTAATCTCTTAGTGATAATGCCGTGACTTATGTAATCTCCAAACTTACCTTGTGGTGCTTTGTTAATTACATTCTTTGGGAAGTCTTTAATCAACTTCTTCTGTGTTTCTTTATTCATTATTTATCTCCTATTTTCCTACATTATAGTTACTAAGTCTGACAATATCTACTACAATGAAACTGATAAACAAATTATTCAATGTTTATTTCCTTTCTGAAGTAGATAACCTCTAGCAATAGAGGTTGTTTACTTAACAATCCTATGTATCATTTGTCTAGTTAATTCAGTAGTCGTTGCTAATGACTGTGCTGATATGCCTACATTGTATAGGTCTTTTATTGCCTTATCTCTTAACTCTTTGTATGTTTTATTAAGTTCTTCTAATCCTGATAGCTCATTCAAGCTCTCTTGCAGTACCAAATAAAGTTTCTCTTTCTCTTGCTTGTCTACATTCTCGCTGATGTTCTCTTGTGCCTGTTCTAATAAGTCATCCATTACATATCCTTTCTGATCTGGTCTAAAAATTCCTGTGATAATCCCTGTGATTTCCGTTGTTGTTCTTCTAAGCGTACTCGTTTATAGAACTTGTATCTATATATTAATTTACTAAACATAATTCCTTTCTGTTATTTAGTTGTGTTTATATTGTACTGTCTGCTCTTTTAAGAGTGACAATGAATGATCCCATTTGATTTTCTTGGCTGACTACTTCTAATCTATTTCGCCTACAATATCTTTCTACCTCGCTTGTGCTAGGGAAGATACGAAAGCTACGATTAAAAGCTACGACTATCTGCCTACAATCTCGTGGCATATCAATTTTTACCATTAATAACCTTTCATTACAGTATAAACAGAAGTTTACAATAGCGTGTAAACTTATTTGACTTTATTGTTCTCCCTCTCCTCTGAACATTTCCTCAAAACATTCTGGGTGTACACCTGTCATCAGCTGCTCTCTTTGTTCTTTGCTATGATCTGGAAATATATCTTGGATCAATCTTCTAAGGTGTCGTGGTGTTTGAGTAAACTCTCTATAAGCTCTTCTATCTACCATAACTGTACCTGTCTGCCTACAATGTATACATTCTTTAGTTGTTACTGCGAACATTATTCTTCCTCCTCTTTAATTAACCAATTATTATCTTCTAATCTTTCTAAATTAAAAGTTGTTATTAATTTATCTTCTATTTGATCGTATGTAGAATTAAAATCTGTTGTTTTATTATCTACAATATCATCAGCTATATCACAAACCAATGACATAAAATCACTATTGTTAACAATCATTACTTGCCTACACTTTCTTTATTGTAGTAATAATTTATGTCGTTATAATTTTCTCTAATAACTTCGCTTATACCTATAACTTCATAAAGGTCATCATCATTTCTATTAGTTTTTTTCCAACTAGGTAATTTATGCAAATCAAAATACTGATTTCCATATTTCTTATCTACTTGTTTAAGTGTTAATGTTTTCATATCTTCCTCTCTTTAATTAACCTACCTACATTGTAACTACTATGTTACACAATGCAAGTTATTAACCTACATTTTTTATGTGCCTACAATATCGCTGCATAGTCGGTATGTGCCTACACTTTAGTTATACTGATCCATAGAAAAAACCCTAGCTAAAAGGGTAAAACTAGGGCTTAATCTTGTTGTTAGTTACTATTTATTTACTATATATATTTACATAGCAATAATGGCATATATTCAAATCATCTATATATTCTATTTTATTTTTACAATATTTACATTTTTGCATTACTTCCCCCCTAAAATATAATCGCAATCTAAACAATAATTAATTTCATCTACATAAGCTAAATTAATTTTATTTATACACATACATAAACGACATAACACCTTATAATATTTAATATTTTTCTTGTTGTTATGTGTAGTAATTTCATTATGTATTCTATTAAATTCTTCTTTAGTTTCTATTATCATTACTTACCCCATACTTTTGGAAATAGTCTTTTATATTCTTTAATCATTCTGTAATCTCTTACTTGATCTAATGTGCCTACAATAGCCACACGTAACACGATTATAAAACCGATTGTTATTATTAACCCTTCTAAACTAAACATTTAACCCGTGCTCCTTCCATATTTTAGCCCTGCACTTATCACAAATATTATGTCTACTCAAAAAATATTCATAACTATTTAATTCTTTTTTGCACTCTGTACAACTCATTTAATTAACCTCCCTTTAGTGCCTAACTTTTAAACACTATAAGCACCCTACAACAAAAGAAATAGAGTGCCTAACTGTCTAAAATGCTTGGATAATAATACCTTTATGATTATCAAAAAACATTGATATATTTAATATGCTTGTATGTTGCTCTAACTGGTCATAAGTATTTATATCGTCATATTGCTCTAATGCTTCTTCTAAGCTGTCGTACTCAGTAAAGTCACAACAGATGGCTATTACATCAAGCTCTATATCTTCGCCAATATCCTCGCTTAAATCATTAAAGTAATTATATAAAGCATATAATCCCTCGGATGAGAAACTATCTGCCCTACTATCTTTAAATGAGTTTCTAAAATCCCACCAATTAACATTTTTTGTTATCGCCATTACTTACTCGCTTTCTTCTAATTGTGACCAATAAACAAATTGTTTATCTTCATTTTCTTCACTATCAAATAATTCATTATATTCTTCTTTTGTATAATGAAAATCTAAACATTTATTATTATCGTGATAGTAGTCCCAGTATATAAAAAAATAATTACCTTTTATTTTTTTGTTACAAGTTACACACTTGTTAGATTCATTTTTCATTACTTCCCCTTTATTTTATATATGCAGATTAGGATTATGTAGCTGTAACATTTTCAAAATATTTTGACCTTCTACAGCTAACTGCCCAGTTAACTCTAAACTTGATAAAGTAAGAAATAATTCTTTTTCATAAGCTTTAGAATTTCTGCGTATTCTTTTTAAGAAATCATTCTTAGTGATTTCTTTTACATTAGAAAACAAATGATTTTTATTAGGTATACGGACACATTGACCACAACTTTTATTTCTGTTGTGTTCTGCCCAACCATTACAATTACAAGTAATATACAACTTGTTTTTAAAGTTATATACATTTTTTGTAGTTGTTAATAAATTTTCCATTTATCCCTTTATGTTTGTAACCTTTAGTATACACATTACAGAAGTAATACAAATTATTTAATTAGATTTCTTTTACTGGGGATCTTAATTATATTTCTTTTAGTTGGTTATTGTTGTGAAGTGTAGAGGATAACCTGAAGGATGTTATGAGAGTAATCTTCTAAAATTATATTAGTGTCGCTCTCTCATTCCAAACCACTACACCCAATAAACCAAAAAAAATAATCTATATAGTTTTATTAGCTTGTATTTCTGTATAACTTAGCAATAAACCCTTAAAATACTTGTCCTATAATATCCATTATGTTGCATTAGATATCTGTACTTAGATATAAAAGAATGCAAATATCAATCTTTTGTGTGCCTAAGCGTAGCGTAACACACCAGTAAATCCTTGGAAACTTTTACTAAGAAATATGCACTGTCTTGGTAGATAAACTACAGTTAGTAATACTACTAATACAGTAATAAGTGTTATCTCTGATCTGTTTGAGTGGTTGTTTACACTCTGTGCATTTCATAATGTTTATTCTAGTTGTAGTTTCTTTATTGTGGTTCTAACCCTGTGTCACTCCCTCCCAAAACCAGAATGAACTAAAAATAGTAACAAATAAATATGTGAAGTAATAGGCTATTACCCTAGTTAAGATGGTCCAGCTAGTCCACGTTCCCTTTAGTGTTGATCCAACATTCCTTTCCTTAGAGCTAGAGAAATGTTTTGTTTGTTGTTGTCATAGTATCACAACTTAACTAATATGCAAGTACCTAGAAAGACTAGGTGCAGCATATGAGGATATGCTTCAATTTATAATAAGAAAGAAAGGCTTTTCATCAAAATTTAAGTATGTGGTGTACTTGAAGGTATTGTTTAAGGTGAGATGTTTTTGTGGATTGTTATATTTTTCATTACAGTAAATGGACAGACTGTACGTGTACAAAGCCCTGTAGCAATACGGGGTTTTGTTTATTGACTTACTTTCTAATCTGGTTTATAATAAAGTATCAAAAACACTTCCCTGTTTGTGATTAACCCAAAATCCCTAGCTCCTAGTCTAGGGTATGGTATAGTCTTTTTATGAATGATGATATACCTGTAGTGGACTGTGAGCAGTGTTGGAACCCACATTGGGAAGATCAGCTAGATAGCAATGGTTTATGCCCTACTTGCACTGTAGATATAGTTATAGAATAAAAAAAATTTTTTTTACCCCACTGGATCTTGTAAATCAGTAGGAGCTTGGCGACCTTTAATTCTAGGATAAGAGCGAGGTTTGTGTTTATTACAGTACTTAAATTTATTGTATTTTGAAATAACTGTCTGGCATTCTTTGTGAACGCAGACTCTTCCACTACTATATGTAGTAGAGGGTTTATGATTAGGATATTGTTTTCCTTTGATATAATCACTCATACAACATATAGTATAGGAGATACAATGCCAAAAAAAGGTTACAACCCTAAAAAAGGGATGAAAAAAAATAAAGTTAAGAAGAGGAAGTAATGGCTGAATGGCGAGGAATGAAAGTGAAGTTAAATTCACCTAGCCCTATTCGTAAGGGTGAGCCTGGCTATGGTCGTAAGAAGTCTAAAGTCTTTGTAATGAAAAATGGGAAAGTCAAGAAAATAATGTTTGGTGACCCTAATATGAAGATAAGGAAAAATAATCCAGAGGCTAGAGCTTCGTTTCGTGCTAGACACAAATGCAGCACAGCTAAGGATAAAACAACTGCACGATATTGGTCGTGTAGAGCTTGGTGAGGAGAGAGAATGGCTAAAGTAAGTTGGATGTGGGGTGGCAAAAGATATAGTGGCACCTTGATCCCTAGTAGAGAAACAAAGACACATAGGTTTGCTAGAACAGAAAATGGAAAGATAAAAAAACTTCCTAAGAATAAATAATGGCAGAGCGTAAGCAATGTAGCAATACAGGATGTGAGAAAAAATTTACTATCAAGAATGGTAATAGTCGTTACTGTTCTACTCAATGTTCTAATAGAGCTAAGTACAAACGAGCTAAAGAGCGTGAGCGTTTAGAGGCTATTAATAAACTAGATATAAACGAAACAACATTAAATCGTGGTGAACACTACAAAGACTATGTAGAAAATTATGCAAGTCTAGTAGAGCAGAAAACAATTACACAATCTGATGTAGCACGACTTATAGGCGTAGCTAAAGATATAGTCAACAAAATGCACAATGCTTATCGCATAGATAAAACAAATGCAGAACAACGAGAAGATTGGTCAACCCCACAAGAGGCTATTGATTCACTACAAAAGTTTGAAGATTTTAGAGATAGGTACTTCCAAACAGAAACAGGAGATAAGTACGAAACAGCAGACTTTCATCAACGCTGGATTCAATCTATCTTAGGTGCTATTGATACTGGTGGAGAACAGATGATTCTTAGCCCACCACGACACGGCAAGACTGACTTATTAACACACTTTGCTATATGGCAGATATGTAAAAATCCTAATGTCAGGATTATGTGGGTTGGTGGTAACGAAGAGATTGCAAAGAATGCTGTAGGTGCTGTAGTTGACCACTTAGAACATAATGAAAAACTTATAGAGGATTTCTGTGGACCAGGAGCTACCTTTAAACCTAAGAATAGATCAGGTAAGTCTTGGACATCTGGACAGTTTACTACTGCTACAAGAACAGTTACTGGTATTAAATCACC
>Ga0213866_10000356_pt1 | contig 38050 bp, 30 predicted proteins | sample PICome_11_FD_160079 | JGI IMG/M metagenome (GOLD analysis project Ga0213866, IMG submission 160079) | Coastal seawater microbial communities near Pivers Island, North Carolina, United States - PICO284 | ecosystem: Environmental > Aquatic > Marine > Coastal | place: USA: North Carolina... | reverse complement strand
GCAAGCTCTACTCCTTACGCTTCTTCTGGCGGTTCTAATAAAAAGCCTAAGCAAACTATTCATTTTGATTCTACAGAAGTTATACATATCAAAGATGATAATGATGAGAGTATATTTAGAGGAAAAAGTAGACTAAGATCTCTATCTGACCTTATAAATTTATATTATGCTTTGCTTAAGTTTCAAAGACAATTCTTTAAAAATAATGCTATACCCGGTGTTGTTTTAACTACAGATACCGTTCTTAGCGCAAAAGTGAAAGAACGATTATTACAAAGCTGGCGAAACACATATACTACAATATTTGATGGAGCCAGAAATCCTGCCATATTAGATGGCGGATTAAAAATAGATAAGTTTAGTGACATAAACTTTCAAAATTTAGATTTTGAAAACAGTGTAGAACGATTGCAGCAAGATATGGCTAAATCTTTAGGAGTACCTTATACTCTATTAAAAAGTGGTAATAATGCTAATATCTCTTCTAATCAAGTACTATTTTATGAGCACACTATTATTCCAATAGTTACTCAATTTACTAGTGCTTTTGAGCATCATTTTAACAGTGTTTCTATAAGACCCGAATTAGTATCTATACCTGCGCTACAACCAGACTTAAAATCTCAAGCTCAGTATTTTAGTTCTTTAGTTAATGCTGGTATTATTACTCCAGATGAAGCTAGAGAAAAACTTAATTTTCCTACTTTAGGATTAGATACTACTTCACAAATTCGCATACCTCAGAATATCACAGGAAGTGCCACTAGTCCAGAGCTGGGCGGTAGACCTTCATCAGACGATACAGAAGATATGCCTATAACGGAGCCAACAAATGAATGATAAAAAGTTTTATATCAATAGTGATAATATAGAAATTAAATCAAAAACAGATAGTGCTAACAAGCCTTTTAAAATTGCAGGTTACGCTAATACTACATCAAAAGATAGAACTGGAGATGTAGTTTTATCAGAGGCGTGGGTTAAAGGCATAGAGAACTACAGAAAGAATCCTGTTTTACTCTATCAACATGACCATGGAAAGCCTATTGGTAAGTCTGATACTGTAAGAGTCGATAAAAAAGGTATTTTTGTAGAAGCTTCAGTATCAAGTGCTGCTGAAAAATTACACGGAGTTCAATCTTTAATTGAAGATGGAGCATTAAAAAGTTTTAGTGTAGGTTTCAGAGTAAAAGATGCAGACTATGATAGAACTGCAGATACTTTTGTAATCAAAGACCTAGAATTACTAGAGATTAGTGTGGTAAGTGTTCCCGCAAATCAAGAGTCTTTATTTAGTATCAGAAAAAGTTTCGAATCAGATGAAAGTTTTGAGTCTTTTAAGTCTCAATTCGAAAAAGAGGAGGAAGAAGTTTTGGAAGAAAAAACAACAGAAGAAACTGCAGTAGAAGAATCTTTAGAAATTGAAGAAACTGTAGTAGAAGCTTCAGTACAAGAAGCTTCTGAAGACAAGTCTATTGAAGAAAAAGATATTGCTATAGACGAAGAAAAAGAAGTGGTTGAAGCAGAGGGATCTTATGAAGATCCTAATACTCTAATCCCTTTTTATAATATGCTAAGTACTGAGACTTCTCAGTTAGTTAATGGCGATTGTGTAAAAATGAAAGGCAATCGTTATAAAATTTCAAAAATTGCTACCGCCGAATCCCCATATTTCATATTTAAAGAAATTGACATTAACGGGGTTTCAAGCGATAATACTATTAAGATTAATGCAGAAAATCTATCTGTAGTTAATGCTTGGGATCTTTCTACTAAATTCGATATTGAAATCATCGACCATAGTGAAAGTAAGTCTTTAACAGATAAAGACAGAGAAGAAATTAAATCTAATTTCTCTGATCTTGTTAAAGCTTCCGAATTTAATCTTTTTGGCTTAAAACAAGAAGATAAAATTAAAAATAATGATCAGTATCAAACAACTTTAAACAACCTGTTAAATCTGAAAAGCATGGAAGCAGGAACTTGGAGTGATACTCACTATACGTTAGCAAAACGTTTTGTTAATACTATTAAAGCACTTATCGACCTTCCACAAGAAGAAGATAGAGATTTCGCACTAAAACTATACGGTTATATTACCGAAAATAAGGAGAATAATGAGATGGCAACTCAAGATATTGGTGATCCCATCACTGTTGATACAAAAGCTGCAGGCACCCAGGTTGTTGAAGAGAAAAAAGTTTCTAATCACGTTTCTGAGCCAGAAGTAGCAAAACTAGTCGAAAAGACTGGTGATAAAATCATGGAAGAATCAGAAGCTAAAATTAAAGCTAATAATGAAAACCATGAAGACTCTCGTTTAGCTGAAGAGCTTGCAGAGTTAAAAGGGCAAATGAAAGCCTACCGTGAGCAAATTGACTCATACACAACTAGTAAAATGGTTTATCAAGAAAATACTCGTAGAAACGAGCAGTTTTCTCAGAAAGACCTATCTAACGCTTACTTTTTAGCTAAAGCTATGCGTAGAGACCCACTAAGCACTAAGTACGGCATGCGTATGAAAGACGTAGTACAAGGTGGTCAAGTAGATGCGTTTGAAAATGCATTTTCTACAAACGTATATGAAGAAATGAGACAACAACTTGTTGTTGCTCCTTTATTCAACCGCATCGAAGTTAACGCAAAACAGTTTTCAGTACCTGTTGCAAGCGAAGACACAGATGACGCGATTGCTCAGTTCGAGTCTGGCACTTATGCCACAGACACAAACAACTACGTACCGACATCAAATCAGCACGTATTAAAGAGCGTTGACTTAACACCCCATAAATTTATGGTTAAGACTCACATCGCAAAAGACGAAGAAGAAGATACACTACTCCCATTAGTAGACTTTTTACGTTCAGCAGCTACACGTCGTTTAGCTCGTTTTACAGATAAAGTATTACTTCGTGGTAATGGCGGATTAAGTGGTTTTGATGCTACTGAATCAATGGCAGCAGGTAGCACTACAGGAATAGGCGGAGTTGCTTCACCTATTACAGGTATTGTGAACCACGCTGGTGCAGTAGCCGCATTAAACGTATACAGAGGTGTAGGTTTAACAGGTGCTGCAGCTAATACAGCAACTGCTAATGCAGCTACTGTAGCTTCAGCTCGCGCAGCTATGGGCAAGTATGGCTTAGCTATGGGAGACCAGTTAGTACTTCTTACTTCAGTAGAAGGTTATAATAATTTTGTAACTGAAACTGATTTCCAAACTGTAGATAAGTTTGGTCCTCAAGCTACCTACTTAACAGGCTCTATCGGTGCTATTTATGGTATTCCAATTCAGATTTCTGAATTTATGGATTCTGTATCAGCAACCGCTAATAACCGTGTACTTGGTACTATGGTCTATAAGCCTGGATTCTTGATTGGTGAGCGTCGTTCTATGGAAGTAGAAAGCGATTACCTTCCAGATCGTCAAGTTACAGCGCTTTATATGTCAACACGCTACGACATGAAAGCACTTACAACAGAGTCAGCAGCTGCACTAAGCTCTTCTTACTCTTATGCTGTAAACATGTTAAGTGGTGCTGAGTAATCAGTAACTACTTATAGTTAGCAAAGAAAAGGGGATGCGGGCTCCCAGCCCCATTCCCTTTTTATTTTTTAGGAGACAGTAAATGTTAGTGACTCTATTAGAAATTAAAGAGTTTTTAAAAATAAAACTAGATAATGATAGTGAAGATAGCAGATTAAGATCTATAAATTCGTATGTATCTAGTTTAATAGAATCTTACTGTGGTAGAGTGATATCTTCAGGTAATTACACAGAATATTTTAACGGAGGAGTTTCCTCTGTTTTTATTAAGAATCCTCCTATTAACTCGGTACACGAAGTTTCTCACTATACTGGAAATTCTTATACTACTTTAGGCGGACCAGGCTCCTTAGGGCAGCAAATAGAAATAGAAGGTTCTTCACACAAAATTACTTCTTTAGGAAATGCTAAAACTAGTAAAAGAGTAAAGAAATTTGGTATTTCCAGTTTACATTTATCTGAGGCAGGAGACTATCTATCAATAAACAGTTCTGAGGATTTTAATCTAGGAACTGAGCCTTTTACTATAGAACTTTTTGTACGCCCTGCAAACTTAAATAATTCTACTTTTATATCTAGAAACGATAACGATAACGATAACTGGGAGCTCTCATATGATTCTAGTAATGGTGTATTTTTTAGAGCAAAAAGTGATGACGTAGAGACAGCTTATATATCCGGTACTACTGTGTCTGTAAATACCTTTACTCATATAGCAGTAGTTAAAGAAGATACAGAATTAAAGATATATCAAAACGGTAATCAAGTAGGATCTTCAGTAGCTCATGCTAATTCAATTCCTAATTTATCTTCCTCTTTAGAAGTAGGAAGAATATCTCAAACAGATAATAAAAACTTCATTGGGTATATAGATGATATAAGAGTTTCTTGGAGTGCTAGATACTCAGGTAATTTTAGTACCTCTTTACAGGCTGCAGCATCTGACGAAGATACTAAATTATTAATTCCTTTTAATGAAGGAGCTAATAAAACAGATATAACTGACTTTTCTAGAAAGGTAAATGAGTATGTGTGGTACCCTGATACTGGTGAGGTGAGTTTTGATTCTGGAATGGGTAGTGGTTCTCCTAGTTTAGGATTTTTTAATCCTAGAAAGTTTAATAATTTTACTAATGGAGTTAGAGTTACTTACAATGGAGGTTATTCTTCTGTTCCTAATGACTTAAAACTGGCTTCATTAGAAATGATAAAAGTTCTTTATAAAGGAAGAGAGGGGGCAAAAAGCGTATCTCTTCAAGGGGATAATTCTTCTTCTCATGACTTAAGTTTAGACGGATTTCCTCCTCAAGTTAGAAGAGTATTAAATTTATACAGGCTGCCTATGTAATGATATCTGTATTAGCTTTTATGGATGGAAAAAAATTAGAAAAAGCTCTTAGTGAAGTAAAAGCTAAAAGCCCCTCAGTTAAATTGGGTATTGTAGGTGAAAGAATTACAAAAGGAATTTTTAAAACTAATAAAGAAGCTACTACAAGAAGTGGTAAAGCGGATATTGTAGGAGTTCCTTCTAAAAATGTTTTATCAGTTATTCAAGCAGTAGAAGGTAAGAACTCTCCTACAGTAGCATCATTAAATGACCTTATAAATGACGCTATGGGAGTTAAATCTTTTGACATAGAAGCTAAAGCTACAGGAAAGCTATTAGGAGGTACTGGATTTGCAGGAAGCAGACGAGGAACTCTAAAAGTTACTGGGGCAACGGCAAGTCTTAATCCTAGAGGCCAAATAGATACTGATTATATAGAAAGACAAAGAGTACTAATAACAGAGCTAGTAGAGCTAGGAATGACTAGCAATAAAGGTAAAGTTTCCAAAATAAATAAACTATTTGAAGATTTAAGAATAGAAGTTGATGACTCGTATACTTCTAATGACTTAAAAGAATTACAAGACGAAATATTTAAAGTAGTTGGAGGTTCTAGAGGTAAATCTGTTATTAGACAAGCGTATGATAAAGTTATGAATGATCCTAAAAAGTTTAAACAGTTTATGGAAGGCCCTTTTGGTAGTCTTATAACAGATAAAGTTACTAACTTAACAGCGCAAATAAATGTTAAGGACACTAAGTCTGATAACACTTTAACCTTTTTTCAAACTTTTATAGGTTTAAAATTTACTAGTAAAGATATAGTGAGAAAAAAAGGATCAACAGGTTCTTATTCTTTCTTTTTAAGTAGTGCATTTGAAAAAAAACTACTAGATGAAACTAAACGTAAGCTTGAGCAAAATGCTATAGGAGTTATAGAAGAAGATATAAATAAGGTATTTAATATTAGCGGTAAAACAACTTTAAATAATATACTGAAGCGTCCCGGTAGTTTAAAAGAAATAATAGACTCTTTGACTTTTGATCTTAATGTTAAGGTGCCTAGTGGAGGATCTATAGCATTAAATTTTGGTATAACAGGCACTAAACTATTTGATGATATAAACGCTAAAACTGCTAGAGCTTTAAGTAATAATTTAGTAATATCATCTAAAGTACGAAAAGGCAGGTTTGCTTCTGCTGCTCAACTAACTTCTTTATTACAGATAGAAGTACTAAGCAGAATGAGAAAATCTGGAAGACCTAAACCTCCTACGCTTACTAACAGGTCGGGTAGGTTTGTTGAAAATTTAGAAATAGCCCAAGTTAATTATAAAAATTCTATAATTAACTATTATTCAATGCCTCTATATTACTCATTAGAGGAGTATGGGTATGATGTTGAAAATTTAATTGAAGGTAGTATAAGAGATATAACGCAAAAACTGTATTCTCGTCAGTTTAACTTGATACGTGCTTAAGTTTAAAAAAATTAAATTGCCGTAGTTATTTTCCTGTGTTATACTCTTATAAAGTTAGGTGGAAAAATGTCTCAAAGACGAGATATAATAAAAACATTAATTGATAACTTAATATTAATAGATGGTACTGGCTCACCTTTTGGGGGTTATGTATTTAAAACTAGTGTGCATGAAAATGTATATAGAGGCTTTAAGCCATTAGAAGAAATTAATGACTTTCCCTCAATTTATATTGTTCCAGGAGCAGAAATAAGAGATTATAACAGTACTCTTGGAGGAACTACTATTAATTCTTTACTTCCCGTAGTGTTGCGATGCTACATTTACGACGAAGAAGACGAATTAGTAAATGAACATATAAATAATATTACACAAGATATTGAACATATTATTTATAGTTTACCAACGACTAATGAAATCCTAGACTTAACATTAACGTCTATAAACACAGATGAAGGACTTCTAACCCCCTATGGAATTGTAGAATTACAAGTACAAGTTCGTTATGAAGTCACCTTATAAGGAGATAATAAATGCCCAATTGCGGTCCTAATACACAGATTAACCTTCAGAGAAATACTGAAGTTTTTTGGTCAACTATTGACTTGAATGGCGGAGGCGTATCGGCTTCAATGACGCCTGACAACACTTGGAGAGTAGAAGTTTTAGCTGGTTATGCTTTTAACCAGAGTGCTACTAACCAAGATATTACTACTTTAGAATCAGGTAACACCCCTGATAGAGCTACACAAAGGTTTAACACTTCAGTTAATCCTGTGGAATGGAGCATGAGTACTTATGTTCGTCCTACAGGTATGGTAACTACTGATGGTCAAGATTCACCTACGGGTAACTCTAAACCAGTTTCAGATTGGTTCTTATGGCAGTCTATGCTATCAAATAATGCGCCAGCAGCAGCAGGAGCAGAATCTAGTTCTTGGGAAAATAATGGTATTTTCCACTTAGGACATAGAGGTTTTGCAGATAATGCTGATGTAGTTGCAGCTTCAAATGCTAATGTTACTGCTCACAGTTCTAACTTCCCAACAATGAAAGAATACTCACTTTATTTTAAAGTAGATAATGTTGTATATCAAGTTGGTCAGGCAGCAGTTAACGAAGGATCTATTGACGCAGCTATCGATTCAATTGCTACTACTTCTTGGAGTGGTTTTGGTACTAACTTATTTGAGCTTACAGATACTAAAAGAGATGAAGCTATCTCAGTATTTGGAGGTACATTGAACAATGGTACTACTGCATCAGCTAACAGCTCTACTGATGTAGGAAACTCAGTAACTCAGTCTTATCATCCTTTTGGTACGTCTAAGGTAGCTGGTTCTGATATATCATCAGCGTTTATTAAGAATAGATTAAGTTCTATTGCAGTAACATCGTCTGCTTCTGGAACATCAAAAGCTTATACATTCCCAGTAACTGGGTTAAGCTGGGGATACAACAACAACGCTTCTTATTTAACACCAGAAGAATTAGCGTCACTTAACTCACCTATTGGTCAGTTTACAGGTGCTAAATCAGTAACAGGTAGCTTTACTGCATATTTACGTGCAGGAGCAAACCAATCTGCGGAGTTCTTAAAAGATATTGTTACTAACACCGCGGTGCAAACTAAAGGTGCAAGTGCTAACCTACAAATCGGTGGTACAACAGCTCCTTACTTTGCGGTAAATATGCCGTCAGTACAATTTGACTTCCCATCACACTCAATTGATGATGTTGTGGGTATCACAGTTGATTTCTTAGCACAAGAGACAGATCCTACTTGTGGTGACGAATTCACATTCTTTGTTAGCTCAACTAGCTAATAAAAATTAAAAAATTCATGAAAGTTGAGGGGTTCATGAATTTATTATCACTAGGAGACAGCTATTCTTAGCAAGCAGCAAACATCCCCTCACTTGTTGTACGTTAGATCGAATAGCTGTCTCTTTTTAACTTAATATAGAGGGGATAAATCCTATGAGTATGATTAAAAATTTAATGATTAACGAAAAAGTTGTCGAAGTGGAATTTCCAGATAGCGATAATTTTTATGTTAGCTTAACTTATTTAAACAGAGAAAAATTAACAAAAATTAGAAATAGATCTTTAACTATCAAATTTAACAAACGTTCTCGCCAAAGAGAAGAAGAAGTAGATAACGAAAAGTTTCTCGAAGAATATGCTAGAGAAGTTGTTAGAGGTTGGAGAGGTCTTACAATCAGAGAATTAGCAAGACTAATGCCTATTGAGACTGCAGGAGCTAACTTAGATCAAGAAGTTCCGTATTCAGAAGAAGACGCACTAGAGCTATTAAGAAACTCTACTATCTTTGACCAATTTGTTACAGATTGTCAAAACGACTTTGAAGTCTTTGAAAAAGATAAGACAGACTCACAAGTAAAAAACTAAGGCGCTACATATCAGAATCATTGCAGTCTGGGGGTATAACCAAAGAGCAATATTTTATGATGTGTGAACAAATGGGTACTACTCCTTTAGAGGAAGAAATACCGATAGACTATTCTGACCTAAGTGATGAATGTCAAATAGCACTAGCTATATTTAATATACTACCTGATAGTATTGGAGGTATGAGCGGTGCTTGGTTAGGAAAAGACTATTCTGGTCTTAGAACATTTATGGATATATACGGTATTCAAGATGAGATGTTGTTTTTAAATTTACTAACAGTATTAGTTCAGGAAACTTCTGATCACTATGCTAAGAAACAAAAAGAACAACAACAAAAATCTAAACTTAAAGGTAGAAAATGATTGGCAGGCAATATTAATAGTAACGTTAATCTTAACGTTAAATCAACAGGCACTAAACGAGCAACTAAAGATATAAATGCTTTAAATTCTGCTCTCCGTAAAATTGGTGCTGCCTCTGATAACTCTACTAAAGGGTCTGATAAACTAAACAGATCTACTACTAGATTAGGACAGTCTTCTGCTTCTGCAGGCAGACAGTTCTCAGCACAAGCCGCAGGACTTGGTGGGCTCGTAGGAGCTTACGCAGGTGCTGCGGCTACTGTTTTTGCACTACAGCAAGCTTTTTCAGCACTAAATAGAGCTGCGCAAGTAGACAATATTATTAGAGGCACACAAACTCTTGCTGCTAAAGTAGGCGAGAATGGTAATCAAATATTGCAAAGCTTACAAGATATTACTCAGGGGCAGGTAGCGCTAGGTGAAGCTGCAGAAAAAGCCAACCTTGCTTTATCTACAGGTTTTAGTACCAAGCAAATAGAACAGCTTGCTAATATATCTACTAAAGTTTCTGTTGCTTTAGGAAGAAACTTATCTGATGCTTTTGAAAGACTTACTAGAGGTGCTGCAAAACTTGAACCAGAACTCTTAGACGAACTAGGCATATTTACTAAGCTAGAACCAGCTACTAAAGCATATGCTAAAGAAATAGGTAAAGCAGTAAATGACTTAACAGAATTTGAGCGTAGACAAGCGTTTGTTAATGCTATTATCGAAGAAGGTAATAGAAAATTTAGTGAGATCGATACTAGTGCTCCCTCCGCACAAAAAAGCCTTAATAGGCTTAGTGCTACTTTACAAGATTTAGGACACAAATTCGGTGTTTTAGCCGCAGAAGCTTTAGTCCCTGTTATTGACTTTTTTACTAAAGACTTTACAGGGGCTATTTCTGTTTTTGCGCTAGTAGCTAGACAATTAGCATCTTCAGGTCTCACATCCTTAACTGCTGGTATTAATTCATTTTCGGCATCTTTAGATTCAAATATAGCTAGATTAGGAGATCAAATATCTGCTTCTAAGAACTCTCAACAAGCTATGGAAGAATTCTCAGAGTCAGTAAAAAATAATAATAACTTTATGGTATTAGGTAATAAAGCTCAAGCAGAACAAGCTTTAAAATTTAAAGGTATGGGCGCGGCATCTACTTTAGCCGCTACAGATTTAAAATCTTTTATTGCAGTACAACAAGAACAAATTAATCTTGGAGCGTCAAGACTAGTTCAATTAGAGAAAGAAAATAAATCTTTAATTGCTAGATCAAAGCTAGGACCCCTTACTAGTCCCGCAGATATTGCAGCTCTTAAATCATATAGCGCTGAAAGTGAAAAGTTACAAGCAAATCAGTTTATATTAACAAAAAGAATTAATGATGCTAACGTTGCTTTAGTAGCTCAATCAACTAAATTAAAAGCTGTTGCAGTAGCTAGTAGGGTTGCCGCTGTGTCTGTTAGAGCTTTAACAACAGCTTTTTCTGTTCTACTACGAGTTTTAAATGTAGCACTATTAGCTTTAAGTTTTGGTCCTTTACTTTTAAATTTAGTAGGGCAGATAGGTATATTTAATACTGCTATAAACTACTTAAAAGATACTTTTTTAGCCTTAAGAAATGCTAATAAAGATTTGGAACTAGGCATAAGAGCTTTAGGGGCTAGATCTGAAGTAGGCATAAGTAAGATAACTGAACAGTACAAACAATTAGGTCTTTCTGCTAGAGAAGCTGCAGACGCACAAGAAAGTGCTATTAAAAGAGTAGCTGCCGCACTAAAAGATAATGATTCTAAAATAGAAGAAGTATTTGGTACCTTTAGTGGTGCAGCAACCCTAAGTGGGTTAATGGCTATAGCAGCAGGAGTTACTGCTATTTTTAGTGCTGCAGCCGCAGGCATAGCCGCTATTGTTGTAGGAGGTCTTAGTTTAATAGATATGTCTCTAGCATATCTTTTTGGTTATGAATCTATAAGTAAAAAACTTGCTAGTAGCGCAGCAGAGGCTTTAGGAGGCCCATCAAAGACCCTTAAAGAGGGAGAAGAAGCAGCAGCCTCTTTAAGAAAAGAAGTGGAAGAGCTACAAGACTCTTTTAATAGAACAGGAGACTTAGCCTTATTACAAGAAATAGATCAAATAAATGCGTTTAGAGATGCTATACTAGATACAGATTCAGCAGTTACTATGTTTACAGGAACTTTATCTAGACTTACAGGTCAAGACGCTTCTTTAATTGATGAACTATTAGGTACTACAGAAGCTGATTTTAATGATACATCGTTAAAATTAGGAGGATTAGAGATAGCAACTAGAGAAGTAGGTAAAACTTTTACTGTTGCAAATGAGTCTATAGGATTAATTTTACCTACTTTTGTAGGATTTGAGTCTACCCTACTTAGAGCTAATAATGCTATGAGAGATGGCTCTGTAAGCAGTAAGTCTTTCGTAGAAATTATTAATAGTTTAAGAACTTCTCAATCTAACTTATCAGATACTATAGATATTGTTACTTCTAGAATATCTATACAAGAACAAAAGATTAAAAAGCTAAATGCAGAAGGAACTGAAGAAGCTAGAGTGAGAGCAGATGAATTAGCAGACTCTAACAGAGATTTAATAACTACTTTAGGGGCTTTAGAAACCAGGTTTGAAGAAACTACTAATAGACTAAATGAGTTATCTGAGGCAGGAGATCAAGCTAATAAATCTTTAGTTAAATTTGAAAATATACAAAAAGTATTTAAGTCAGCAGCAGATACTATTACTAATGCAAAGTTCAAAGGGCTATTTGTTGAAACAGCAGAGGGCCTTGAGTTTGCAACTTCTTCTACGCAAAAATTTGTTAATCAGGTTAATAGCTTAAAAAATGAGCTTGTAGGCATAGGAGGTCTTACCGATTTAGAAGATAATGTTGCAGCTTTTGAAAAATTAGGTCAAGTAATTAGAAGTGATGATGGTAGTGTTACTACAACTACTGATAGAGCTGCAGAAGCAGTAAGAGAATTAAATCTTGCCGTAGCTAATAGAGAGTTTATGGAAAAAGCTATTAAGGGTCTTTTATTAGGTCAAGTAGAGGCCGTAAAACAACAAACTAGGGAGCTTGAAAAGCAATCAAGGATAGCTAGACAACAACTTCAACAGGCAACTTTAAAAGCAGAAATAGACATATCTAAGGCGCGTCTTACTTCTCTTAATAAAGCTAGAGCAGAAGAAATAAGTATTAGAAAAGTAAAAGCTGACGGTGCAGTAATATCTAGTGATCTAGCAGCAGCAGAGTTATCTATAGCTAGAGATATCTTATCTGAGAGAGAAAAGTCTATAGATATACAACAAGAACAGCTTAAAATAGTATCTCAAATAGCAGAAGAAAGAATAAAAGGAGCTAAAGAAGAGCTATCAGCACAAAAACAAATGATATCTTTAGCTAAAGAGGGTCTAGCATTTGATGATTCTTTCTTTGATAAAGATATTACTAAGATACTGAATTTACTTGCTGATATAGGGCAAGCTTCTTTAGATGTAGAAATATCTCAAAAAGAGACAGATTTAGCAGAAAAGCAAGCAGAAACAGCAGCTCAATTAGCAAAGTTAGAAGCAAATAAACAAATTTTTGCAGCAGAGATACTAGCAAAAGAACAAGAACTATCTTTACTAGAGATAGACTCTAGAGTTGCAGATCTTACTGCTCGTATAGAGATTTCAAGAGCAGAGAGACAAAATGAAATTGATTCTCTGACTGAAAGACGCAGTATAGCAGAGTTAGAAGCTAAATTAAAAAGAGAGACTTATGCAGCTAATCTAGAAAATAAAAGAGAAGAATTAAAAATACTAGAAGAAAAAAGAGAAGATACTATAAAACTAGTAGAGTCTTTTAATAATTTAACTACTGATATGGGTACAGAGTTTGATACCTTTATATCTGAATTGCAAGCAACTTTAAGTACTCAAAAAATAGCACTAGAAGCAAAAGAGACTATTATAGTAGACCCTGCTAATGACAAAAGTGCTGATCCTATACAATCTAGTGCAGAGGCGTTAAATAAATCCGCAGATTCTCTAGAAACTGTTGCTAAAGAAACATCTACTTTAGTAGAAGAAGTTAGTACTACAGGACAATCTTCTTTAGACTCTTTACAGGCTTTAGAAACCTCTGCTCAAGCTACTAATGAGATAGCGGAAATAACTAATACTACGTTAGATAAAACTATAGATAATAAAAAAATAGAAAATGATTTAATAAGTAAAAACGAAGATGAAAGACTTGCTGCTTTAGGCGCTGAAAGTGCGGCACTAAAAGAGAAACATGCACTTGAGACTGAGAATAGTAATGCAGCACTAGAAACTGCAAACAAAACTGCTGAATTAGAAGAAGAGAAAGCTAAAAATGCAGAAGCTGCTTTACAAGCTCAAATAAAAGCAAATCAGCTAGCTCAGAGACAAGCTGCTTTTCAGATTATGAATCAAACAGGAACCTTACTGAGAGAGCTATCAGTAGGTAGGGCTGAAAAAGCAAGAGATAAAGCAGCAGAGAGTAGAGATAAAGTACTAGCTAAGCAAGAAGAAGCGCTATCTAAAGTAAGCTCTTTAAGAAGCTCTGAGGCGGATGCTATGGCTGGGGCTGTTGATATTTTAAAAGAACGAAGAGCCTTAGAAAAAGATATAATTTCTTCTATTGCAGATAGTGATGCTAGTGGTTACTTAAAAACTACAGAAGCTTATTTTCAAAACTTAAATGACTTAGATGAGCAAACTAAAGTATTAAGTGAAGCTCAAGCTAATAGAGCTATAGCAGAAGCGGAACTAGCTATTCAAGACTATAAAGTTATAGAAGCTACAAATAATTTATCTAGTGCAGAAAAAGATTTAGAAAATGCACATAACAGTTTAGTAGGTAAAACAGGAGATGTACTTCAAAAATTTGGAAGCTTAGGTAATAGTATGGTTAGCTTAGTAGGCTTAGCCCAACAACTAACGGGTGCCTTTACTACTCTAGGTAATACTTTAGTAGGCTCAGTAACTGGAGAGAGTAATAATGAAATTACTGAAGCAGTAAAAGATGGTTTTGATAAGTCAAAAGCTGCTGAAACTTCTGCTCAAGTTACAGGAAATATAGTTGCAGACCTAAAAAATGTTGTTGTAGGTAGTGTAAGAGAGTTAGGCGGTGCATTTGAAAGATTTAATCAAGAAAGCATTGGAGCTGCAGGAGGCGCTGCTCAATATTTTGCAGAATCTGATGGTAGTTTAACAGATTTTGCTGCCGCTGGCTTAGGTAAAGCAGTTACTCCTATGATAACTGGATTTATAGAAGACTTTATTACCACAGCTTTAGGTCCTGTAGGCGGTATAGCTATGACTGCTATAGATTTTATAGCAGGAGACTTTATATCTGGAGTTATTGGTGACGCGCTAGAAGGTCTTAGTAACTTTTTTGCTCCTCGTAAGTGGAATAGATCAACCGCTGATTTGACTACTGGAGATATAATAGATAGAAAAGACAGCGGCGTTGATCTGGATCCTGTAGCTAAATCAGCATTTAAAATGAATCAAGCACTAGAAACTGTTACTGGAGGTCTTCAGAGATTTACTGAAGCACAAGCAATACTAACCACTAAAGGTTCAGACATTAGAGAAAGATTCTTAGAGCTAAGAGGTGGCGGAGCTGATGCAGTTAGATTAGAATTTGATAGCGAAAACTTTGGTAAGGAATTATTTGAAGGACTTATTAAAGGCTTAGATCCTAGATCTTTAACGGAAGACATAAAAGATGCTATAGGCAATATGGATTTTAGTGAAGAGATAGAAGATAACATGAGAGACCTTAATTTTGCTAAAGGCTTTGATGGTTTGATGACTCAATTAGAATCTGCGGGGGGCAAATTTACTAATCTTAGTGAGTTTATAGAATTAGTAAATATCAAAGCAGAAGCTGCAGCTGCTTCATTTGCGCAAGGGGCGTTACAGCAATCATTAGATTTAATAGAGGAAGCTGGAAGAGTGTTCGGAGAACGATCTGCGCAAGAACAAAGAGCAAGAGAGTCAGCTAAGAATATGATTTTAGCTCATTTAGATTTACATGTAGCCCAAGATGGTACTGTAAGCCTACTTAGTGATACAGCTACTAATTTGAGCAGTATGGCTATGGCTATGGAGACTGTAAAAGCAGAAATGGGTGCTATGGAAGAAGCTCTTGTAGCTACAGGGGTTAATGGTGGCGAAGCTGCTAGAATAATAGAAGAAGGCATACAGCTTAAACTTAGAGAAATGGCTCAAGATTTTGGAGATGCCTTAAGTGATGTTATTCAGTTTGGAGACAGCCTACAGTCAAGTGCTGTTAAAGGATTAAAAGATGTTTTAGAGTACCAACAGGCTATAGTAAGAGATGCTGCTCATATTCAAGAAGAACTAGGTAACGGATATGATTTTATAGCTCGCGCAGAAAAAGCTTTAGCTATTCAAAGAGGCAATATAGTAGCTAAAGCTTCAGATCAAGAATTAAGAGCTCTTAGTGAGTTAGCAGGTGCTGGACAACAATTTAGTAATGCTGCTATGAAAGCAGCTACCGATGCTGAAATAACCAGAAGAGTTATGAATAATATATTTGATGGGGCAAAACAGCTTACTCAAGCACAAAGAAGTTCAAGATCTGTAGGAAGAGGTCTGGCTTTTGCTGAGGGAGGTTTTGTACCAGGTACCCCTGAACAACAAAATAAAGACTCAGTGCCTGCACTACTAATGCCTGGAGAGTACGTACTAAATAAAGAAGCAGTTAAGAATGTAGGAGTAGGAACTTTAGCTGCTTTTAATTCCGGAGCTTTTAAAAAGATGGAAGGCGGCGGTAGTGCTACAGGAGGAGTTATTACTCCTACTAAAATAGCTACTGATGCTTTTGGAGGTACTTTTGGTATAGATCCTGCTACTCAAGCACTATTTAAAAACTTTAGTCAAGATATGACTACTACCTTAGAGTTTTATGAAGCTAGAGAGATAGTTGCTCAAGCTAACATAGAACTTTTTGAGACTTATTCAGATCTTAGAGAAGCAGCAGGGGCTAGTAATGACCTTATGAATGCTTTTAGTATTATAGTAGATCACATAGAGCGAGGGGAGATAGGTCTAGCTACTGCAGTATTTGATATAGCACATAATTTAACAGAGGCCACTAGTGCTACAGAAGCCTACACTCTTTCCCTGTCTCAAAATCAGGCACAACAAGCTTTAGCTTCTGCCGGTGTTAATTTGCAAAATGAAAATATAGGCACTTTAACAGATAACTTAACTAGTTTTTACAATAGTATAAATACCTCTTCCGTGACTGCTGGAGACTTAGAAGCTGTGATAAGTCAAATGAATATAGCACTATCTCAAGGAGTTATATTTGGTAATGAATACGGATCTATATTAGACGATGTTACTTCAGATTTTGACAATGCTTTAGCATCCTTAGATGAGTATTCTTCTTTCTTCTTAGAGCTTCAAGATATGACTTTGGACCCTACAGGTATTATAAGCTCTATAAGATCTGTTCAATACGCGTTTGAAGATGGTATGAATACTATGACAGACGCGGTTACCGATGGATTTATAGATACTATAGAGGCTGCTACAGTACAAGTTAGACTTAATAAAAGACTAGAAAAAGAAAGAATAGATTTAATTAAAAATTCATCTGATGAGCAGCTTAGAATAATTAGAGATACTCAAGATTCAATAGCAGACGCAACTTTTAAAACAGGTGCTATAGCAGAGATAGCTGTCAGAAAAATACTAGCAGTCTCTTCTGCCTTTGGTACTTTTGAACAAGGATTAGTAGGATTTTACAATAACTTAGTACAATCATCAGGAAACTTTACTAGAACTTTAAGCGCTTCTGTAGTTAGTAGTATACAAGCAGCGGGCATAATAATAGATGATGAGTTAGATACTAATTTCTTAGGTACATTAACTAATTTTGCTACTCTATCTAAGAGTGGATCTTCAAGTGTTCAAGCACTATCTACTGCTTTAGAGCAATTAAACTATCAGTTAGAAGTTGGAGAGACTATAGATACTGATACATATAAAGAAGGGGTAGCCTTTTTACAGTCTTCCTTTATGGAGTTCTTAGACTTATTTAGTGGTATGTCTAATGCATTTAGAGAGGCAGAATCAAATCTTGATAATTTTAAAACTACTTTACACTCTTCTTTTACTTCTATAACTGATGAGCTAGAAAGCTTACTTAAAACTCTAGTAACTACCTATAGAACTACCTTAGCTGACGTTAAGACTATGTATCAAGAAGCAGTAGCTCAGCAGAAAGAAGCAGAAGAGTCTCTATATGGAGTACTGTTTAGCGCACAAACTGCTTTTATAGACGCGGGCGGACACTTAGATGGTCATATATCTAGAATAGACGATATTGTAAAAGGATTAGATCCTACGTATCAGGGGTACGCAGGATTAGATCAGTATTTAAAACAGCTCCAAATAGATGTACAAGCAGGTATTACTTCTTTAGGAAACATAAATACATCTCAATCTTTAGCAACACTACAAACTAATCTTGCTAATAGTTTAGCAGACTTAGCTATACTTCAAACACTCCCTGATTCTGCAGATAAATTTGTGAAAATAAGCAGAAAACTTTCAGAAATAGATGATATTAATAATCAAATATCTGCAGGAACTCAATCTACAGATGCACTAAAAGAAGCTACGTTAGACTTACTAAAAGTTGAAGAAGAACTAAACTTTAATAATACCACTGCAGGTCTGCAGCAAGTAGACTTAACTCTACAGGGAATAAGTCAAGATTTACTTCAAAATGCTATAGATGCTAGAAGTGCTTTTAATACTTCTAATCAACTTTTAGATGATTTTAATACTGCTTTAAACGCTAATTTTACTCCTAATTTAGTAGCTTCTACTACTGCTGTTAATAGCAGTACTTTAAGCTTGTCTTCATTTATAGCAGAGATGCAATCTGCTAATCAAGTATTCTCAGATATAACTACTGCTGTTTCTGCTATAAACGCTACGGGAGTACAAGAAATAATAGATACGTTAGATGTTATATCTAATCCTGCAGATGAAGTGAATGTAGATGTAGTAGATACGAGTTATAAAGGTATTTCAGATTTAAACGATATATTAAGTAATTTTACCAATATAGTTGCTGCTAAAACTGCCTTTGAAAATCTATACGGATCAATAGCTGCAGTAACTCCTGTTTTACCTTTACAAGAATTTAATGACTTAAATGCTGAATTTATAAATTTAGAAAATACAATAACTTCATTACTAGGTACTATGGGTAATAATAGTATTGCGGATATGGATGCAACTTTTGAACAATTTGTATTAGACTCTATAGCTTTATTACAGAATCCTTTAACTTTATCAGGAGTTTCTACTTCAGGTTCTACAACTAATATAGCTGCTCAAGCTATTACAGGTTCAGGAGCTGTTAATAATCCTCAAATAAGTACTCAAACTTCTTTACTTCAACAAATTTTAACTCAAGGTTTAGGGGTTCAGAGTCCTGGCTACTTATTCTACACTAATCAAATATTAGAGCAAATAAGAACAGTCTTAGAAGATATGTTAGTACTACAAGGAGGCACTCTACCTACTTATGCTAATATTACTTCTACTTTTACTGCTCCTACAGCAACTGGAAGCACTACTACTGCTACTGTGCCTACAGGAACTACTACAGGATTACCTAGTTTAAATCAATCAGGAATACTAGGCCTTACGGGTCAATTGTTTGAAGTTGAAGATCCTATAACTAGACCTGCTGATTATTTTTATATTGTAATACCTAAACTTGTTGCTATAGACGAGTTTTATATAGTAGACCCTATTGAAGTAGATTATGAGTTTTTCTTTGATCTAACTCCTGTATCTGTTACTTCTATAGACACTGGTAATGGAGGAGATCATTTCTTTAATATAACTACAGTAGATACTGATTTTGATAAATGGTTTAATGCTCCAACTTTAATAGACACTGAATATAGTAAATGGTTTAATGATCCCACTGTAATAGATACTAACTTTAATAAGTGGTTAAAAATTGTAGAAGAAGAAACAGGTATTTTTGATTGGGTCACAATAACTAAGTCTGCAGCTAATTATCAAACATTCTTTGAGGCTCCTACTAAGGTAAATCACTCTGTAGCTACTTGGTATAACTTACCTACCAAGTTAGATAACACAGCTAATTTATGGTATAACTTACCTACCAAGAAAGATATAGACTATACAGATTGGTTTACGTTAAATAAAGTAGCTGTTAAATACTCGCAGTTTTTTGATCCCGAAGATAAAATAGCTTTAACAGATCATATAGATCCTGTTACAGTAGATGCAGATTCTTTATTTACTATAAACAAAAACTCAAAAGATGCTGATGATTTATACTCTATAAACTCTATAGAAAAAGACTATTCAACCTTCTTTAAAATAACAGCTAAAGATTTTGATTATACAGATTTCTTTAAAATAGTTGAAAAAGATATTACTGATTTTATACAAATATCAAAATCCACAAAGACGGCTATAGAGCTATTCACTATTCAAAAAAGTGAAGTAACAGGTAGCACTTTATTTTCCATAACAGCAGATTCAGTAGCAGCGTCTACACTTATAACTGTAAAAGCCAATAATAGAATACAAGTAGGTGCAAGTGAAATATTTGATAAACCTACCTCAAAAATGGCTTTAAGCTTGTCAGATATATTTAGTAATTATGAAAGCGGTGCTTTTGATTGGACAAAAGCTGTAATAAGTGTAGGCCAAGTAATCAACGAAGACAAACTTAAAGAAGGGCTGGCAAATAAGGCTATTCTTGCTACGGGCGATATTTTTGATAACTGGAATGGTTCAGGCTTTGACATTGATAGTGTTGACATTAGCTACTTAGATTTATTTAACTTAGAAGTTAAAGATATAGAATATACAACACTATTTAAACTACCTAATGATGCAGGTAAAGAAAGTCTACACTGGAGTAGCTGGTTTAAAGTAGATCCTGCAGATAAAATGGATGCAACAGATCTATTTACTTTTATAGCTCCTGAACCAGTATCCGCTCTTGACTTATTTAATCCTACATCCCAATCGGTAGATGGGTCTTCTCTATTTGTATTAAGTAATACTTTACAAAAAATAGATGCTAACAATCTTTATGACCTTGAAAAAGAAACTAAAACTGCTACTGACTTCTTTACTATTACAGGAGTACAACTTAAAGGTGAAGACTTTATTGATTTAAGTTATTTAGCTGACTCTAAATATGTAGCAGAAGCTAAAAATGTTTTAGAGACTAGTGGAAAACTCACTGTTCAATCTTCTGATGTATTCACAGTATCCGGTACTTTAGATAAAACAGCTAATCAAGTATATAATATAACTAAGAGTGATAAAGCAGGGGCTGATTTCTGGGAAGTTATTGCTAGTGAGCAATCAGGAGCTTCTTTCTTTACACCTACTAAAAGTGAATTAGCAGGTTTAAATTTCTTTAGTCCTACTCAAAGCACTATAACAGCTAACGATTTATTTAATTTTAATAAAGTAAAAATAGATGTTAGCGCTATGTTTGAATCTGAGTTATCTACTCTAACAGATGCAGTTAATGATCAAGATAGCTACTTAATTACTAACTATGGTAAATTAGAAACTATAAAAAGCTATACTAAGGTGTCTAGTGAGAAGCTTACAAATATCGCAAAAGCAGATTCAGATTTTCATGCTGCTATATTAGAAGATACTGCCTACTTAGAAACTATTGCTACTTCTTTAGGAGATTTAGCTGATATTAAAGCTAATACTGCCGATATTAAAACTAATACTTCTGTAAACGTATCTAAGCTTACTAAAATAGAAAATCATACAGATGGTATAGAAGGGAAATTAGATCATATTTCTGATGATTTAGATGGTATTGCAAAAGACTTGGAAGAAAAATTAGATCATCTTTCTGATAATTTGGATACTTTAGAAAAAACTGCAAACGCTATTGAAGGGTATGTATTATACTTACCTGGTATGTCTGATGAGCTTACTGATCAAGGAAAGACTTTAGTTGCTATAGATGGAGTATTAGATGCTATAGAAATAGACACTTCTAATATGGTTACCTATCTAGAAAGTATAGCTACTAATAGTGCATATCTTAAAACAATAGATGAAGATACAAGCCATTTAAAAACTAATGCAGATAATAAAACCTCTCATATTTCTGGTAATTTAGATCATCTTTCTGGTAATTTAGATCATCTTTCTGATAATTTAGATCATCTATCTAACAACTTAGATGATATAATAACTAATACAGATAAAAATAGAACTCGCTACACATACTCAGGAGCAACAGAAGTTAGTTTAGCAACTGGAGGGCCTGTAGTAGGCCCAGGAACTTCTACTAGCGACTCTGTACGTGCTAACTTGTCTAATGGCGAGTATGTAATAAAAGCTTCTTCTGCTAAAAGTATGGGTAGAGACGTATTAGATACGCTTAACTCTACAGGATCTATAGCATCATTAGGTAGAAAAGGAGATACAGAATTAGCACATATTAACTCTGTAGAAGCCCAAATGCTTAAATCAATAGGGGGTTCAGGCTCTAAAAATCCTCTTTCTGGTCTTAAAGAATTTTTCTTTGACGGATTTAATCCTTTACTAGGTATTAGAGACGCAGCGCTATCTGCTGCTACATCAATTATAAGTAACACAAATAATTCAGAAGGTTATAATCCAGAAAAAATAGGTAGTAATGCTAGCTGGAATATAGCAAATTTTGCTAATAATACTTTTGCTAAAAAAGTATTAGTAGAGCTTACAAGATATATAGCAGCTAATAGAGATGGAAAAGCCTTTACGCATTCTCAAGCCTTTAACTCTATTTCTGATGCGTGGTTTGAATATGATGAACCTAATATTATACAGTTCAATAGAGGTTCTAAGTTTAACAACAGTATCAGAGGCACAAGCAATATAAATAGTTTAATAACAAGACTACAAAATGCTTATCCTTCTTTTGCTGATGGAGGTAGTGTTTCAGGTGCTGGTACTAGTACTAGTGATTCTATTATGGCTATGTTGTCGGACGGTGAGTATATTATTAGAAATTCATCTGTTGACAATGTGGGGGTAAATACTTTAGACTATATAAATAATACAGGACAACTACCTCAAGGCGACACTAATGTAGAAGTAAATATTACTAATAATGGGTCTCCAGTGGACGTAGAAGCTGAGCCTAAAGTTAGTATAATAGACGGTAAGGTAGTGGTAGATGTTATACTTAAAGATTTAAGAACTAATGGTCCTATTAAGAAGACTATTAAGAAGATAAAGTAGAGGGACATGGCAACATACACATATCCAGATGATGCGTCAATGGACGATAGAAAACCAGATAGGGGCTATAGCATTGCTAGAGCCCCTAATAATACATCTTTTAGCTCTGTTTTAGGCTATGAAAAAAGAAAAAGATTATCTAGAAAGGTACTAAGAAAATTTACTTTTAGCTATACAAATATAAGTGAGGCTAGAAAAACTAGTATTGAAAATTTTTACTTAGACAGAGGTGGAGACTTTGAGACTTTTAAATTAGACTTAGCTCATTTTGGACTATCAGGAACTGCTAATGTTAAGTTTTCTGAATCTTTAGATATAAACCATGTAATTTCTGGTGATAATACTGATATATTTAACATATCTCTAATACTAACTGAGGTGGCTTAATGTCTTCTCGTTCGTATGATTTTATACTTACACTGGCTGATACAAGTAGCTTTTCTGTAGGAAATTCTGTGCTAGGAGTTTCTTCTAATGCTTTTGGTCAAGTAATAGCTAAAGATAGTAGTAATCTAAAAGTAAAAGTAGCTAATTCTAAACATTACTTTATTTCTTCAGAAAATATAATTTCCAATGTAACAGTAAATACATCTGCTACATACCAACAATCTTTTACTTCTACTCCTATAGTAATAGATAGTAACTCATACTCTATAAATGGCACAAGTAACACTTTTGCTCTACCGCATGTTCCCTCACATAAAGCAGAAATTGAAATATATGCTGATAATGTATTTATAGAATCTGAAAAATATGTATGGCCTAGTACAGTTTTAGGTGGTGTAGGAGTAGATTTTAAAGATATAGAAATAGTAACCTTTCCAGCAGCTAATGATAGGGCTATAGTAACTAGTGCTAATTTTCCTACTACGGGTACTAATAGTTTAACTCTGAAAATATCTACGGGAGATAAAGATTCTTTGTCTTTTTTAGGAGCTAATACTCCTACTACTCAAATACAAACAGGATCTAGTACTATAACTACTATATATCCTTCTAACTTTGTGTTAAATAGAAATGCTTTTGAAGAAGAACCTATTGTAAGATTATACTCTATCTACTATCCAGGAGAGTGGTATCCTGCTAATGATAAGGGCAATCCTACAGGAGAAGGCACAGGAAGGCCTTGGCCTTACGGTTTTCCTATTAGATATGCAGAAATAATAGGAGAAGACTTTTCTATTGATGACTATACAATAACTCATCAAAGTAATAATTATGTATCTTTTCCTATTAACTATCCTGGAATATCTATTAGTTCTGATGGGTCTATAGGAGAGATAGACTTAGAAATAAATAGTATTGATTTATCTCTACCTACCTTAGTAGAAGATCCTTTCTTAGTAGGGTACAATAATACTTCTGCAATATCTAGTACTGTTAACGGCGAGGTACTAACTAACATTGATCCAAGAACTGTACTTTCTAACCCTTCTTATGACTCAGATATAGCAGATTCTAGAGGACAAAATCAACCTTATGATTATAGTACTACTAGCTCTTTAGGAGAAGAATGGGTTTCTTTGATGCCGGATAGTAGAGACTTATTAGGGGCGGTAGTAGAAGTAAGAAGCTATTATGCATCTTCACTAGAGTATTGGCCTGAGTTTTCTATCATAAGTGGAGTATCTGGAGATTCTATACGCTTAGAATCTACAGCCCCTTATAGAGTAGGAGACACCGTAAATAGTAATGTAAGTACTAGTACTGCCACTATTATAAATGTTTATAGTAATAACTATATAAAATTAGATCAATCTATTACTGGCGCTGTAATAGGAGATAAACTTTTAATAAATAATAGCAATTATGATCCTGATGCTTATGTAGAAAGAAAGTTTACAATTAATAAACTTAACTCATATAATGATTCTTCTATTAGTTTTAACTTAGGAAGTAGAACAACTAATTTATTAAAAGAAGTGCCAAGAAGAAAATTTTATAAAAACACTTGCCCTTGGAAATATAAAGGAGTAGAGTGTAAGTATCCTAGTGGCGGCACAGGGGTAATTAGCAATAGTGTGCTACCTAAAACTGCTAATGGTATGTTCACTATAAATAATGTGGCTACTTCTGACCCTAACTTAGATAAATGTTCTAAAAGTATATCTGCTTGTAAATTACGAAATAATTTATTAAATTGGGGAGGGTTTCCCGGTGTTAGAAACAAAGTTTAATTTACTTTTAGATACAATAGGCAAATATTCTCAGTCTCAGTACCCTTTAGAGGCTTGTGGTATAATTACTTTAGATTTTGAATTTATACCCAGCAGTAACTTAAGTAATAATCCTAGACACAGTTTTATAATTGATCCTATTGTTGTTAATAGGTATGACGAAAATATATGGGGTATCTTTCATTCTCATACAGATGAAAAGTTTGAAACTCCCTCAGAATTAGATATGTCTTTAACCGTATATCCAGATATAAAATTTATATTATTTAATAATAAAAATTTTTACATATATTGGTACGACACAGATAAAAATATTAAAAGGTACGAAAAGTTTAATGAAGATCACTGTAAATATTAATAAGCCTCTTAGAGCTTTCTTTGATGATAGGTCTGATGTAATACTAGATGCTTCAGATTACTTTGATATATACTCTGGTCTTAAAAATATGTTTCCTAAATTTGAGAAGTTATTAAACTCTATGAAGAATACAGAGTCTAAATTTCAAGATGTAGTGTTTATTCAAGATGACAAAATTATAGACGTATCTAAATTTAAATTAATAATTAAAGAAAACTTAGAAGTATCGTTAACGCCTGTATTTTTTGGAGCAGCCCCTTCTTATACTTTTTCTAATTTATATAGTGATATAAAATCTAGTTTTATGTATCCTTTATTTGGTTTATCTACTGCTAGTACAGAGTCTTCTGACTTCGAAGGATTAGATAAAAGAATACTAGACTCATCTTTATTTGGAAGAGCAGAAGAAGTATACGCAGCAGGTATGAGAACAGAAAATGATGTATTCGGGGACTTACAAATCAATACTAATGCAAAACTGCCTATAGGACTTCATTACGGTCTTGTAAGAGTATCAGGTACTTTAATAAATAATTATACTAAAACATATAGATGTGATCCTGATGTGTTTAGAGTAAAGGATGTAATACCTTAATGGCTATTTCACCACTGACCTTATCTGTAGGGCAAAATCAAACATTTCAAAAGCAGTTAACTAAACTAAATACAGATATTCAGTTTAGTCATGTCGCTATTGGTGAAGGACCTATATACAGAATAAATCCAAACGGTGTTCAAGATATTAGAGTAGATGGTAAGTTTATTGATGATTTAATAACTGTTAATAATGAGCCAGATCCTTATGTTTTTCAATACAAAAGTACTACTGGTAGTATTAATCAGCAGGTGCTCACTCCTTTCAGTGATGAAGTAACAAACAATTTAAGATTCTCCTCTCCTGTGGTTCTTAAGTCGGGACAGGTAAAAGGTGTTGTAACGGGAGTACCTGAAGCTAATGTAATATTTTTTCCAACTTCTGCTTCTGTAGGAGATAATCCTATAGACACTTTAGTATTTAAATTTTCTGTCGAAGAGTTATACAAACAAGATACTAATAATAATTCTACTACAGGACCACAGAATCAAAGATTAGATTTAAGAATAATAGTACACGATAGAAATGAAACATCAAACATAAATAACTATATTGCTTTAGTACAACACTCTTTTACTGAAACTATTACCTTTGATACTATATTAGAAGTACCTATAAGTATACCTTTAGCTAACCAAAGTCATAATGGATATAGAGTATCAGTATTAAAAGGTTCAGATGACACTTTGGACTCTGAGATTAGTTCTGAAGTTTCTTTTTTAGGTTTTAATGAAATATCTCACGAACCTTTCTCGTACCCTAGAACAGCTAGTATAGGCTATGCTTTAAAAGCTACTGGGCTAAGATCAGATGCTGTTCTAAATTACTCTAGTTTAGTAAAAGGTCTTATAGTTAAAGTCCCTTCTAATTATGATCAACCTATACTAACTAATGGGGAAGTAGACTGGAGAGAAGTAGAAGTTGATGACATAACTTCTACAGGATATGAACTTCAGTCCTCTCCAGGAATTGTTAGTTTTGATGCTAATCCTATAATTTATAAAGGTATTTGGGATGGTACTTTTAAATATGACTGGACTCAAAATCCTGCATGGATTATATATGATTTATTAACTAATACTTCTTATGGATATGGAATACCCGAGTCTTACATAGATAAGTATAACTTTTATAAAGCGTCACAAATATTTGATGCAGTAGAGCCTGAAACAGGAAAATTTATAGGTGTTGAAACATACGCTGATGGTAGTATACGTCATAAGCCTAGAGGACAGTTTACGTCTATACTAGAAGATCAAATAGGTTTATCCTCTTCTAAAGTCATAAAAGAAAGAAGGATAGTATGTGATCTTAGTGTGACAGACTCTATAGAAACTTATGAACTTATAAATAAAATAGTTGCGTCTGCCAAAGGTTATTTAGAGATTAGTAATGATAAGATAGGATTAGTTTTAGACTATCCTAACTCCCTTCCAGAGCAAATGTTCAACGAAGTTAATTTAACAGGAATCAAATATTCAGGAAATAGAGCAGAAGACTATATAACTGCAGTAGAAGTATCTTTTAACGACGGGGCTAATAACTATAATAAAGACTTAATAAAGATATACGACCCTGATTCTGATATGTTAGAAGAAAGAGTAGCTAGTATAGATTTAATAGGCTGTTCTAGGCGAAGTGAAGCTATTAGATTTGCTCAATATATATTAGCTTCTAAAAAATATGTAAAAAGAAAAGTAGAATTTTCTACTTTTGTAACTACTTCAGATTTAACCCCTGGTACTATTGTTTCTTTATCAACTCAGACAGTAGGCTCTATATATGGGTATAATGGTATTATTCAAGATAATTCTTCGGCTAGTAGCGCTACAACAAATATAAAACTACAACATATTTCTTATCCTCCAATTTCTAATACTGTATTTGAAAGTAATACGCAACCCCTAGCCTTACGTCACTATAGTCAAGAAAGCGGTAAGTCTGAGCTTTATATTATAAGCAATACTCAAGTTTCTTATGCCACTACGGGTAATGTACAAGGAGCATTATCTGGTTATGACTTTATAGAAGTTAAAGCTTTAAGTAAGTGGGATCCTTTAGTAAACACTTTTGTAGGAATTAGCACTTTCGATCCTTTTAATACTCCTAAAGAAAAAGACTTATGGGCCCTTGGAGAAATAGATCCTAATAACTACTACTCTACTAACGCTGCAAAATTATTTAGGATAGATTCTATATCTATGCCCTCTGGTGCAGAAACTAGTATTTCTGCTAGTGAATATGTACCAAAAGTGTATATAGATAGTGAAAATATTATAAACTTTGAACCTATACCTATTAAAACAATAGCTAATCCTCTTATAAAACCTGCCCCTCCTATATTTTCTATTAGCCCTGTTTACACCAATACAGGTGCTGGTAATCCAATTTTAAACTTTTTATTTAACGTACAAAGCAGTTCTAATATTCAAATAGCTCAAGCTTTTATACCTAGCTCAAGCTTTGTACCTGTACTGGGGGCTATATAATGGCTAATTTAAATTTTTTAGTGTCTAACACTACACCTTTTGTGGGTCAGCCTTCTGCAGCCTTATTTGGGAAGAATGGGGCTAAGTCATCTTTAGGTACTGTAAAACCTTTAGTTTTAAACACTGAATTAATTGATACTAGTATTACTTTTTCTGTGTCTAACTTACACTTAATGTATGATGATAATTTTGACTCTCACTTATTAGAGGCTAGAAATAATACACAGTTGGTAACTCTTAAAGGTCAAGCACCGGACAATCTACTTAGATACAATTTAAATATAAAATCAGCCTCTAATACTGCTGGAGCTGCAGAAAATACTGTAGGTCACGACTCTACTTTAGTAGCACTAAGCTCTAATATAACTTCTTTTAATATAAGTGCTAACACTTTAACTATCGATTACAATACTGCAGAAGTAGCAGCAGTAGTTAAAAATGCTTTACTACCTTCTCCTTTTTATGTAGAACTTCAGCAGATAATAGAGCCCACAATAGCTGCTTCTAATACTTTTTTTGTGTCTGGAACTCTTAGTATACTATCTAATACTCATAATGTTGCTGAGCAGGCAGGTGTTTTATCTTTACCTATAGGAGTTATACCTCCTGCTAAAGGACTAATAAGCACTTTTGTAAATGGCAGCTTAATTGAAGAAGAGAGTACTGAATTTTCTTGGTCTGTAGGAAATGACTATATAGAGCATAATATAGCTTCGAGTGACTTACAAATAATTACATCAGTAGAAAACTATTATGCGCCATCGTTTGAACCTAAAGATAGTATATTTATAGTTGATAATGAACAATTAAACACAATAAATTCAGTATCTTATATAGCTTCTTCTCCTACTTACAACTCTGCACTAACTTCTTCCGACTTTTTTAAGGTAAAACTTACAGACAATATAGCTTCTTCTGTCGGTAAGACTACTATTATGAACACTTCAGAGGATTTAATTGCAGATATAACTTCTATTGATGATATAAACAATAAAGTAACTATTACTTATGATGAGCTTAAGTACGATAAAGGATATGAACTAGCAAATAATGGTGTTTATATACTAGCTCCTTTTAGTTATAATGACTTTAACTCTGTAACTTTAGTAGATAATAAGATACAAACTCCGGCTACAGCAGGCGTATTTGTATTTCAGGTATCTGCCGTAAACGAATTTAATAGATCTAGCGTACCTATTACTCAAAGTGTAGCTACCTCTTATCCTCCTTTAGGACAGGTACCAGAAGATCAGGTAGTTTTATCTGAAAACTTATTTAGAGATAGAACTAAAGGGGTAATGTCTAGAGTAATTGGACAATTTCCTCATATTATAAATAGAAATGTAAAAACATACGATATAAGCTATAAAATAGTTCAATTATCAGGAGCAGATTCTCATCCTAGTGGTATGACTAATTTTACTAGTTTTATGGTAGATGCTAATGAGGCAGGAGAAGACGGTAACATTCACTTTGTTATAAATAACTTAGATTTAGGACAAGCAGGAAATGTTTACTCTCTTCAAGTAAAAATTCTTCCTATAAACGGGTTAATATCTGGTATTCCTGTATATAAATCAATTACTTTAGCAGGTAAGTCTGATAGACCTTTAGAATTAAACAGTTTTAACATTACTCAAACTAATGACTCTATAGTTTTTGATGTTGAGTATCCTGTAGATTCACAAAATAATTTAGATGAGTTAGATATCTTACATACAGAAGTAAGATCTTTAAAACCTGTAGTAGGAATAGACAATCAAAATAATATTAATGACGCTTTTATAAGAGGGGATAAAGTAATGCTATTGCCTCACCCTTTAAGCAGGGCTGAAATATCTCTAGATAGATTTACATCGGGATCTTATACTTTTACTGCTAAGACTGTTGATACTAGCGGTAATTATTCTTTAAATGCTTTAGCTAGAAATTTACAAGTAGAAATATCTACACAAACTGATACTCTAGCTATTTGGAACGAGGCTGCCCCTAATACTAATATATCTTCTTCAGTAGGTAACTATAACTATGGGGATAACGTTTTTGTAGGTGTTACAGAAGTAGACAACGGGGGGTTAGTATATCATATAGATCCTATAACTTCTCCTATACTAGGAGTAGATACCCCTTCTAGCTTAGCAGAGGACGCTAATGCTTCTGCTAATGGCTTTTCATGGGCTCAAGGTCAAAGTCAAGGCTTTGATAGGACAGACTTACTTATTACTTCTGCTAACTCTGTTTATATTAGCCCTGTTAGAGATTTAGGATCTGTAGTAAGAGGTAATATTGTTGTATCTAGTTTAGTTAATTCTTCATTGTTAGAAAAGTTTTTAGAAGTATCAGAAGATTTAATAGTGGGAGTATCTGAAGGACATAGTTCTCATGCTAATGTTTTATTTGATTCTGATTTTGAAATCGGTACTGTAACAGGCTATAATAATTCAGAATCTTCTTTTTCCTTTAGCAATACTCACAATACTATTATTGACGGTTCTGCTAATAATAAAGTATTTGTAATTGTAAATCCAGGACAGGAAGTCATAGGTTCTATGGACGCTGCAGACGATGTTTCTAATATACATAGTTATGCTCTTATAGCAGGCGCTATAAATACTAATGCTATAGAACTCAGTGCCGTATACTATGCTAATGGAAAACCGGTGCCTACAGGTAACTCTACTAATAGTACTGCTCTTTCTAACATAACTCAATCTGGCAGTACTTATAAATTAGTAGATATGAATCAATTTGTAGATGCTTTTGGGTCTAGAGACTTTTCTCCTGATGTAGAAGTATCTAAAAACGTTTATGTGAGATTCTCATCTGCTAATGTTTTTGAAGCTTCTGATAATGTTTCTTCTAAACCTCATGGAAATGTTAACATTTCTTTGTTTGATGAAGGGGATGATGATGAAAACTGGCAATCAAACTACTTTGGTTTAAGACGTTTTAGATATTTTCAAGTTAAAACTGAATTTGATATAAATGATTACGGAGACTCAGCAAATACCTTTATAGATGAACTAAACTATGAAGTTAGGGGCATAAAAAAAGAATTTACAACAGTTGTGAGCTCTACTAATAAAGTTCAAGGAAACTTAGTAGTAGACTATAGCAGTGCAGAATTTTTTAGAACACCTACAGTGTTTACTCAAGTACTATCGGCTAATACCAGCCTCATATCTAGAACTAGCGATTTGACAAATGAAAGTTGCAATGTTACTATATTTAATACACAGAATGGAAATGTTGTTGACGATGCAGATATCGAAATAACTGTTTCAGCTACAGGAGCATAAGATGGCTATAACTACTTCAAATACTTTTCATACAGCTGCTATCTCTGACACTATATCAAGTGCCAGAGGATATTGGAATTCTAGTTTTCAAGCACTGCTAAGAAATTTTAATAGTGCCAATGCTACTCCTAATTCTAATAATTTAAATTTTGAAGGAGCACTCACTACTGAGCCTGACGGTATGTTATATTATAATAATACTACTGGAGGGATGTACTTACATACTACTAAGTTTGGTCAAGGCCCTTACGGTAATTTTAGAAGAGCAGGACTAGGCACTAGACCCTACACTACTGTAGCAGCTGCTGCACTAGATAGTGCTGCATTAGACCCTGGAGAATTAATAGTAGTAATTAATGATACAGGAGGCACTGCTGCTAATAATAGAGTTTATTTAGTATCAGATGATAATAAACATTTAATTGATGTAGGAATACCTACTACAGACGGGGTTATAGCTAATAATACTATAGTATCGAAAAGTATTACAGGAAATGAAATAGCAGATAACGCTATTACTTCAGATCACATAGCTCCAGGTACTGTTATTGAAACGGATTTTGCAGATGAGTCAGTTACAGATAGTAAATTAGACTCTTCTCTAGTTATGTTGAGCATGGTACTATAATGTTTTCAAAAGTTTTATTTGGATTTTTGTTAGCTAGTCTTACTGCTTCTGGATTTTTATTTTGGCAAAATAACGTCTTAAAAGAGAATCTAGTGAAAATAGAAGCAGTTTATGAGCGTCAAAAAACGACTATTTTAAAAATGGAAAAAAGTTTTTCAACTTCTGTTGAAGAAAATTCTAGATTACAAAAAGCTTTAACAGCACAAGAAAGTGCTATAGACAGCTTACGAAGTACACTAACTAAACATGACTTAACTAAGATTGCTAAATCTAAACCAGAAATATTAGAAAAGAAGATAAATGATGCGACTAACGAATTATTTAATGATATTACCTCTTTTACTAGCGACTAGTTGTGGTATAATACCTAGAGAAATAGAAGTTGTTGAAACTGAAATAGAAATTCCTATTATTTTTCAAGACTCTCCTAAGCCTGTTGAAACTTATCCGATAAATTTTAAAGTTATCAATGAAGAGAACTTAGAAGCTTTTTTAAATGAGCTTAGATCTTTAGAAGGTGAGGTAGTTTTTGTGGCTTTAGATGTTAGAGACTATGAAAAATTAGCACTAAATACTCAGGATCTAGTTAGATATATAAAACAACAAAAAGAAATAATAATTTACTATGAAACACTATTAGAGGGAGATTAAAGTGTTACATTAATATAAGGCTTTAAATAATATATTATTTATAGCATACGGAGGCGATATAAATGATAGATCCAATAACGGCTATTAGCGCAGCAACAGCTGCGTTTAATGGTGTGAAAAAGCTTGTTGCTGCTGGTAGAGAGATAGAAGATGTAGTAGGTCAACTAGGTAAATGGTATGGCGCAGCTGCTGACTTAAACCGAGCAGAGCAACAAAGAAAAAACCCCCCTATATTCAGTAAACTATTCAATGGGGGTTCAATAGAAGAAGAAGCTTTAGGTATAATAGTACAAAAGAAAAAATTAGAAGAACAAGAAAAGCAACTTCAAGACTTACTAAACATAAGATTTGGTTTTGGTACTTGGAAAGAGATGGTAGAACTTCGTCGCAAAATTAAAAAAGAACGAGAAGAGACTCTGTATAAACAAGAAGAGCGTAAAGCGGCTTTTTTTGAGGGATTACTTCTTATACTTTTAATCACTTTAGGTGCAGGAGTCATAGGTATAACTACATTTTTAGTAGGTACCGGCGCTGGTTGGTGGTAATATGGCCTTTAGTCTACACTACTCTAACTATGATCTTTATTGATAATCAACCACCTTCAACCTTAGTACGAGTATGTAGATATCAACACCCAGAAATTGTATGGAAAAAACGTCAATACTGGATATGGGAGTGGCAGCAATGCCCTCCAGGAATTATTAGAGATAATTAATTTCAAAGGAGAACTACATATGGCAGCAGCAAAAACACTACAGCCTGACTCTATTTTTGCAGAGCTAGATACAGATGGCGATGGAGTTATTACAGACGAAGAAATGGCACGCGCAAAAGAAATAGCTGAATTTGAGCATAAGCGTAAAATGCAAGAAAATGAAGATAAGAAAGAAGATCAAATCAGAGCTATGGCGTGGTTTGCTCTTTGGGGTATGCTATTATATCCTATATTAATACTAGCAACTTCTTTCTTAGGTGTAAAAGATGCAGCACAATTAATAGGAGATATAGCTCCTACTTATTTTGTAGCTATTGCAGGACTAGTTGCTGCATTTTTCGGTGCACAAGCATATTCAAAGAATAAAGCTAGTAATGATAAAAAATAAAAGGAGATAAAAATTGGAAAATAAATATCAAAAATGGATAGACATGGCAACAGCTGTAGACTCTTGGAGGATTTTTCCTAGACTATTTATTACTACTTATATATACTTACTATATAAAGTAGTTGTATGGTATATGGGAATTGAAGATCCTACTATGGAGCAATCAGGCCTAGTAAGCATAGTAGTTGGTGCGGGGGCTGCATGGTTTGGTTTATATACTGGATCAGGAAAAAATAAATAAAAAAAGTAAAGGTTACTATAGCAGACTTAGTTCTGTTTTTAGTAATTTTAATTGTATGGTTAGATACCTCTTGGCTGGATATATATTATTCCACTCATATACTTAGAGTACAAGAGTTTGTTTTAAGTATCTTTCCTTTTATATCTATTTTATTGTATTAAACTAAAAAGAGGGCTTTCGCCCTCTTTTTTTTTACCCAGTTGCTTCTTTCATAGTTGAAAAATAGTTTCTTGAGTAGTAACTTTCAAGTTCTTTATAACTACCTAGTAGTTTACCATTTTGATAAATACAAGGAGAGTAGTTTAAACCTTTTCCTATAGCTTCTTGAGCAGAAGACTCACTATGTGTTTGGTGATGAATATGTTGCTCTCCATGCTTTCTTAATAATTCTAAAGCTTTTTGAGACCAGTCACAATTTGGAACAGACACCATACTCCAAACTATTTTTTTGGAGTTATCTTTTAGCCAGCTTGCTGGCTTAGGCGGAGACGGAATAGCCTCTTTTTTTACCGCTATAGGCTTCTTAACGGGATTAGGTTTATTATTAGATTTAGGTGTTGTAGTAGATTTTTCTGTCATAATTAACTCCTTTAATGTACTATGCCTAGAATATCAGATTCTTTTACTATTAGTAGATCTTCTCCATCAATAGTTACTTCTGTTCCTGACCATTTACCAAACAAAATAGTATCTCCTGTAGACACGGATAAAGGTACTAGGTCTCCATTATCTTTTCTTAGTCCTTTGCCGCAAGCTACTACGGTGCCTTCTGCAGGTTTTTCTTTAGCACTTTCAGGGATTATAATACCTCCTGAAGTAGTTTCTTCTATTTCTGTTCGTCTAATAAGCACACGGTCTTGAAGAGGTGTTAATGCCATAATATTTTCTCCTTATGTTAATTTATTTACTATAGGGAATATAGATGCAATAACATCAGCGCATGCATGTGCTATATCCATGTGTTCTTTTTGCGTACCATTAGCACTTCTTAGTTCAATATAGTGTACCCAACTACGTATAGATCCATTCATATATAGTTTAGTTTTAGTATTGCCCTCTGGTAATACTACTCGTGCTTGTTCTTTTGCTATACCATTATTTATAGCCCATTCATAAGCAGTAATAGCAGAATTCCAAACACTACGCTGATGTTGTTCCCATATTGTATGTAAATTTACGTCATCAGTACTAACGCTATTTTGTCTATTTTTAGTGTCTTGTAGTCTAGCTTTTCTAGATACAAAAACATCTCCCATTTCTGAAGGATTTGCATACCTCTGAGAAAACTCTTGGAAAGCAAAAGATCTGTGCCTAACTATTTGATGAGCAATATCTCTCGTAGTTTCGATCTCCATCACTGCATTTGCCATTTCTAAAGGAGACCAATGTTGATGTTTAATTAAATACTTAATAAGTCTTTCACTTGTCTCTGTGTTTATCTGTGCCGCAGGATTTGATACTTTCGCACAAAAAGCAATTAGCTCTTGTAAATCAGTTAAACCTTCTTCTTCAAATACTTCTGTAGCTTTACTATAGCTTACTAATTTTACTTTCATTATTATACCTTTGTTAGGGCTTCACCCATGATTGTTTTTATAACTTCAGGATTTTCTGACATATTAATAGCTTCTTCTAAGTAAGTATTTAGATCCATTAGCTGTTTATTAAGTAGTAGTATTTCTTTACCGCTGTTTAAATTTTGTATGTATTTAGCCTTACCTGCTATAGGTAGATTGTTAATTAGATTATCTAGATTTTTGTATTCTTTTACTAAAGATTGACTACGTTTTTTACCTATACCATCAATACCCATAATACCGTCACTTTTATCTCCTTCAATAATTCTAGAGAATAGAAACTCTTGAGGAGTAAATTGCCAATCTTCGTGTAAAGAGTCTAGAGTTATCTCTTTTCTAGAGAATAGATTGAATATATTAACATTATGATCTAGTAATTGATATAAGTCTCTATCACTAGATACAATCCATACATTGTCATACTGTTCTTTTAGATTATTTGCTAGATAAGTTATTAGATCATCAGCTTCAATACCTTTAAACTTGTAATGTTCAAAAGGTAATAACTCTGTGGTATCTTTTAAACAGTTGAAAAAACCTGTGAATCTGATTTTTTCTTCTTCTGTTCTCTCTACTTTTCTATTTTGTTTATACCCAGGATAAATAGCTTTTCTATAAGAAGAAGCCCCTACGTCAAAGCAGCAAACTATTCGTTTTGCAGAATAGCTTTTTCCTAAGCTACTAATAGTTTTAATATACTCCTGAGAGTAATCATCAAAGTTAGGTCTATGTAAGTATCTGAAAGCTACATTATTAGCATCAATCAAAAGAAGGTTGTTTTCTTCGTATTTATCTTGTTCTAGCTCGGCTAGATCATTCCAACTTGCACTCATTAAATTTTCTCCATATTTATACTTTATAATATAATATATTTAATCACTAAGCAAGTTAAATCTAACTTAAGTAGGTTCTAATTTTACAGCTTCTATTACCCACTCATCAAATAAGCCCATTTTAAAGTATAAGTCATCCACTCTAATAGTTATTTGATTATGCACTTCAACCTCATTAGACCAGCAACAGTATATTTTACTCCTGTCCCACTTATATATTAAAAGTGGTTCTTTTTTCATAGTATCAGCTTCTCTTATAGTTTGTTTCCAAAAGTCTAATAGTAGCGCAGATTTTTTAGCTGTTAGTAGGTTATTCCAATTTATTTCTTTGTGATGTTTAGCCTCTATACAGTATGTAAAATTTGGAAGCCAAGGACAATATACGTCTCCTTTGAGATACTCTAATGCTCCCGATAAGGGTACTCTTTCAAACTTATTATTAAAATGTTTAGAAAAAAGGTCTCTAACTACGTACTCAAAACTTCTTCCTTTAGTTTTACTTTTACTACTCATAATATCTCCTTTGTACAATACTAATATAAAAAAGAACCATAAGTCTAACATAATATAAAAAAAGAGCCCTTATTGGACTCTTTTTACTTTTATACTACAAGTATTTACCATCAGGAGTATGAGTACTTGAGTTATGCCAAGCCCATATAATACAATTAAACTTACTGTAACGACTATACCAAGGGCCTATATCCATTACACCAAGACACCAGCCTTGATATCTTAAGTGATAATACCAGTCAAGAATTCTTTTATATCGTAGGATCATACTGTTCTCCATTATAGCCTGGATACGTATCTTTATCTTGAACACCAGAGTTGCATCCTACAACTACAATTAATAAAAATACTATAGACCATAACGTTACTCTTTTGCTCCACACTATAAACTCATTAAAAGTATTTTCTGCTTCTATTTGTGCTTGCTCTCTAGGAGTCATTTTATTTCCTTTTGTTACGCATTTCTTGAACCTGCAATATACAACGTTTCGCTTCCTCGTGATATCCCAATCTTGCGAGCTCCGCTGCCGCTCTCGAATAACCTACTACCCGAGACCAACGATCTATTGAAGACCACAATCCCGACAATGGTGAAAATACATAATTGCTTACCAATGCTGTCATTATAGCCGCCCCCTATTTTTAGTACTAGATCTTGAATGAGCTACATCATAAATGTCTCCTCGTGTAAGACCTATATCTTCTAAATCATAATCTGATAATCTAGATAATTCTTTAATAGTTTGTTTAGTTATACGTTTGTTTCTACTGTATTGTGCAATAGTTCGTAATGAGTCTATTAAGCTTTCAATTATTCTTGTAGAAAAACTATGTGCTATTAATATATGTTGTGTCATTATACCCATCCTCTTAAATTAGGATTCATATTTCCGTATATTAATTTTTTTTGTCTTCTCTCTAAGTCTACTAAGTCAGTAGATTTAGCTAAGTATTCTGTAATTCTTTCTTGTTCTGTTTTCGGTTTTAGTTTATTAAATAGTTTTTTTAAAAGTTTCATATTTTTCTCCTTCTATACTTATAGTATAGAATAAAAAGGTTCAAAAAACAACTATAATTATGTCAAACCCGTTATGCACAGTTTGCATAGCTTAGAGGTACAAAATGCTA
>Ga0213866_10000354_pt1 | contig 38128 bp, 42 predicted proteins | sample PICome_11_FD_160079 | JGI IMG/M metagenome (GOLD analysis project Ga0213866, IMG submission 160079) | Coastal seawater microbial communities near Pivers Island, North Carolina, United States - PICO284 | ecosystem: Environmental > Aquatic > Marine > Coastal | place: USA: North Carolina... | reverse complement strand
TAAGATTAAAAAAGCATTAAAAAAAAAAAATTATAAAAAAGCAGCAATGTTTAATTATTTAATTCTAGCATCAATGGCAACATATGTTCCTTTAGAACCACAATTTGATAAAGGTGTGTTAGCAGAGCAAAATTTAGGACCAATAATGTCAAATATAGATACTCACGTAAAATATCATACGGGTTATGCTTACCCAAAAAAAAATAAAAAAACGAAATTTACTAGAAAAGAAAAAAGAAAAATAACTAAAAGAAAAACATTAAAAAAATAAAGTATTATTTTTAATATTAAATATTTTTATATTAAAAATGATAAGAATTATATTATCAGCATTATTTTTATTAAACGCTATTTTTTGGGGTATATATCCTGTAAGCGTAGATAGTCCTTTATCTAAGATATTGCTATTTTTTGGTTATGAAGAAATGGCTCCATTTTGGTTACATTTATTAATAGGTACATTGTTTTATATTTTAGCAATAGTTATATGTCAACAAAAAATAATACAACATTTATGGTTTTAACGTCTCGACATTAATTTTGATAAAATATAAATAAATAATGCTCCAACACCGATGTTATACAACGATGAAAAGTTGGTTACAATATTTTTTTTTGTAATTATTGTTGGATTATCGTCACTAATATTTGAAAAAGCATCTAGTTCATTAACATAGTAACATTTATTTTTTCTTCTACCTGCTGGTCCAACAGGTTTACATGATTCAACGCATTTGACATTTGGTCCCTGTAAAAAACTAGATAAAAGATCAGTAGGTATCATAGCAACTACATTTTCAGCAACTCCAGGTATTAATCCCTTTCTTCCTGGTATTACATTACCTTTTGGAATATTATCAACATATTTCATCATTTCTACTTCTCGATCATTTACTTTACATTTTTGACCTGTTTTAACAAAAAAAGAATTCCCTAAAGGCCTATTGTATCCTGAACGGTTAGCATTACTCCTCCCATCAAAAATTATACCAGCATATGAACCTAAACCATCTATATTTGTTGGTAATTTATCGCCGGCAGTTCCCATACCTAATTCTTCTGGACTTTTGATTTCTTTGTGATATTTATAAATTGGTCCAATTATTCCAGGTTTATCATAACTCATTTATATAATTATAAGATATAAATCTGAAAAAAAAATAAAAAAATATTTTAATGAGTGAATTTATAGAATTAACCACAAATGAAGATGAATGTAGAATATGTTTTGAACCACAAACGTTTGACAATAAATTAATCAAACCTTGTGCTTGTAATGGTACAAGTCGATATGTTCATGAATTGTGTTTAAAAGAATGGAGAAATACTGCTGATAATCCATTGGCAAAAATACAATGTATGGAATGTAAAGAATTTTATACTATTTTTAAAACATATCCAGATGAAAAACCTTTTTGTAATATTGCTATTGTTCCATTTGGATTTTTGTATTTAGGTTTATTGATGAGTATATCTTATACCATAGGATTAATAGAATTGATAAATCTAAATTTTACAACAAGTAATACTGTTATTACTTTTCAAAAACAACAAAATACATCATATGATATGTTGTTAATAAATTATCCGATATTAACAACAACATATTATGTAACCGTAACGCAATTTTGTATACATAATTTAATCATGTTAGTGAATTTTTTATATATAGTGTTTAGTGTTCATAGGAAATTGTTTTATTTAAAAAATATTAAAAATAGTTTAATGTTTAATACATTTTATATGTTTTATCCACAAACAATATATTATTTAGCCAACGATAGTAATTTATTTTTTGATTATTTAACAATAGCAAATGGTATTAGTATAATATTTGTATTGTATTTTTATAAACATCATTTATTTGTAATAAATGATATGAATGTAAATCACAATAATGAAATGATATTAAATTATAACTATTTTGATGACGGTGTTTAATCCATTGAATTCATTTTTGCCTGGGCTTTTTTGTCTGCTTTTTTGCTAGTAGAATTAATTTTTCCTTCATTTACTGTAGAACGGTTTTTATTTTCATCAACATCTTTTTTTAATACTTTTAAGTTGTTATCTATATTTGTAATAACTTTATCTAAAGCATTAATTTTAGCGGAATTTCTATTTACAACCTCGTCCCTATTTTTTTTACAAGACAATCCCTCTACTAAATTAAGTTTTTTAAATATATTATGAATAAATAATGTGATTAAGATAAATATCATAAAATACACAAACATATATATTTATATTCTATTTTATTTTAACTAAAGTTTATTTCTTTATTTAGTCTGACATTTCTTCTTCTAAACTGGCATTTGCTTCTTTATTGTTTTTCGATAATTTTTTGTTTTTTTGAACTTGTTGAAATATTTTATTATATAGTTTTTTTACAGACGATGTTTTTTTATCTATTTGTTTAATTTTTTCTTTATTATCTAAAATTTTTACACATAAATCTGGTTTTTTAGGTGTACAAGCATTATCTATACCTTCTTTAATTTTATTAAAGTATAAATCGTATAAAATTATACAAGCACCAATAATTAAGCCAAAAACGATATATTTCTTCATTATATAAATAATGGTATTTTTTTTCTATTTGTAATATAAATGCTAAATTTAAAATCTCGCAAAGTTAAAAATAGAGGAAATAATAATAATGGTATAGTAATTACACAAAAAGGTAGTTACTCAAATATAAATGTAAGAACAAATACTCAAATTAAAGATAGAAATAACTGTGTAAGATTACCAGATGGACAAATATGTAAAGTTGGTGCCAATGGTGTATTACCGCTACAGGGTTGGAGAAAGAATTTAAATAATTGTGATACCCAAACTATAGTAGTATATAAAGATAATCATTCTATAAATGCTAATAAATCTACTTGTTATAATAATAGAATACGTTCTGGAATGCAAGAAAAAAAGGTTTATAATTCAAAATTGAAAAAATATGTAAAAAAAAAGAGAATTTCTAGTTATTCAGAATATTTAAAGAAACGTTGTAAGAATTTTGAAAATGTAGATTTCAAATATTATAATGATAATTTTTATACTCCTCCAAATCCCAATTTAGATCAAGTAGTAAAACCAGAAGATGTTTCAGTTTATGAATACAATAGAATTTTAAGAAGTCAAATATTTCATGATGATTTTAATAATCAAAGTGGAAAAGTAAATAGTATTGGAACAAATGTAACATATATTAGTGGTAAAGATGATATCGGTTATGCCTTAAAAGGGGCAAATTCTATTATTAACTATCGTGAAACAACTTATTTTACTACACCGCAAATAAAAAGTGTTAGTTTTTGGGTAAAAGATTTCAATACAGATGGGCTTGTAAATAATGATGGATTTGATATTTTATTTGATGGTAGAACTTCAACATCTACAGATGGTCCTTTATTACGTTGTAATCAACGTGGTAAATTAGAAATATTTAATGGAAGTATTACTAAATTATATTTAGATGGAATAGAGCAAACATTAACAAACTATGGTTCAAATAATTTTGACATAGGAACAAATGGATTGGTAACCAGTGAATTAGTTGGCTGGCATCACTTTTATTTTGAATCCGCCATAGATTTTAAAGGATTAACTTTACTAGGTGATTATGCCGGTTCTCATAGTAAGTATAGTTCTGAAGCAGCAATAGATGAAATTAGATTATTTGGTCAAAAATTAACACAAAGTGATATTACCATTTTATATCAACAACCACAATTAAGTGATACCATTCCAAAATCTATTGCACCTTTGTTTAATAATAGAACAGTTTTATTTCAAAATCAAATTATGCAATTACCATCATCATTAGAAAATTATACAATTCGTGTTTATGTTACTTTTAAATCAGATTTTTGGACATATACACATGGTTCAATTAAAAATTTTGGTATATTTACACTGGCTAGTCAATCATTTAGTAGATTTGACCAAATTACAAATAAACCGGGTTATGTAAATGTCTATATTGATCCAGTTACAAGTTATGGTGGTGGTCATACTATAAATAACTTAAGAATTAATTGGGGTAGTGATGGAACTAGTCATGGGCACGAAATCACAGGTTCATATGGTACAGCAAAAAATGAAGATAATACAAGACTAAATGAATTTCATGATTTTAGTAATTTGATTGACCAAAAAAATGAACAATTTTTATTTGAGTTGACTTATGATAGTTATTATGATAGTTTTGGTACATTTAGTTGTACAAGATTGTCTGATGATGAATATTTTGAATATTCTCCAACAAATAAACCATTTCAAACATATACTAATACTGATCCTACAGCACCAATTACAAAAGATGTAACCCACGTTCGCGTTGGTACATTATATGGTGATGATGGTGTTGTTTTAAATTCTGATAAATATTTTACTATTGATGATGCTTATATTTATGATGGAGAAAGTTTACCAGTACCTGGTCCTCAAATACCTGCAAATACTTATCGTGGAAATTGTAACGATTGTAAACATCCAGTAGTTCATAAAAGAAGTAATAAACAATTTTATAAACAGGGAGCAGTAACTAGTGGTTCTAGATTAAACAAACTTAAATTTGATACAATTATGGATTCACAAAAAAATGTAAACGATCCTAATTGTCCGTGTGCTGAAAGCAAATATTTTGCTGGTAAACCTAGATTCACTGGTCATGTAAAAGGATTACCTTGTAAAAGTATTATTAACAGAATTAATGGCGTTAGACATTGTGCTGTTCCACGTACCATTCCTACCGGACCTGAACTAGAATTATTTATGACTGGTATGGAAGCAAATTTAATTAATAATCAAAAAACAATTGCAAATGAAAGAAATGATTTTGGAAATATTATTGATGGTAATAGTAATACATATAGTTTATTAGCTATACCCGGTACAGGTGCAAATCAATTGCCTTTATCTATTGAAATAACTCCAAAAATGCCAATACAGGGTAATTTCCTAACAGGTTTTGTTATATCTTCAGATGTAAGTACATTTGGTAATATTGATATTGAACTTATTAAATTGGCAAATGGTGTAACACAACAATCCATGGAACTTATAGATGTAACAGGAGATACAAATATTGTTAAAACAATTGGAAAAAGTGATGTTAATAATCTTTCTACATGGCATATTAAAAATCATACACCCGGAAATACAATTACTATAAAAATAAAACCTCTTATGATGCATTTTCAGAGTGTTATTAAAATTAGATTTCAGGTTAACAGTGGAACAAGTCATCAATTTTGGCCAATCAAAGAAATTAAGGCATTAGTTCGTAATTAGACATTTATACTTTTTTCTATATATATTATAAATGTCTACAAATACTATAATAGTTACAGTTCAAGGTGATGGAAATGGAAAATTTTATATGGATGGAAAATTAGGTGTATTAGCATTAAGATATGGGGATACTTATATATTTGATGTGAGTCATAGTAGCAATCAAAACAAACCATTATTTTTTAGTATGATACAAGATGGTATACATAATAATGGAATAAATTATTTTTTTACTAATTTTGCTAGAACAGGAACGATGGGTTATCCTGGTTCTACAGTAAGATTGACTGTAGCAGAAAATACACCTCCTAATTTGTATTTTTATTCCACAAATTATACTGATATGGGAAATAGTGTTTTGGTAAATAATTTGGGTATTGTACCACCTTATAAAATAGATATGCAACTATTTAATTCATCTAATTCACGTTTTGGTTCAATGAATTTCATAAAGATAGACAATAACAATTATCGTCAAACATTGGGAAAAAAACGTTTAGATTGTAGTGTTCCAGGTTGTAATGGTTTAATACATAAAATATATAAAGACCCTTTATCAATTCATTCTAAAAAAGACGTATGTTATGATCCTGTAATTAAAACTAGAGAAAATAATGGAGTTTATTCAGAACCAATTCATGGTAATGAAGCATATTTAAAAAAAAGGTGTATGACATATAAACAAAGAGAATTTAATTTTGCTCTTGAAAATAAAGACTATAAAAATAAAATATACCAGGCAAATTGCTTATGTAATACAATGGTAACATATAATAAAAGTAATAAGAAATTTAGTAATCAGGGTGCCGTTAGTGGACGTGCTAGAATTAATCGATTAAAATACAATAATCGTGTTATAACAAATAAAAAAATTGAAAAACGAAATGATAGAATTCGTTAAGCAGATTAAAATGTATAAATCATTAGAAAGTTTTAAAGGAAAAACAAATAAAATTAAGTATGATATAAAACGTGCTTATGGTAAATTAGATTGTGGTTCATGCGAACCATATAGTGAAAATCATTTAAGATTAAAAAAGATGTCAAGACATAAAGATCTAAATTTAGTTCAGTCAGCGATTGATTTTCATAAATTTATACCAATTTGCTATAAAGATAACAAAAAAAAATTATTAGATTATTTTACATATTTAGTTTGTGGATTTTATGAAAAAAACGAAAAAGAAAACAGTTATGATTTTTATGAAATGTATTTATTTGACTATTTAAAAGAATGTTTTAATGAAAGAAAAACTATATATCTTATTTTAGATGCTTTAAATTATGGTATTGAAGAAGAAAATGGTAAAAGCGAATATGTTCATCATAGTTTAACTGTTATATTTTTACCAAAAAAAACAAGATATTATGCTTATCTAATAAATTCACATGGTTTGGATACAAAAAATTATACTGTTTATAATAGATATAAAAATATTAGGAAAAAAAATTGTGAAGCAATAGGATGGGAATTTCATAATAACTATGATTATGTTATGATGAAAGATTTTGTAGATATATTTCAAATGTATACAAAAATAAAAATAGTTTATGATAAAACTAGTGCGCATAACTATTATGGTGCTAATTTACAAAATGGTGATAACTATGGAGTGTGTTGTTTGTTTCCAGCAATATTCTGGTATTATTTCAATAAATATTATGATAAAGAAGTATCATTACAAAATATAAAATTTGGCAACGCAATAAATATGTTAAAAAGTAAAAAATTAGTTGCGTTTATTCATTTAATATTTACTGAATTTGACAGTAAATATGAAAATAAGTTATTTAATATAATGAAAAACAAAGATGATGTTGATGAAATAAATGATATGGTAAAAAATCTTAATCATAGATTTTTAAAAAAAATTCTTAATATGACCGTGGCATTTCTTTCTCAAAAATATTTTGTTTAACTTTTATATATGATAAAAAATGTATTTTCTTTTTTAATGGAATTATTACACGGTATAGGAATGGTATTTCCAATATTGATATATTTAGTAAAACTTCCAAACATATTAATACAAATTAGTTTGATTTTGTTTGCTAGCGTACCCCTTTTATGGTATTTATGTGATAATGAATGTATTTTAAGTAAAGTAACATCTGATGTTAATGGCGATTCCAGATCTTTTACAGAAAAATATATGTTTTGGTTATACAAATATTTGAAAGTATTTTTATCAAAACAATCAACAACTGAAGAAATAGTAACATTGGGTTCTTGGTTACAATGGTATATTTCTATGTTTTTGATATGGTTTTATTTATTTTTTTACATTAAAAAATAATTTTTTAACTTTTTTTAAACAAATTTGTATATACATTATAATTATTATACGGTATATCATTTTTTACACACCATTGGATGCATTTTGAAATATTATTATTTTTATATTGTAATATTTTATCATTTTTTTTATTTTCTATTAATTTTATTGTATTTGTTATGGTCTCAATTTGTTGATTGCCTAAAATAGCATTAATTTCTTGAATTTGATTTATATAAATATGTTGTAGGGGTATATTTAAAATAGACTTGATATTATATTTGTTAAAATCTATTTTATATAATACTTTTATAATTGAAACTAATTTATTTTTAATGAAATCAATATTGGAAAAACGAAAACCTTTACACATAATATATTTTTCCGAATTAGCAAAACGTGAAGTATTAGGTTTAATAATATATACTTTTTTATATAAACAGTTTAATAAATAAATAAACTCGACAGTTGATTTTAAAAATATATCATAAATTTTTAATACAAAAGAACCATTTTGTTTTTGCATCAATATAGCATATATAATTTCAGTTAATATTAATCTTGATGCTTGATTTTCTTGTGAGTTAAAATCTTGTGAAAAATCAAAACCACCATCACCGGTTATAAAATCCATTTTATGTCCATATTTCTCTATACAATAAATTAAATTTTCTGGACAAAATAAATTACCTGTTTTGTCTAGACCATATTCTAAATGAATGTTTTTATTTTTTTCCAGTAACTTTTCACATTTTTTCCATGATGGTACATTAGTATTATTATTATCAATTAATGTCATACCATAATAATTATCTTTTGGATTTTTTCTTAAATAACACATTGCCTCTATAAAACCACCTGGTCCTTCAGCCAAATGAAAACAATTAATGTTTTTATGCGCGTGATCTATATCTAAACTAAAAGTTTTATATATTTCAATAAGTTTAAAAAATGCTCTGGATATAGGTTTGTATTTGCTAATACAATACTTTAAGTTTGTTAATGGAGTATGTATATATTCATATGGATTAGTTATTCTTTTCATATTATCCCATTCATCTTCATAATTATTAATCTCTGTTTTACATTGATTTAAGTAGTGAGATAAACTTTTACTTAAAAAATTCTCATTTATATTATTAATTAATTCAACCTTTATATGAGGTTCTTTTAAACACATATTTATGGGTATTAGTGAAAAATAAGTCATTTTAATATAATAATAATAATAATATTATATTTAAACGAGTTTTGTAATTATTTTATCTGTATTTTCTTTTTGATTTTCTTAAGATTTTTTCTGGATATTCTTATTTTTTTGCCTAATTTTTTTATATTTTTTTTCTTAGGTTGTTTAATTACTTCTTTGGTTTGTGTATTAAAGACACTTTCAGTATCTACATCACGTATTTTTTTATATATAAAATAATTGTTTAAAAATGATATTGTTTTATCATTAATATTCATTTCGCCTGCTTTTCCATAATATTTTTTTGAATGTTTATATTGTTTGGTTTCTTTTTCCATATTATCGTATAAATCTTCAAATGAACCAATAGATTTATTAAATCCTAATGCGTTAGATTCATCATTATTTAACAATACAAATCCATAATGTTCTAATAAACTAGTAAAATATTCAAAGTTAACGAGATATTCTGGAAATACTTTATTAATAGATTCTTGATAAACATCAATTTGAAGACCTAAGCAACTTATATCATCTTTAAAACCATCTGATAAATTGTCATAACGTTTGGTTATTTCCCATAATTTTTTTTCACCTTCCATGATATTTATACTTTCTTTATTTGATATTTGTTCTAATTTATTATATATTTTTTCACCATTATATGTTGTACCTATAAAATGACCACCAACTTTACAGCACTCACTTACATTTCTCACAAAATTATTTATTGTAAATATATCTTTAAAGAAATAATGAATAGAGAATTGATTAGATACTATATCAAAACCTTCTTCTCCAATACCGTATTTTTTATAAACGCCAAAACCAATTTGTTTTTCATCTTTTGGACCATTTCCAAAAATAGCCTTCATTATTTTCTCACTTCTTTCTCCACCTTTTGCTGCTTCTCCACTTCTAATATTTTTTGAAGAATCACCTGTTAGAAATATTGCGTCTGGCATTATTCTAGTCTTTTTTTTGTCATTTAAATAACGAGCACAAGCACCATTAATTCTATTTTCAATATTATCTTGTGAAAAATCTATCCCAAAAACAAAACTTAATCTTGATTTTATCCATTTTGATAAATCACCACCTTTTCCAACACTCATATCAATTAATGTATTGCCTTTTTTTGATACATTTTGTATAAGTTTTTTTTTAACATATTTATTATGAAAATCTCTTAGAGGTTCTAGATATGTAACATCCCTTTTTCCTGATTTATTATAATAAACATTATCATCTATTATTTCATCGGGAATATTTTCTCCTGTTATTAACATTTCTTCTGTTATTGGATTATGTATTGATTCCCATACACCTTGAGCAGTTGTATAATTATTACCATAGTTTTTTTTACCTGCTCTATATTGAGCAGTTTTATCATGACGAACTCTTATAGGTATCCACTGCCAACCTTTTTCAGCATTTTTATCAAATCTAAATTCTACAATCATTTCATCTTCAAAACTTTCTTCTTTATTTTCCGTTAATAAATAGTCTATGTTATTATTTCTTTCTATTTTAATATTGGTTAAGTAAACTGGATAATTTGGTTCAGGATTAGTTGGATGAAATGGAACAGGTTTATAATTATTTCTATTGTCATAACTATATTCTGGAATATTATCTTGAATTATATCTTCAAATGGATTTATATAACCATGATACCTTTCGTCAAAACCAACACGACAAACTAATGTTTTATATCTATAGTGATCAAATCCTTCACTTAAATTTGTGCCTTCATTAAATTTATTTTTAATTAAGTCTCTACCGTTTTCATCTTTTTTTGTAGTAATTAAGAAATCTATTGTATTAAATTCAGGTGGTTTCCATTTATAAGATGACATCCATGTAGTTTTTTTTGGTGGTATTGTTTTTCCACCGGGTAATCCTAATGTTTCTATTCCAACACTCTTATTAATTGGATGAAATATTAACCCGTCTGTTTCATACTCAATTAAATCATCTTTCATTTCTTGTAATAAGGTTTTACATCCATCAAATATATTTACATTACCATAAAATTCTTTTATAGCTATCTCTATTACATTACTACTGTTTTTTGTTATGGATTCCATTTTGAATTCTTTTGCCAAAGCATCCAATTCATTGTATCTAAATACGGTTCTATCCATTTTTTTATTTACGTAAACTAAAGTGTCTGTTTTTACAAATGGATACTCTCTGAGATCTTTATTACCTTTAAAATATATATCAAAAGCAGCAAATAAATTAATATAGTTTTTTTCTTTATCATGAAGTATATGTTCACCGTCAAGTATAGTTCCAGATAATTTTTGATTTGTACATACACCACCAGTAAATTGAACATTCATATTCATATCGATTAAATACACTTTTTTGTTTTTTGCAATAAACAATAATTTTCTAATACCATCTGCTTTTTCGGTTACAAGATAATTGTTATGTATTGAATTATTCATACTCTGTTCTTTTTCTTTTACAATATTATTCATTGTTAATGAAACCGAACTAGGTCCTACAAAATCGCTTGTATTAATGATTAGTTTATTAAATCTATCACGAGCATTTTTTAATTCTTTTTCTCCTCTAATTGTTTTTAGATATTCTGTTAAAACATATTGTTTTTCTTCTACAGAAATTGGATAATTTGTTTCTTGTAAACCAGATAATGCCATTTTCACACCTTCAAAAATTAATTTACTAGAAATTTCTATTTGTTTCTCTATTTCGGTATGTTGTGTAATAATATTATTATGTTTTGGTTTAAATTCTAATTCAAGTTCATAAGTTTCAGCATTACCAAATACATTTGATTTATCTATACTATATTCTGGAATCATTCCAAATTTACCATCAACTCTGCCATATGTAGATGAACGAACAATACTTAAATCAAATTTAAAAGGGTACTTTCTATGAGTAAATGTAAACCTTTTCAATAATCTAAATATTTTTTTGTTATTTTTCCAATCTTCTACTAAATTTTCAACTAATTCAAATGATGGTTTTAATTTTTTTTCTACTTTATAATTTACACGAAACTCAAAATTTTTGAAATCAATAGGTTTCAATATATTTTCATTGTGTTTTTTTCTGGTTTTAATTATAAAATTAAGTGCTCCAAACTTGTTTAATAAACTTTTCAAATCATTTGTTTCGCAATAATGCTGTATATTGGGTAAATTCCAAACTTCAACACGAATATTAGATTGAACATACTTACCTAAATCTTCACTTAAATAAAAGGATTGAATATTTAAATGATAATCACCCTCTTGTGTTTTAACTTCCCATCCTAATGAATTTAGTTTTTTCATAACATTATTAAATTGTATTTTAGTAATTTTATTTTTATAATTGGTTCCAAATCTTATTTCTAATTCATCAGGAATGTATGCTTTATCTTTTTGTTGATTTAAATATGTTTCTATATATTTTTCAAATTGTTTTTTTGGAGTAATTTGTTTTGACGACATATATTTATTAATCATATTATTTTATATTCTTATATCAATTTAAATTAAATCACAAATTTCTTGATACAATACTTTTTTTGTTTTTTTCTTTGTAGGTGTTTTCATAACATTAATGTTTAATTTATTAGCAATATCTATTAGATTTTGAAGTTTATAACTAGCGATATTTTTTAGTGGTTTATCAATATTTTCTATTTTCCATAATGTGTTGCGGTAATCTAATATTTTTTTATGTAAATTATCATCTTCATAAATGAGTTCTAATTTATATTCATTATTTATTTTGTGTATTATCATATTTTTTTTAAATGTAGGATCTGTAGATGTATAAATTTTAATGTTATCGATATAATATAAATTAATTTTTAAAATAAAAGACAAACATTCCATAGTAGTTAAAGAAAAACAATTACTAAAAGTGATATCATTTTCAATATCTTTTATTTTCCATTTTTTTCTATTTTTTTTTATAATGTCTTTATTATTTCGTATCATATCAACATATCTAAATTTTTGTTCTTGTTCTACACTATAATAATTACTAGTAACTTGTTCGTATGAAGACATACCATGTTCATTAATGTATAAAAACCATAATAATTTGTTTTTGTAAGGAACAGAAAAAAAATAATCTTTGTTTTTTTCTTCTTGTTGGGTATTTTCTTTTACATTATCAAATAATGACGAATTTATTTTTTTTTCAAAATTAGTATTCATAATTAATTTTGAAATATTACTATTATTTAATTCAAATTCTTTTAACAGTGCGTTAAACATTACTTATACTTGCAGTTTTTTCTTTATTATCTTTAAAGAATTGTTTTTCTAATTCTTTTTTTTTGGTTTCCATATTTTGTAAATTTGTTTCCTGGCAATTTGTATAATTAATATAATCTTTAATTTTTTCAATAACATCTGGTTTCATATTATTTAAATTAATAAAAATACCATTTTTGTTTTCACTATATGTAATTTTGTTATCTTGTATAATTTCTAAAATTTTAACGTGATGTTCTTTATCCATACTTTCTATTTTTTTTTTTAATTCAGTTAACTTTTGCATTATAATTAAATATATAAATATTGCTTAAGTTATTATGGTTTATATATATTTTTTATCTTATTATATTTTTCATATCTTTCTTGTAGATATATACCAAAAAAAACCATTCCAATTGACCCTGATATACCTCTCCATAGTCTTCTATTTGTACTATTCCTTAAACAAACAATTTCTGAAGAACCCCAAATAGCTCCAGCCCCACCTAATACATTCGATATAAATTTTTGTCCTGTTTCCACGACAAAATCTTTATTCATTTTAATTAAACTATATTATATTTTCTTAAATATTTTACAAACGAATTTAAAAAATAATTTTCATATATACTTATCTTTATGTATACATGGATTATCATAATAGGAGGTTTATTTTCTTTTTTTGCTGCTATGGGAATAGGTGCAAATGATGTGGCTAATGCTTATGCTACATCGGTAGGTTCCAAGGCTTTAACTATGAAACAAGCGGTAGTTTTGGCTAGTATATTTGAAACAGCAGGATCTGTATTAATGGGTTCGCATGTAACAAATACAATTAGAAAAGGTATTGCAGATTATAAATGTTTTGAAGAACAACCAGATTTATTAATGTATGGTTGTATGTGGGTTGTATTATCAGTTGGTTTATGGTTATTTTTAGCTAGTTATCTAGAAATGCCTGTTTCTACGACACATTCGTGTGTTGGTGGAATGGTAGGAATGGCATTGGCGTTAGGTGGAAGTGAATGTGTTATTTGGTATAAACCATTAACAACATTTCCATATATTGGTGGAGTAGGTGGTATTGTTTTATCATGGTTTTTATCACCTTTATTTTCTGGTATAATTGCTTCTACTCTTTTTTATTTATTAAGACAATTTGTATTAAGACACGAATTTGAAAGTAAAAGAATAAATTGGACGTATCCAATTTTAATAGGTGTTACAATTACAATAAATGCTTTTTTTATAATTTACAAAGGCGCAAAAGGTTTAGGTTTACATAAAACTCCTGTTGAATTAGCCGTAGGTGTTTCCTTTGGTTGTGGATTACTTTGTGCCTTATTAACAATTCCTTTTGTACCGCGAATAAAAAATATAATAAATAATAAAGAAAATAATAATGAAATTGAATTGCAAAATGTAACAACTGAATTTACTGAAAATAGTAAAAAATTAAATATAAAAAATGATAAAGAGTTAGAACGTGTTATTAGTCTTCATGAAAATGCTGAAAAGTTTGATAAAAAAACAGAATCAACTTTTAGATATCTACAAATATTTACAGCTATTTGTGATTCTTTTAGTCACGGGGCGAATGATGTAGCAAACGCAATAGGTCCATTCGCTGCTATGTGGGCTATATATAATTCAACTGATATAAGTAAGAAAAATGATATGGAAGGTGATGCTTATTGGATATTGGGATTAGGTGGTGTAGGAATAGCGGTAGGATTATTTCTTTATGGTTATAGGATTACAAATGCTATTGGAACAAAATTAATTAAAGTTACACCATCTAGAGGGGTTGCAATAGAACTAGCATCGGCATTAGTTATTATTACTGGTAGTAGATTAAAAATACCATTATCTACAACGCATTGTCAAGTTGGAGCAACTGTTGGGGTTGGAGCACTTGAAGATCCTAAAAGTTGTGGTGGAATTAACTGTAAAATTTTCGCAAAGACAGCAATAGGTTGGATTATTACTTGTATAATTGTTGGTGGAACAACAGGTTTGTTAACAGCACAAGGAGCATACGCACCTAGTAAATTTAATTATTGTCCTGTAAATAATACCATGTAAATAAATTAAAAAATATTAATTAATTTATTTATTCTTTTTTTTGTTGTGTAGGTTTAACAATTCTAACTTTTATTTTTTTTCCTTTCTTTTTATTAAAAGTTGTAACTAATTCAGCAATAATAGATATATATTTATCATTTAATTCATATCTTGAACCTATTACACGAATAATAATTTCATCATTAATTTTTATATTATTAAAGTCTGGCTTTTTATAATTATGATCTCTTGCAACAAATACAACAATAGGACTTTCATTTTCTTCACCATAAACAGCACGGATTCCTGCTTTTGTTACATTTTTAACATTGCATTTAATTGTAACTCCTTCAACAGGTTTACATATTGTTGCTTGTAATACTACATCAAATATTACACTATTATTTTCAATAATTCCAGATGAATAAGACAAAATACTTATTGAATCTTTTTTAACATAACCTTCATTAACACATTTACCTTCTAAATTTCTTCTAAGTTTATTTACAATAATTTCTTTAATATTTCCACCAATGCTATTAAATGGTATTGTTATTTTTCTTGTAATAACATTTTTAGAAAATATCCCATAATGTTTATTAGGTTTTTTTTCAGTAGACGGTTTCAAAAGAGTTGCCATTATATATACTTAATATAAATTCTTAATATTTTTTCAATTTATTTATTGGCAATTAATTCAACGTAAAAATATATCCATCTTTTATCTAAAAAGTTTTCTTCTTGAAAATGTGTCAATAATAATTGATGTTCAACACATAAATGTTTTAATGATAGTTTTACTGATTTTGTTTTATTTTCATGTTTTATTGATAATTTATCATCGTATTTATTTCCATATATTTTTTTAATACTTGATTTTTCCATATAGTATTTATCCATTCCCATATACCTTGAATTAGTTTCTTGATCAAATATTCGAAACAATTTATTATTATTTACTACCATATCTGCTTTTTGATAATCACCCGTTCCACATATTGCTCCTGCTCTTTCATTTTCTTTTTCTGTATTTTTTATTCTATAATCGATACCTTTATTTTTACCTATTTCTAATATTCCTATATTTTTATTTTTATTTTTATCATTTTTGTACATATCTTTTGTTAAATTATCTTTATTACTAGGTAATTTATTCCAATTGTTATTTTCTAAAATATAATACTTTATTTTACCTTTCATAACAATTCCAATAATATTATTTTTTATAAATTTCTTGAAATAAAACTTAGCATATCGTTCTTCTTCATTTTCTTCTATATAATCATCACTCCATAAATGTTTTAATAATAATAATTTATCTTCACCTGATAACTGTTCGAAAATTGTATACATAGCATATCTATAAAATTTATCAACATCTATGTCATTAAATTCCTTTAATAGATAAATTGTCCAGGCTGCTATTTTACTGAAATTTTTCTTTTCTTCTTTTGATAACCATTTTCTATTTTTCATATCATTTAAATTATTTCGTAGCATAATTAATATATTATGTATTTTTTTATTACTGCTTATTTTCTCTTCTTTTATTTTTTCAGGTAAAATAAAGTCTAATTGTTTCCACTTATTATCAATTAAATGTTTGTTGTCATACATTTGAGTATTTTCATCATTTAATTCTAGAGGTTGGAAAAAATAGTAATCGTCAATATTTTTTAATGTACCTATTCTATTAAACATATCAACTAAATATTCATTTTTATCTTTTATTAATTGATCTAAAGCAAATAGTATTTGTTCTCTAGGATAATTTTTTATATGTTGTACTCTTTTTATAAGTTCTTTTTTACTATAAATATATTCATCTTTAAAAAGTAGACGAATACGTTGTATTATTTTATCAACATTCAATACCATATAATAATTATTATATGTTTCTTCATTTACAGAGTTAATTTTTTTATTGTTTTCACATTTAATTTCACATTTATTAAAATCACATACTGGAGTATTATCTTTATGACCCAATACAAATTTAATTTTATTATATTCTTTTGAAGATAATATTTGGTCTACTTTTTTTTTTAATTTATCTTTACTCATATCACTCTGTACAGAATTTAAAAAACAATCAATTGCGTTTTCTTTTAATATTTTACTTACAGCAGCAATACTTTTTACTTTTTTTTCTGCAAGACGATATAAATAAAAATCTATGGATTCAATATTTGTATCTTTTAATAATGTAGCATGTAAATATATTTCAACATTTCTTTCAATAAAAGGTAACAAACAATGACTTTGATTACGAACGGCTCTACCTATAATTTGTTCTATTCTATAGATATTATACCATGGGTCCACTATATGAACCTGACGAATACATTGGAAATCTAAACCTTCTGATGCTGCTTTACTTACTATTATAACCTTTATTTCTTCGCCATCTTTATTATCTGGACTATTAAATGCGTTAATTTCTTCTAGTTTATTTGGACTTAATACACTATCTCCTGTTATCATAATATATCGTAATTTATGATTGTGTTTTGTATATTTTGTTTTAGGTTTTTCTTTAAATAAACTGTTACCACCATATCTAGTAAATCCTACTTCTTCTAATGCTAAAGCCAGAGGTATTATACAACCATGAATATAACGACTATAAATTAATATTTTACCTTTTGATTGTAATTCACCTTTTTTATTTATAATTTTTTTCATAATAAATTCTATTTTATTACTATATTTTCCTAGATTATCATAATCAAATAATCTACCATAATTTTTTATTGTATCACTTTTATAAGCAAATGAACGAAACATTGTTTCTTTTGTATAAAACATATTTCGTTTTAAACCATCTATACCATACAATCTTTTAACTATATCATATTTTTTGCCAGGATTATCTTCGTTAAATTTTTTATGTGGATAAGAAAAATTTAAAATTTGAACTAATCCATCTAATAAAACATAAGGTATGCCACTGTTTTTATCCTCATCTTTAATAAATCCCTTTTTTTTATCTTTTAAATATTGTATGTTAAAATTATATACTTTACTTTGATAATCACAAATAGGAATAGTCATTAAATCTAAATAATTTATACCTTCAACACCGCTTATTGTAATATCATTTGCTTGTTTGCTAGGATATTCCCATTTATTTTTCATCATATACTCTAACGATCCTTTTTCACCCATATCATTTGGATAAATTCTATATGGAAATGTAAACACATTTTCACCACGAATATAAGAAATATATCCCGTTGATTTTTGAACTAATAATTCTTTACCTTTTCCATCTTCTGTTAATATATTATTATTACTATCAAAAATCTCATTTTCTTCAATAGGAAATCGGTTATCATTTAAATTTAATATATTTAATATCCAAACAATTTCTCTAGCATTGTCATACATTGGTGTAGCAGACAACAATAGTAATTTAAGATTATTAGCATAAACAACTACTTTTTTTAGATTTTCTGTGGATTTTTTCACATCTTTTACTTTATCTGTAATTCTAAGATTATGAACTTCATCAATAATAATTAATCGGTTAGAAAATTCATTTCTCAATGCTTTTTTTTCATTTTTCTTTCCTTTTGTTGAATATTTATCAATTATTTTACTAATATAATTTGAGAATTCAGTATATCCTAAAAATTTGTAGTTTTGTTTTATAATTCTGTTGATTTGTTTAATGACATCTGTTTTGGGTAAACCTTTCATATTCATAGGATTAATTTCTTTTAAAAATTTATTACCTGTACATGATTTAATATTCCATAATCCATTAACTTCTCTTAATTTTTTTTCATTAAATAATTGTAATTTAAAATTAGTTTGAACATTTGGTGACGCAACAATTAAAATTTCTTTAGTTATGTTCATTTGTTTATTATACTCTCTCATTTCTTCACTAACTGAAATAGCACTACATGTTTTACCAGTACCTACACCGTGAAATAATAATAAACCATTATAAGGTGTTTGAAATGATAAAAAATTTCTTACAAACATTTGATGTGGTGCTAATTCAAATTCTTGATCTTGACATAAACTATTTGTAATCGCTTCAATATCTTTAACATTGGGTTGTTTTTCCATTTTTGTTTCATTGAATTCTCGTTTCTTAAAAATTTTCTTATTAAAATATTTATCATTTAAGTGTGGATACAGAGTATTGTTATCATTTTCTAGCAACGCTTGTTTATTGTTATTTTCTAATTCTTTTAATTCTTTTAAACAATCCATAACTAATTTACCTTCTTCATCAAAATCTATAGAATCAGCAATATTTATTAATTGGTCGATATATTTACCATTTTTATATAAATTTGAATTGCACTTCTGTGAAATTTTTATTTTTTTATCTAATTTTTTAATCTTTGTTTTTGAATTACTTTTACTCATACTTAATATATTATGATATTAATCTATATTTATTTAATAATTTATCGATTTTAGTTATTATTTCTTTTTTCTCAAAATTATAATATCTTATATTTTCTAAACATTCATTTAACGATAACCATTTTAATTGGCTTACTTCACTTTCTTGTATTTTATTTGATTTGTCATTAATGTCATCGTTAAATAATGCTAAATAATACTTATGCTTATAGGATTTGTAATTAGAACCAAAAAATATCTCTTCTATCGGACTAATATTTTTTATAATTGATATTTGATTTTTGTTATATCCTGTTTCCTCATAAAATTCTCTCATAGCACAGTTAATATCTCTTTCATTTATATTTCTTCTTCCTTTTGGAAAACCCCATTCTGGACATAGCCAATTTGTGGTGGATCTCTCTATAAGTTTTTCTAAATTTGTCATTTTAGAATTAATATAAATACCATTTTTTATTTGTGTGAATTTTTCACGTGAATTTCTTTCTTCATTTTTATATTGTGGACTACCCGGAAAACCACCCCATAAATTTTTCCATAAATCATCAAACGAATTAGTTAATAAATCATTTTTTTCCATAATAGTCATTTCATTTATAAGATTTAATATATATTTACTATTGTATAATGGATATTTACCTCTTAAAAAATCAACATAACCTAATGAATGCTTACGACATATCAATAGATATTTAAAATCATTTGTTTTGTTTTCCATTTTTTTTATAGCAATAATACCTATGCTTATAATTGGTTTATTACAATTATGATAATTATGACCATTTTTTCCACAATTTATGCAGTGCTTATTATAATTTGATTTTAACATAGTATATATGTTTAAATAAAAATGTTTTTATATCATTTCGTATATAATGGGTTTAAATCCAAAAATATGGTTATCACATTTATTTTTTGTTTTAGAAACAATGGCTATTCAATATCCAGCAAATCCAAATAGCGTGGCTAAAAAAAAATACTACGACTTTATACAAAATATACCAGTATTTTTTCCAGACAAACCAATGGGGGAAAACATGTTAAAAATATTAGACAAATATCCTGTTACACCATATTTATCTTCGCGAATGTCATTTATGAAATGGGTTCATTTTATTAAAACACATATAAAAAGGCAAATGAAAGAACCAATAGATAATTTTTATGAACATTTAGAAAAATACTATGAAAATTACAAACCACAAAAAATTGTTAACCAAGAAAATAGTAAAAGAAAATTTAGATATATACATTTTGGTTTATTAGTTAGTATTTTATTAGGCATTTTCTATATATATAAAAAATGAGTTATCAACCGAAAAAACCTTTTTTTACAATGAGTATACCAGAATTAAAAGAATATGTAAATCACTGTAAAAATATTGAATTAAAAAAAAAGAAACAAAAACTAAAACAAAAAGCCGGACGTAAAACCCGTTCTAAAAGATTAAGAAAAACACGAAAAAAGAGACGAAAATATAGTAGACGGAAAAAAAAAACTTAACCAAATATATATGAAATTATTTTTAATTATATTTGGTATTACTGCTTTTTTAATGGTAAACACATATTATGATGGAAAATATACAAGTATGTTACGTATAAATAAAAAATATACACAAATGGCAATGTATGGATTTGTAGGATTATCATTATATATTTTTATGAAAAGACATCCAGGTGAATCTAAAAACATGTTTATGCATGCAAGTGATTTGGTAAAATATATGCCGATTGAAAAAAATACTAGTGATATGTTAGGACCTTTATTTGATCTCACAAACTTACATAGCAAATTAACATCGCATATGCCTTCTCCTAGTTACAATCAAATCAACACACCTCAAATGAAAAGAATGGTTAATTCAGGAAAAAATACACATTCACGTTCAGTAAGTGAAACAAAAAAGAAATATGTGGCATCAGAACAAAAATGGAAATGTGGATATTGTGGTGATATGTTAGACGCAACTTTTGAAGTAGATCATAAAATAGATTTACAATATGGTGGAACGAACCACGTAAGTAATTTAGTGGCTAGTTGTGTAACTTGTCATAAAAAGAAAACTATGATGAATAAAATAAATGAATAAAATAATATAATTTTAATATAACAGAGATAATGGATTATGTAAATATTTTAACAGTATTATACGGGATAATTACCGTGATGATAGCAGTATATCTATTATTAAAATTATATAGTGTAAGAACTCTATTTTTTGATTACATATCAGGATTTTTTAAATATTTAAGTAATTTATTTTTCGATACAAAACAAGCAGCAACAGAAGGACCATTTAAAATGTTATATTTAACGATATGTGGTATAATAATATTTGGTATAGGATATTTAATAAGATTTAATTTATTTGAAAATTTATATTTGTTTTATGGTTTAGTTTTTAGTCTTTTACTTTTATTTATATGTTCATATTTACTATTTGATACAGAAGAATATGGTTACAATAAAGGTACGGGTATATCATCTGGTGAATATCCAAAAAGAAAAAAAGCAGGAGAAGAATGGGAGAAAGTTAATTTATTTTCAAAATTGAAATGGCTTGTAAGCGCTTTATTTTCTATTATTGTTGATAACGGAATTCGTTTAGCCATTTTCATAGGAGTTTTTATTGCTCTTATGTATTTGTCTTTTACAAGTGACTTATTAGTTAAAAGTTTCAGTAACTCTGTAAATATACTTATAGGTTTAGGAATGTTAATGTTGTTTTATTTAGCAACTAAGAATAGTGTATTTGTTCGTATTTTATTAGATAGAGATGGTATTGGAGCATTTTTCTATCATTTAATATTTGCCATACCTTGTTTGATATTAGATTTAGGTGATTTTCTAAAAGAAGATTTTAAGAAAACACCTACACACTTCTTTTTCATACTTTTAGGATTAACAATAATAGCAATTGGTTATCTTGTAATTCCAATTATTACAAGAATTATTTATAAGCACAATAATAGTGACAACAATGAAAAAAACAATTTACAAGCACAAAAAAATGAATTAGAAAGGCAGAAATATGAATATTTAGTTGATACAAATCAGTTGAAATCACAATTAAATATAAATTGGGATTTTGTTATGAATAATAGCATATATAAAAAAGATCAAAAATCTGAAGCAAAATTAAAAGAATACTTGTTAGATTTAAATTATAGTGATGATCCAGTAAAGAATAGTAAAAATCCAAAAGCAAAATTAGGAGTTAGAATTATTACTTTAACACAAGCAATAACAATAGTACAAGAAAATGTTCCAAAAATATTAGCAAATGATATTAAAGTAGACAATATAAATCAAAAAAAAAAAGAAATAAAAGCAGCAATAAAGATGATAAAAAAAAATACAAATAATAAAGCAGTAATACTACAAAAATTACCAGTTTATTTAAAAACAAAAAAAACATTGGCAAATGCTGATAAATTAAATAAAATAAATAATTTACAATTACCTTATAGTTATGCTATTTCTTTTTGGACATTTATACATCCACAACCACCTAATTATAATAGTGCTGTAAATAAGTATACTTCAATTTTAAATCATGCTGGAAATCCAAATATAATGTATAGAATGAAAGACAATTCGTTAATTATTACAAAACAACAAGAAAATTATGGTGGTGTAAGTAATAAGATAATTTATAAAACAGACAAACTACAATTACAAAGATGGAATAACATTATTTTGAACTATGAGAATGGAACTTTAGATGTTTTTATTAATAAAAAATTAGTTGCTTCAAAAATTAATTTTGCTCCTAGTTACGTAAAAGGTTTACCATCAATAACATCGGGTGAAACAAATGGAATAAGTGGAGGTATTTGTAATGTAACATATTATCAAGATCCAATTTCTTTAACAAAAATAGAATTAATTTATGATACATTAAAAGATAAAAGTCCACCTGTCATTTAGATAATTTCTATGTCTATATTATATTATGGATTTCAAAAAGATTTTGATGGGTGTAGCTATTGTTATTGTACTATATTTAGTAATAACTTTCATCTTTTCAGATAGTACCAAAACAGATTTATTGGTGATGCATGACGCATCTGTAAGAAAAGTAATTAGTGCTGAAGATTTAATTGGAGCAAATTCAGCAAATTATTCTTATTCATTTTGGTTGTATATTAACACATGGAATTATGGTTATGGTTCTGATAAAGTTGTTTTTAGACGTTTTAAACAAGGTGATAATAACTTGATCGAAGCAGTATTAGATACGACTAATAATGATTTAAAGATTAAAATGGCATACAGTGCTGGAAATAAAGTAAATGGAAAAACTCATGAATGTAGTATTAAAAATATACCACTTCAAAAATGGACAAATATCATTGTTACTTTAAACAATAAAGCAATTGATGTTTATTTGGATGGTAAATTAGTGAAAACGTGTATTTTACCTGGCGTTCAAACACCAAAACCAAGTCAAAATTTAATTGTTGCTGATAAAAGTTCCAAAACTGTTGATGGTACAGGATTTAGCGGTTTTATCGCAAAATTACGTTTTTACTCTAGAACAGTTAATCCTAGAGAAGCATATGAAATATACAAAGAAGGACACGGTTCTAGTTGGTTGGCTAATTTATTAAGTCAGTACAAATTAAAATTTGCTTTCTTAAAAAATAATAAAGAAGTTAAATCTATCACTTTATAATTTATTTAGCATTCTAATTATATTTATTATATATATATAGAATGAATATTAATCCCGGTATATCTGCGCAGAGTATGATGAATCCAATACGTGGCTTTGGTCAACAATCTATTGTAGGAGGAACTGCTGCTTTTGTTTCTTCTAACAGTATGGTTGCAAAAGTTGCTTTTTTATTATTAATTGTTATTTTATTTGTTTACTTATTAAGAATGGGTAGTGCTTTAATTGCTTGGTTCTTACAACCGTCTGGCACTCCATATTTGGTCTCAGGTATGAAAAATGCTAAGGCATTTAGACGTATTACACAAGACCCTGCTAAAAAAGGTTCGATTACAGTATTAAGAAGTAAAAATGAATACGATGGATTAGAATTTACTTACTCAACATGGTTATATATTGATGATTTAGAATACAATAAAGGTAAATTAAAACATGTATTCTATAAAGGCAGTGAAAATTTAAACAGTGATAGAAAACCTAAACCAAATTGTGCTCCAGGTTTATTTATAAAAGATCAAAATGGAAGAAAACCAGAATTACTTATTTTGATGAATACATTTAAAACAATTCATGAAGAATTGTCAATAAAAGACATTCCTTTAAATAAATGGTTTAATGTAATTATTAGAATGGAAGGTTTAGCATTAGATGTTTATATGAATGGAACTGTTGCAGCCAGAAAGGTATTTGATCAAGTACCTAAACAAAATTATGGTGATGTATTTGTTAATTCTCAGGGTGGTTATAGTGGTATGTTATCGTCATTAAGATATTTTAATAAAGCATTAACTAGTATGGAAATAATAGATATAGTAAAAGACGGTCCTAGTTTGAAAATGGATGGTGACCTACGCAATTTCCCACCATACTTTTCTATGAGATGGTATACAAATAATGCTGCGCAAGCAGTATAAATAATTTAAAGTTACAATTAATTTTAAATTATTGTCTTAGATTAGGATTTATACAAATTTCTTTTGTTGGAAAAATATCACCTGACATACATACATCGCTTTCTTTTACTTTAATACAAGAACGATAACTTCTATCTGTTCCAACATAGCACCAACCACCCTTAGAGTTCTTTTTTTGTATAGAACTTCCTATACCATCATCTGGTGATGGTCTTTTTGGTGCTTTTTCACTATGAGAAATATTTATTGAATTAGATAATTTTGATTCGCTTTGGTCTATTGCGTCACCAACAACATTTACACCACGATTTAATGTTCCTGCTGTTATATCAATACCCATTTTAGCACCATCAGCAGCATTATTAGTTACGTTTTTTACAACCTTTCCACTTTGTTTAATACCAGAACGAATTCCACTATTTATTGAGTCTGTACCAGACTTAGATCTTTCAAGAATACTTTTTGTTCCTGAACTCAAAATATCAGTTGTTTTTTTTATAATATTTCCAAAAATATCAGTGCCTTTTGCTAAATAATTAAATATATTAAATCCTAAAATAGCTAAAATAGCAATGGCGGTAATAATTTTAAATACACTTAAACTAGTAAAAGAAGACTCTGAAGGTGCTTTTCTAAATAAAGAAGCACTGTTCTGTGGTATTGAAACATTGGGTAAAGATGATTTAATTGTATTTAATCCAGAAGAACCTATAGAACTAACTTTATTTAATGAATTACCGACCCCTGAAGATATACTATTTATTGAATTGGTTGTATTATCAACTACAGATTGCATATACAAAATATAAATATTAAATTATTAAATATTTAATTATTATATATGGTAAAAAAGAAAACTAGGAAACGTAAAAAAATAAAATCTAAAATAAGAACATTAAAAAGTTATAGTCCTACAATAAATAAGAAAATGACGCGGTTAAAAAGCAATGTAAATTTACAAAAATTAACAACAAATTGTAAAAAATCTAGAGAAATTTATATTCATGATAAAAAAAAGTGTTTTCCTTGGGATAGTGAAAATGTGAAAAATTTTTATTTAAAAAATTTATCTGTAAAAAATATTAACGAAAATAAAATTTTGGCTCCTAAACAATATCAAAGTAATTGTTGGTTTAATACTTTTTTTATGATATTTTTTATTAGCGATAAAGGTAGAAAATTTACCAGACATTTTCGTAAAACAATGATAACTGGAAAAAGAATCGATGGAACAAGTTTAGATAAAGATGTCTTATGGCCATTTTTTGAACTTAATACTATGATACATAGTAGTTTAGAAGGACATTATGGTGGTATTATGAATACAAATAAATCAATAATCAATTTATATAAGGTATTAATACAACATTTCAATAAACTTCCATTTGATTTAAAAAAAATATACTATTTAAATCATTTAATACCGAAAAATGTAAATGATGCTGGAAATCCATTATCTATATATGAATATTTAATGATATATTTGGGCAAAAATCCAATACAACTAACACAAATAAATGTAAATAAAATTAATAATAAGAAAAAAGTATATGACATTATAAAAAATGAACCTCATATACCTCATATAATTATTGTAGAACGTTTTGAAAATGAAAATAACAAATTAAAAACAGAATATACATTTGGTAACTTTAAGTATAAATTAGATGGTGTTGTATTACGCGATGTTTCTAAAGAGCATTTCTCTGCTTATATTACTTTAAATAAAAAAGAATTTAGATTTGACGGTGAAAGTTTTAAAAGAATTAAAAAATTTAAATGGAAAAAATATATAAATAATAAAAATAAAACGTGGCAAAATACAAATGTTTGGGACACACCTTTTAATTTTATGAAAGGTTATGGTATATATTTTTATTATCGTGTATAATAAAATCCAAATATTCCTAATATAGCACCAAACATACCTCCTATTAATACTTGTTGTATAGTATGACAATTTAAATATAATCTACTATATGAAACACTAATTGCTGATAGTATATAAAACAATGCTTTACCATATGTTAAATTTTTACTATAATGTTCACTTAGTAACAAATAAACACTGAATGCTAATGCTATTTGTGCGTGACCAGATGGCATTCCATAGGTATTTGTTTTATAACCTGGTGGATCTTTTAAATAACCACAATTTTTTGCATTACTAGGTCTATTACAACAACCTATTATTGGATATACTTTATCTTTAAAAATTGGTTTTATTATCAAATATTTTAATAAAAAATTTAAGGCAATTGATATTAACAATACAGTAATTAAATTTATATTTTTAATCAACAACGCATAAAATAATATTAAAAGAGGATACATTCTAAAAATAGAAACAATTAATTCCATATATAATTTAATAATATTATACTTATTAAATTATTGAATTTATTTAAATATATACATCGAAATAAATTAATGTATAAAATAGAAAAAAAGAGATTATTTTTACCACTAATATTAATAATGTTTTTAATATTAATAGAAGAAGTTAGAGATTTCGTGTATGTTCCTATTATTGTTTTTATTAGTTTTAGCATACTATTTTGGAATTATCCATGGTTAGTATACAGAACAGTTTCAAAACCTTTTTATTATGAAGATTTATTTATTGATGAAACAAAATTACCAAATTATCAAATATCTAATAAAATAAAGAAAAAATTCGAAAACGTATTAATATATATTTTAATTATTACTAATTCATTATTAGTAAGTGCGTTATCAGATTATTGGTTATATAGAATTACTCATATTACTAATTTATTTCAAATAGCAGGTGTAACAGGTGGAATAATAAAAATATTTCAGATATTAAACAATTTGTTGTGTCGTTTTCTATTAAAAATAATGAAACGTTGTGTAAATGATGAAAAAGAAAAAGAAAATAAATTAGAAGAGTTGCGAAAAGAAAAAGAAATAGAATTGAAAAATGCTTTTTGGAATAAAACAATAAATGTTGTTAAAAGGCCTAGAGCAAATACAGAATAATTATAATTATATCCATAAAAATATATTATTACTTTATATGATATTCATTCCAAATGAACTGTTTTTTATAGTATATCAATTTGTTGGTCCAAAAGCATTGTATTTAAATAAAGAGTATTATCATTTTTTACAAGATAAAAAAAGACAATTTATAGAAAAACCTATTCGATTAAAATATAAAATAGTACAATGGTTTTTTAATGAACATTCTTTAAGACCTATTATTAACGTAACTAGAAGGAAACCAAGACCAACCATGAAATTAATACCTGATTTACATATTGATATTTCTGGAAATTATGGAATTAAAGTAGGCACAAATAATGAAATTACAATTGATAAAAAATTAGCAGATATTATTATACCTTTAGAATTCAGATATAATAGAGCAAATGTTTATATCAATACAACAACTGTTTTATCAGAAATACATAGTTTATATTCGGAAAATATAAATTATTTAAAAGAATACAGTAAGGTTTGGAATATATTTACATAGAACCTGCAGTATTAACAGATGAGGAAGCAGCAGCATCATTTTTAGTGAATACTTTAAAGCATTCATAAATCTTAGCGGCTTCATCAATACTGTAGGCACCACGACGTTGTGCGAGATTCAAAAATTGAACCATTACATTAAGTGCGGTATTTTCATTGTTTACAGGTACATCAACAAGTTTTACTTGCTGTTGTTGTGGTTGTTCTTGAGAGTTACTACTCTCAACAGGGGCTTCAGTCATTTTAACATTTTCTGCTTCAGACATTATAAAATAATAGTAAAAATTCTTTTTAAATTATAATTTTACTAATTATTATTTCTTGGAACCATGCCCATTAAACTATCTAATTTGTTAAGTTTTGATATAGTTTTTTCTAGATTACCACCATTAAATGAATTGTTAAATAAATAATTTGTTCCTGAACCTATTTCGTGTTTTTTTATTTGTTTGTAAATTTGATTTATATTTTTCTTTATTTTTTCTATTAATGTATCATTATTTATCATCTTAATATTTATATTGTAATAATCTACAATTAATGATATAGCGAAATAAATTAAAAATCGTCTTTTTCTTTTGTTACTTGTAGTAAAACGACTACAATATAAATTCAATATTGCTTTATTTATTTTTAATACGGTTTTACTTTTTTCCATAGAAGAAAATAATATACAATCCCATATCATCCAAACAATGTCTTTTTGATTATTATTACTAACAGGTATATTACCACGTCTCTCGCAAATTATATTTATTTTTTTTTCTTTCTGACATTTTTTTTCATATTCTAATATCCATTCTATCCAATAAATAGCATCCATAAAACTTTCTGATTTTTTACTTAGATGATAAGATAGTTCATTTAAAGCAATAAATAATTCTTTTGGATCTTCTTTCATAAAAATGTTATTACAATAATTTAAGTTATCAGCCTTTAAACGGCTTTGTATTTCTGTTATCTTAAAATCATTGTCTTTTACTTTTGATTGAACTAAACCCTGTTTTTTATTTGACAATGCTAATACACAAACAACTTCGCAAAATAGTTCTCTAACTTCATTATTATTACGCATTTTAATTTCATTGTCAATGTATCCATTTTGTACCAATTCTTTAAATTTTGTATATCTTAAATCAATGTAAATAGGTAATTTTGGGTTTCCTAAATGTATATGTTTTCCTAGAAGTAAAAAAATTGTTTCCCATAAATCAACAAAATGACCACTACAAATTAATTCAGCGCACCAATAACAGGCTTCTTCAATTTTATTATTTTTAATAGTATTAATAAGTTCTTTTTTAACATCACTTTTTTTAAATTTAGAAAATGTCATGTTTTTGAAATCTTTTTGTGTTCTTTTATCATCAATTTTAAATTTATCCATTTAATATAAAATTTATAAATAAAAAATAGAAATAATACATATATGAAGATTTTTAAAAAACTAATGAAAATATATAAAAAATCAACAATTTGGTTTAAATTAATAACACTTTTAATAGGTGTTCTTATAATAACTATATTAGTTAATAAAATAACACCTGTTACAGAAGGTTTTTCACAAAAAGAAAAATTTGTATTAAAAACAAACGATAATTTATATGATAGTTTTTCTGCCGAAATATACGATGATTTAATGTTTGATTCAGCAAAAAATGCTTATGAAATTAAAGAAATAACAAAAATAACCAAACTAAATAAAAATTCGTTAGTTTTAGACGTTGGTTCTGGAACAGGCCATCATGTAAGAATGTTAAACAACGATAATATTAAAACAATAGGTTTAGACAAATCAAAAGCAATGGTAGAATTTTCTAAATCAAAATATCCTAAAATGAAATTTATTCATGGTGATGTATTAACAACATCATTATTTGATTTATCAACATTTAGTCATATAACTTCATTTTGTTTTACAACATATTATATTAAAGATAAGTTGACTTATTTTAGAAATTGTTATGATTGGTTAAAACCTGGTGGTTATATGATAGTACACTTAGTAGATAGAGAAAGATTCGACCCAATATTAAATGCTGCTGATCCGCTATATATGGTTTCACCGCAAAAACACGCTAAAAAGCGAATAACAAATAGTGTAGTAAAATTTAAAGATTTTCAATATAAAGCCAACTTTAAATTAAATAGTAAAAAAGATATTGCTACATTTGAAGAAAAATTTGTAGATGACGGTACAGGAAATGTTAGAAAGCATATTCACACCTTTTATATGCCAACTCAAAAATATATTTTGTCTTTAGCAAAAAACATTGGTTTTCAATTAAAAGGGTCTGTTGATATGGTTCATGCACAATATGAATACCAGTATTTATATATTTTGCAAAAACCACGATAATTTTATAAAATAAAGTATTAATGATTAAATACATTATTTTATTGTTAACACTAACATATGTTATATTATACATATTTTTTAAGGTATCTATACCTTTTTGGTCTAGACAACCTGTATTTCATTTACATAATTTATTTTATTGGATATATCCTCCTGGTGTTATTGAACAGGAAGTTAAAATAGATTATAAATATTATGATTCAACAATTGAATTTTTAGAATTAGATAAATTACCAAAAAAAACATTTGATAGTTTTCACCACTTTATAAGTGACGAATATTTACCAGACTATAATGAAAAATATAATCCAACAAAACAATCTTTAATATCTCAATTTAGTGGTAATGATAAATCACGAATATCTTTAAAATATAGTTTTGATATAGAAAATAATAAATTTATAAATAAAAAAATAATAGCGTCAATGATTACAATACCATTACAATGTCATTTATATGATAAACGATTTGAAGTATTATACACTGATTTTTTATGTGTTGCTAAAAATTTTAGACAAAAAAATGTGGCAGCAAATATGATATATACACATAATTATCATTGTAGAAATCAAAAACCAGAAATTGTTGCTATGTTTAAAAGAGAAGGTAAAATCACGCTAATTACACCAATAACAATCTATAATACATATTTTTTTGATTTAACTTATTGGCCTAAAAAAGAGAAATTTATAGCAAATAATATAAAATTAATATTAATAAATTCAGATAATCTATCTATTTTATTTAATTATTTAAATATTATTAAAAAAGAATTTGATTGTTATTTCCAATCGTGTATTGAAAATGTTTTTAGAATGGTAAAAAATAATTTAATATATATTACAGTAATTCTAAAAGATAGTAAACCACACGGTGTAATGATGTTTCGGAATTCGTTTACAAGTTATGATAACAAAAATAGTATAGAATGTTTTGGTTCATATTTCGATATGGTATCAAATAAAGCAATACAATATTTGTTTTATAATTCATTATTAATGATAAAAAACAAATTAGATTATAATTACATTTGGATTGAAAATATTTCACATAACAATAAAATACTAAATATAATATTAAAAAACCATACTCCTAAAGCAGATACAACAATGAGTTATTATTTTTATAATTATGCGTGTAGACCAATATTGTCTAAAAATGTATTATTACTAAATTAACGAGTATATTTTCCAGCACGTGCAAAAGAATCAACAACAAATATAACAAAAACGCCTAAAAATAAATATAAAATTAATTCTTCGGTGGTGTTACCATTTTTTATATCTTTTTGTTCTTCAAGCATATCGATCATATAATTTAGTTTTTCTAAAAGTAAATCTTTACTGCCATGTAAATTTGGAGAATTATTGGCTTGTGTAAAATATGGAATAAATTGTTTATAATATTCATTATTTACAGCAGTATTGGAAAGATTATTATATGCTTCTGGTTGCATTTCATCATCATTATTTTCTTCAGATTCTTTTTCTGGGTTTTCTTCATTTTGTTGTGTTAATTCTGGTAAAGGAGGTGGATTAAAATCTGCTAAATTGGAATCATCATTATTTTCTAATCCTTCCATTGAATTTAGGAAGTTTTCCACTTTTTCATTCTTAATTTTGTTATTGTATCTTCTTTTACGTGTAAAATTATTTTTTCGTCCTATTTTTTTATTTTTTTTTTCATCCCAATCAATTTCTGAAAACTGTAAAGCCATACTTATAAAAAATGTAGATTATAATTTATTATGTATAACTGAAAAATATATATTTCCTAATCTATATATAAATGAAATATATTGGCGAATTAGCTTTATTATCAATACTTATTGTATTATTTTATCAAAAAGAAAATTTTTTGACATCTCATGTAAGAAATAATCGTTCGACTTTTTTATTAGTTGTAGTTGGTTTAATATTATTTTTAGGTAGTTATCAAAAATACAACATGTGTTTTATTCTAGCATTTATTGTTGTTGTTTTAATTTCTAATACTGTTGAAGGTAACAAAACTCTAGCGCAAATGGAAAATACTGCTAGAAATAAAGAAGGTGAATATCCTCCAACTGGTAAAGAATTTAAAAATGAAGCAGCACCTGGCCAACCATTAAACCAAACTCCAGAAGATTTTAAAAAAGATAGAAAATATGAGAAGGATTTAGCAGAAGAGTTTACCAATTTAAATCCAATGGAACTTTCTAGTATTAATATGGTTGATAATGATAGAACATTAAAACTTAACGCATTGAAAAATAGTGAAGTTGCTAAAACAAATTCAAATGAAATTTCAAATGGAGTAGTAAATGATGTTAAAGATGTTTTAGAAAGAATAAAACGATTGGAACTTTTACAAGAAGAAGCAGAAGCAGCAGAATTTGAAGATGATGAAGAAGAAGACGAAGATTATTAAAATAAAATCTTAAATTTATATATGAAGATTTTATTATTTACATCAATTGTATTCGTGATATTAGCAGTTAATTTACTTATAAGTTGCCCTACAAAAGAAGGTTTTGGAATTAATAAAAAAAAGAAAGATACAAAAGAAAAAAAAGAAAATAAAGATGAAAAACCAGAAGATGATTACATTTTTAAAGAAAAAAATTTTACAGATGATGGTAATCCTTCTCAGAAATTTTTAAAGAATTTCAAAAGACAAAAAATAGAATTTGACGATGAAATGAAATTTTCATTTAAAAGTATTACTCCAGAAATACCAAATAGTGAAGAAGAAGCAAAAAAAATGCAGCGTGAAAGAGATGCTAAAAGAAAAGAACAAAAAGAATTAAAAAAAGAAGCAGAACGACAAACAGAAAGAGAAGTAAATAGAAGAGAAAAACAAGCAAGACAATTTTGTATCAGTAGTATACCAAAAACCATTTGGCGTTGGATTACTGAACCATTTAGAGAAATTTATTATTGGTTGGTTAAAAAATTGGGTATGAAATGGATTAAAGAATGTATTAAAGCAAAAAAATTTATTTTTAATAAAATATGGCAAATAAAAAAAGCAATAATAAGTGGTTTTTGGAATGTAATGATAGATATAATTATGTTTCCTTGTAGAAAACTAGGAATAGATAAAGCATATAGACCATTATGGAGAGCAAAAGTAAATGTATGGAATAACATAACAAAACCAATAAAAGATATATTAACTTGGAAATTAAACAAAATTTTACGTGCTTTAAGATTTATATGTTAAATTATATTTTCTATAATTATATTAAATATGATTTCAAAAGTAGGAGAATTATTTAAAGGGGTAAACAATAGTAAATTTTTTGCTGGAATAGTTATGATTATGTTAAATATAGGATCAAAATATGTAACCATTGAACTAAGTAAATCTCAAGAACAATATTTAAGAAATTCTATTGGTAGACAAATACTTATTTTTGCAATTTCATGGATGGGTACTAGAGATATTATTACCGCGTTAATTATCACAGGTGTATTTCATATTTTAACTATGCATTTATTTCACGAACAGAGTCCTTATTGTATTATTCCTGTTAAAATGAGAACATATGAAGATATCTTAGATTTAGATGGTGATGGTGTTGTTTCTGAAGAAGAATTAAAAAAAGCAAAAGAATTATTAAGTAAAGCGTCTGTACAAGAAAAGTCTAGAAAACAAATACAAGCAATCAATGTTTTTAAAGAAAAATTATAAGTTTAATTTGATTAAAATATTTATTATTTTAAATAAATGTGTTTTTTTAAAAATAAAAACAAAATATATCCTGTAGTATTTAAAAATGATTCTAATAAAAATTATACATCTGAAAATTGTCTTATATGTTTAGAAAAAATTTCATATGGTGCTTGTTTATTAGATTGCGGACATAATTATCACTCTACGTGTATATTAAAATGGTTTGAAAAAGAAATGAAATGTCCATTATGTAAAGAAAAATATCAATGGGCTGTAATAAAAAAAAATAAAAATTAAACATTATTTTAATTTCTAAATTAATTATAATAATGAGTCAAATGTCATATTGTCAAAAACATAAAGCAGGTATGGAAAGATCCAAAAAAAGAATGGCACAATTAATAAAAGAAGCACAAGAAAATGGTAGTGACATATTTATTGCTGCTTATAATACATTTAAACCATATCCGTTAAAAGACCCATCGAAGATAGACATAAAGAAAATAAATATGAGAAAGTTAAAAGAAATTTTACAACATATGGTTAGTATCGCCAGGATACAATTATCACGACCAACTAAAGATATGCAACAAATTGAAAAACTAGAATATGAAATTAAAATAGCAAATGAAATTATTAATATTATTCAAGAAGACATTGTAAATGCTCAAAATAAAGGACAAAATCATGATGCTTATGATGCTGAGGTAAATGTTCAAAAAAAAATGATACAAGATTATCAAAAACAAGTTGATGAATTAAATAAGAAAATACAAGAAAAAAAACAAAAAGGAAATATACCTATATCATTAGGTAAATTAAAAGATAATAAACAAGCATTTTCACATTTTGATACTGCTGTAGATATATTATATTCAAACATTACAGGAAAAAAAGGTAAAATGGATGATATTCTTAAAAATGTAGAAAGATTAAAAATACAAGATTTAAATCGTCGTTTAAATAATACATTAAAAGAAGATTATGGCGATGAATTGGCTGATTTAGAAATTTGGGGTAAAGATAATAAATATGGTAAAAAATATGATAAAGATTTTTTTCCTGAAAAAGAAATAGGAGAACAATTTTTCCCTGTAAAAAAAGGAAAACATGAAGATTATGGTTATGTTCCAAGTCCAGAAGATTTGAAAAAAGATGCTAAAAATTTATTTAAAACACATCATCACGGTGGAAAAAAAAGAAAAACTAGAAAAAAAAAATATAAAAAAAAGAAAACCAGAAGAAAAACAAACCGAAAAAAAAGAACTAAAAAAAAATATTAATCATTTTTGGCTGTTTTTTGTATAATATCTTCCAATTCTTTTAATCTTGAATTTAATTGCTTCATTTCTTTAATTATTTCCGCTTTTTCTTTATGTTCTAATTCTTTTTCATGTTCTTCTATTTGATAATACCAATTATATATTCCGGTAACACTATTGTAACCAATTTTAACAACATTATAACCTAAATCTACTGCTTCGTATAATACAAAACCTAAAACCATTTTATATTATATAATTACATTATTTAAAACGTCAAATTAACTACATTTTTTGCCGATGTACTACGTTTACTTTTTTTTGGCATAGACAAATCATTTTTTAATTCTTTAACATCATCTAAACTGATGGTTGATTTATTATCGCTTACATTCATGTTCACACGTTTTGTTTTTAATCCAGATAAAATATCACCAATGTCGCTAGGACCCTTCATTTCTGGTCTTTTTGTTTTTGTTTTTTTTGGTTTACTAATACTTGCAAAATTACTATCCATATTTGTTGCGTCATTAAAGGTTGGTCTACCTCTACTAAAACCTACATCAGGTCTATTGGATGGTGGACCGATTGGTGGAGTAGGTGGTCGTTGCTTCATTCGTGGTGGTGGTCCTGGTGGAGAACCTCTTGGTGGTTGTCTTCTAGGTTGTTCATAACTTGTATTCATAGCACTATTTACAAAATTACCAAAACCGGGATTGTTTTTACTCATACTATTTACAGCAGCATTAGTAAATTGTTGCATTAAATCTGGATTTTGTTTCATAATGTCATCCATACCAGGCATTGCTGATTTAAACATTGTATTTGTCATATGTAACATAACAGCACTTCCACCTAACATAAATAATAATTTAATTTCTGGTGCCATTTTTGCTTTAGATGAATATTTATCATGTAATTCACCAAAAACATCATCATATTCTTCTAAATTTTCATTTACTGCTTCAGCCCATCCATCCAATTTTAAATCAAATGGATCAAATTTAGAGTTTAAAAATTCTAAACCAGAAACAGCAGCCATTAACATTTTACCCTGAAATTTAACACTATTCTTTTTTTCAACATCATTTTTTATCATTTCATATTCACCAACCATTTCATCCAATGAAGATTCCATTCCATATTTTTTGGTTAACTGAAATCCTTTTTTTTCCAATGCTTCTAATTTTCTTAATGTTTTTAATTTTTCTCTTAATTCATCTTCTTTTTTCATGGTTTTTGGTTGAATAGTAATATTTGGATTTACAGGAATTTCTGTAAATTTTTTAAAACCATCACTATCCTTATTTTCATCTTTACTCATTTCTTTACCCAACATTGGTTTGTTTAAGTTTTCTTCTTGTTTTTTAACTTTATTATCATATACACTTTTATTTAATGAAACAGGTGTTGCTTCATCTAATTTTAATTTTATATTTCCTGTACTTTCTTTTTCATTTAAATCTAAGTCATTAATTTCATTTAATTTAATATCAGAAGTTGGTGAACCAGGTTTTGATACTTTTTTATTATTCATAAATAAATCTAAACCAGCACCAAAATTTACACTTTTACTAGTACCTCCTGGTGTTTTTGGTCCATCAATTACTTTTAATTCAGGTGAACTAGATACATCATCAATCTTAATCTTAATAGTTTCCATCACTTATGTTTTATTAAGAACTTTTAATTTTAAGTAAGACGCATTAAATATATTATTTTGCTAAAATATTGTTAAAATACCATAATCCTTGTAAATATGAATCCGCTAAATCGTCTTTTTTTTTATGTTCATTAAAATAATCTAACCATTTACTTATGTTACAATTTTCTATTAACTTTTTTCTTGTAATAACTATACTTTCTTGTTTTCTTTCTTTATATGTTGTTTTTTTTGTTCCTAAAAAATCTTTTAGTTTATTACTAGGTGATATTTCTTCTATTTTACTAACATTGTTATGTATAAAATATTGCATAATCATTCCCTGTAATGTTTTCATTCTTAAAGCTAAAGGTCCTATTTGATTTTCAACTAAAACATAATCAAAATTAATATTTTTAAATAATTCATCAAACATTTCTTTCATACATCTACCATATGATACTAAACTCATTGAACTAGTTTTTACGGTTTTAACAAAATCTAAATAATTTTCATCTAAATGTTTGTAAATTAAATCGATACAATTATCTTTTTTTTCTTTTTTTTTATATTTTATATTCATTTCGTCACATAACATTTTAACATCAAATACTTTTAGTTTTTTTATTGCTTTTTTTTCTAATTTTTTTTTAGGTATTTTTTATTCTG
>Ga0213866_10000353_pt1 | contig 38137 bp, 32 predicted proteins | sample PICome_11_FD_160079 | JGI IMG/M metagenome (GOLD analysis project Ga0213866, IMG submission 160079) | Coastal seawater microbial communities near Pivers Island, North Carolina, United States - PICO284 | ecosystem: Environmental > Aquatic > Marine > Coastal | place: USA: North Carolina... | reverse complement strand
AGGGCGTGTTTTACAATCGATAGCCCCAAACCACTGCCACCGGTATTGGAGTTGCGACTGCTATCGCCGCGATAAAACCGCTCTGTCAGCCGCGGGATCTCGTCGGTGTCTATGCCGATACCGTTATCCCGCACTGCCACCTCCACCGTGTCGGCAAGTGCAGTGGCTGTAATGCTGATATCCGCACCCTGAGGATTGTGTAACACTGCATTGAAGACGATATTGCCCAATGCACTGCGAATACTGCGGCTATCTGCTAGGACACTTATCTGTCCATCACAGTCCAGCGTTAAACCGTGCATACCCCCACTTAAATGCTCTGCCTCCACCATAATCTCCGTGAGCATCTGCAGAAGGTTTATCGACTGTTGCTTTGGATTACTCGGGCTGGATTCCAAGCGCGAAAGCAAAATAATATCGTCGGCAAGGGTTTGCATGCGATCGACTTGGGATGACATCTGTGCCAGCGCCTTGTCTAGCAGCGCCCTGTTGAGCTCGAGATCGCCCAGCGTATCAATATAACCGCGCATTACTGTTAGCGGGGTGCGCAACTCATGGGAAATATTGCCGACAAACTCCTTGCGCACCTGCTCCAGATCACTGAGCCTGGTGATATCAGTGACTACTAGTACAATTTCATCCTCACCAAAAACCGAGGCGGCAAATTCTATTTTTCGATCCTGCTGGGCTGGCGAAGGCAATTGAAGGGGCTCTGGGAACTCATCTCGATTGATATAGTTCACAAATTTGGGGTCGCGGATAAGGTTGGTGATAGCGCTACTGCGATCACTGGAACGCAGGCCGAGCAACCTGCTGGCCGATTTATTCCACCAATCTAGGGTGCGATCGGGGAGCAGGATCAACACGCCCTCGTCTACTGCTTCGGTAACTCGCGTCACTCGCCTAATGGTGCGACGCATTTTCTCTTGAGCGCGTTTGTGGCGGCGGCGTTGACGGTTGAGCGTATCGGCAAATTCTCCCCAAGCGCCGTCGGTGTCGGGTGGAATGCCGCGCATACCCTTATCAATCCAAGAGAACAGACGAGAGATAGTGCGAAATGCCCAGATCACATAGAAACAGGCCCCTGCCAGCAGAGCCTCAATGGGTTTATCGAGATTTAAACCCACCGCCAATGAGAATAGCGCCACTAAAACAACGCGCCAAATCTCGTTTTGCATGCCCAGTCGCAACGAATTTACACCCTTTTCTATGCATTTGGTAACTTTGTGGAGAAGCGATAGCCAGCTCCCCGCACAGTCTGCACATAGTTCTCGTGACCTGCAACTGAAATTGCTTTGCGCAACCTTCGGATATGAACATCCACTGTCCGCTCATCTAGATAGACATTGCTGCCCCAGACATAATCGAGAATTTGATCTCTGGAGTAGACACGTTCCTGATGGGTGATAAAAAACTGTAGCAGGCGATACTCAGTAGGGCCTAAGTTAATCGGCTGATCACAGATGCTGACGCGGTGACTGATCGGATCGAAAACCATCTCCCCCACAGCGATGGGCTCTTTGAGCTCCTCACGGCCAATTCTTCGCATTACCGCTTTGACTCTTGACACCAACTCGCGGGGAGAAAATGGCTTGGCAACATAGTCATCGGCACCGGCGTCCAGACCAAAAACTCGACTGTCCTCCTCGGCCTTAGCAGTGAGCATAATTACCGGGATTTTCTCAGTTAACTCCTCTCGCTTGAGGCGCCGCAGTAGCTCCAATCCGGAGGTGCCGGGCATCATCCAATCCAAAAGAATTAAATCGGGGTGACGGTCAATGACCGTGGCATAAGCTTGCTGTGCACTGTCAGCTTGCAACACATTGTAGTCAGCTGCTTCAAGAGCAATGCACAACATATCCCTAATCGCCGACTCGTCGTCGACCACTAGAATGGTGTGCTTGGGCATAACAATCGCCTTTTGTAACTTCAACTCATCAGTCATTTAAAAACCTCTGTGTGACACAATTATGACACTAATGTCAGGTTTAAATATCTAGGATTTCAAAAAAGCTTTTGGAATATCTGCCTGAAAGTCGAATTTTATGACGCAATATGCATAATGGCGTCTTAGTTAACTCAATGGAAACCACCATGAAAATTCAAAAAAACCGTGCCGTAAGCTTCCACTACACACTGACCGATGATGATGGCAATAACTTAGATAGCTCCGCCGGAACGGATCCACTGGGCTATCTCCATGGCGCCGGCAACATTATTCCCGGATTGGAGAGCGCTCTTGAGGGCAAATCAGTGGGGGACTCCCTAGAAGTTGCGGTGGTCGCCGCCGAAGGCTATGGCGAGGTACAGCAGGAACTCATCCAAGAAGTACCGAAATCCTCATTTCAGGGTGTTGATACAATTGAAGTCGGCATGCAGTTCGAAGCTCAGACCAGTCAGGGAGGCACGGTACCAGTCAGCGTCACCGCAGTCACTGATGACACAGTCACGGTTGATGGCAATCATCCACTGGCTGGCGTTAATCTCAATTTCGATATCTCAATTGAAGATGTGCGTGAAGCCACAGAGGAAGAAATAGCCCACGGCCATATTCACGAACCAGGTGGCCATCAGCACTGATGGCCGACTACCGCATCATAGGCGAGTTACATAGATTTGTAATACAACCCGATTAAGCTTTCTCTGATATAGGGCTTTAGCATGACAATAAAAGTTGGAATCAATGGCTTCGGTCGCATCGGTCGGCTGGCACTGCGGGAGTGTTGGGGTCGCAGTGATTTTGACATCGTGCATATCAACGAGTGTGCTGGGGATGTCCACAGCGCTGCCCACCTGTTGCAGTTTGATTCCGTTCACGGCCGGTGGGATGCCGATATTGCCGCTAGTCAGGGCTCGCTGATTATCGACAACCATAAAATCAGTTATTCCCAACAACAGCAAATAGATCAGACCCCCTGGAAACAAGGAAGAGTTGATTTGGTTGTCGAGTGCACTGGTACCCTGAAAACCGCGGAGGCACTGGCACCGTTCTTTGATCAGGGCATCCAAAAAGTAGTGGTATCGGCACCGATTAAAGGCCATTCTCGAGAGCAGGTGCTGAATGTAGTAATGGGCATTAATGACAGCGCGTATCAGAGTCAAAACATCGTCACCGCCGCCTCCTGCACCACCAACTGTATAGCCCCTGTAGTGGATGTGCTGCACAAATCTTTTGGTATAGCGCATGGTTCGATTACCACCATTCACGATATAACCAACACCCAGAGTATTCTCGATGAATACCACAGGGATCTGCGTCGTGCACGCGCCAGCAGCCTCTCCCTGATCCCCACGAGTACCGGGTCGGCAACGGCAATTACCGAGATATTCCCAGACCTCAAAGGGCGCATCGACGGTATTGCCGTACGCGTACCCCTGGCCAACGCCTCTCTAACTGACGCTGTGTTTGAACTCCAACAAGAGGTGACCGCAGACACTGTGAACCGTGAATTGCAAGCCGCTGCCCAGGGGCGCTTACAGGGCATCCTTGGCTATGAGGATCTACCTCTGGTATCAGTGGACTATACCAACGACAGGCGTTCAGGAATTGTCGACGGACCCTGCACCAGGGTTATCAATAAGACTCAAGTCAAACTATTGATTTGGTACGACAATGAAATTGGCTATGTCAATCGGATGATGGAGTTAGTGGCTAAAGTTGCCAAGTCGATATAATCTAGCCCTTCGACCTTCCCTACTAGCGCTATGATGCCAGGTTCTGCAGTCCAACAATATATCACTGTCACCCTCAGCTATTGGGCATTTACCCTTACTGATGGTGCACTGCGCATGCTGGTTTTGTTGTTTTTTCACGGTCTGGGTTACTCGCCCCTTGAGATCGCCAGCCTGTTTTTACTCTACGAATTTTTTGGCATGGTCACCAACCTCTACGGGGGCTGGTTGGCGACCCGTATCGGTCTAAATTCAACCCTGCAAATTGGCCTATTGCTGCAGATTTTGGCGCTGGCAATGCTGACCGTGGATTCAACCCTATTGTCTGTGGTTTACGTTATGGCGGCTCAGGCACTATCGGGCATTGCCAAAGACTTAAACAAGATGAGCGCTAAGAGCAGTATCAAGCTGCTGTTGGCAGATGATCAACAGAGTGCGCTCTATCGCTGGGTAGCCAGACTGACTGGCTCTAAAAATACACTGAAAGGCCTTGGGTTTTTCCTCGGCGGTGCCCTGATGGCCACAGTCGGATTTCGCGGTGGGCTTATAGCTATGATTGTGCTGTTGAGCATCACATTAATCGCCAGCTGGGGACGGCTGGAATCGGGCACCACCAGCTACAAACCAAAATTCACTCAGCTGCTCTCCAAGAGCAGACCTATCAACCTACTTTCGGCGGCGAGATTTTTTCTGTTTGGCTCTCGAGATATCTGGTTTGTGGTTGCCCTACCAGTATTTTTGCACAGTCAACTGCAATGGACTCACCTCGGCGTCGGTACATTTATGGCCAGCTGGATCATAGGCTATGGTGTTGTCCAAGCATTGGCGCCTCATATCACTGGCGGCAGTCGGGGTCAGGCGCCCAGTGGTTTCAACCTGCTGTGGTGGGGAGTCTGGTTGAGCGTCATTCCAATAGCTATTGCGCTGTGCTTGTGGCTGTACTTGGACCCCGCTTATAGTCTAATTATCGGTCTAATTATTTATGCCGCTGTTTTTGCCATCAATGCCAGTATCCATTCATTTCTTATTGTCGCTTACGCCGAGCGCGACTCTGTAGCTACAGATGTTGGTTTTTACTATATGGCCAACGCCGCAGGACGACTTGCCGGCACCCTGCTGTCCGGTATGATATTTCAGCAGTATGGATTGATCCACTGCCTGTTGGGATCGGCATTTATGGTAGCTTTCAGCGCACTGATTGCCGCTAAACTTCCAGATTGAAGCAAGTATTTCAACCTAAATCTAGGGGCATGTTTTCTCTTTACAGGCGCCTCAACCTGTTCAGCATCGACAATCTCTGATACATTGCCGCCCTCTGAAACTAAGGCGAAAAAACACCATGAGTGATGAAAACAACATTGCGATGGATCCCAATGGACTCTACCGCGAGGAGAACTACACGGATCAAAAATCTGGCGCTATCCGCAAACTAATACCTATAAAATCCGACGGATCAGAGGATCCTGATCGCGAAATTAGCTTTTTCGGCTCGGCTCAGGTGATGACACCAATGGGCGCCATGCCGTTGAATTTTGCCTTGGATGGTACCACCATCGGCGAAGCCGCAGAGGACTTCGCGGGCAAGGCTCAGCTGGCAGTTGAAGAGGCGGGACGGGAACTCGAGCGGATGCGTCGTGAACAGGCCTCGAAGATTGTGGTTCCAGGACAGGGTGGACCAGGCAATGGCCCCGGCGGAAGCGGAATTATAACCTAGACAGTTAATGTCTCTAAAAAACCTCGATTAACTGTTTACTTCACAATGACCCCAGGAGTGCTAAGCTTGAAAATCAGTGCCCAAATAGTACTGATCAGCTGGATGCAACAGGGTTGAGAAGCTCACCACCTGATCTCGCTGCCAGTCCCTGCGGGATAACTGTAGTCCCAGAGGCGCCCGCTGTTCACTGAGACCCAATGCCAAGCGCTGACTGGCGCTGGGTACTACCGCCTGCAGTTGGAACTGGCTTGAAGTGACGGGTGCAATCCAGTTTAAGTAGGCATCTAGCGTAACCTTGGTAAACTTTTGCTTTAACAGTGCCGGCGCGAATGTCGGATTGACACTGGTACGCTGCCATTGAATCGGCATCTGGCCACTGAGATGCAGCACCGTGCAGCGATAGATTGTCTCCCCTGGGTGTAATTGCATCAGGGACGCTGTCTCGGCATCTGCTGGCACGCTGTCCAGTGCCAATAGTTTGTGGCTGTGGGTGCCAGCTGTGCGCGCTTCAGCTACCACATCGATCAAATCTAGGGACGGCAAAATCACAGGCTGAACTTTGACAAAGGACCCCAATCCCGGGGTTCGATCAAAAAACCCCTCATCGGCAAGTTCTTTCACTGCGCGCCGCGCAGTCATCCGACTGACTGAAAAAGTATCGCACAGAGCCTGCTCCGGTGGGATTCGTGTACCCGGTGGCCAGTCTCCAGATTCTACCTTGTCACGCAAAAACTGTTTGATCAGTGCGAAGCGTGGCAGAGGACGCGATTTTTCTTTATTACTCATAAAGACTCATTTGTATATACATTTAATTGTATATACGATTTAAATAGAAATCCTATAGACACGTGATGAATTTCGATATTAGCCTATATATGTATATACAATATGATAATTCAATTAGAATAGCAAAAGTTTCTGTTGGCGTGACATTTTTTTTATCTGTGCCTCGCGCACAGCCGCACTGCGGCGATTGTGCCCCGCTTCGGTATAGACATATTCAATTGCTCTGCGACCGCGAAAAAACTTGGCGCCTCCATTCCCCGATTGATGCTGTTTCAGTCGGCGTTCAAGATCAGTAGTTATGCCCGTGTAAAGGCTCTGATCGTCGGCACGGATGATATAGACAAACCACTCTGATGCTAACTTGGCAGTCATTGCGCCACTGCCCTCAGTGGGCCGCCACAGTGCTGACAGCGATAAACTGCTTTACGCAACAGCACTCGGCGATGCCTGATGGCAGTCAGCTGGTGGACTTGGCACTCACATTGGTAACTAAAGCGCTGGTACTGTCTGACAGGAATTCCCTCTAGACTGTATTTGGCAGTGGCCACTGGCTCAGCACCAAGGGCTGTCATCACCGATCGCCACTCCTTACCGTGGGGTTTAATGCATCTTATACCCCACAGGCAGTCGGCGACATAGTGGGCAACTTCGTGGGGGACGGTCTGCCGCAAACTGTAGGCATAGTGCTTGGCAAATAACCAGGGGTTGTAGCGAATATGCCGACTGGCATCACGGCGCTGATACATACCAGCACAGCTGCCTTTTAGGTCAAACAACACTGGCAGGGAAGAAAACTGTCGATCATAAAGCTGACCCGCTTTTTTAATACAATCCTCTGTGGCCGCCACTACCTCAGCTTTTTGTGATTCGCTAATCGGCTCAATTGGCACCGTCATTCACCTTTGATTTGCCACTGCGGGAATTATACCTTGGCAGCAAGGACTTTTTGCTACCATGGGTTATTAAATTCGATCTTTGATGGCTGGCATTAGGCTTTTGATCTCAGATATTTTATGGGATTCTGCTTTGCGGGTATAATTATAATCTATGAATGTCGATCTCCACTGCCACACCAATCTATCCGATGGCGCACTGAGCCCCGAACAGCTAGTCGATCTGGCCGCTCAGAGAGGCGTTGATATGCTGGCGATTACCGATCACGACAGCATTGCTTGCTATGCGCAAATTACTCCATCAACTAGCAACATCAAAATAATCACCGGGATTGAGTTCTCAACCACGTGGCGCAATAGGGGAGTCCATATTGTCGGCCTCAATCTTGACCTTGCGGACAGCGCGCTGTTACAGGGTGTAAATCGACAGTCCAGCGCGCGCACCCAGAGAGCGCAAAAAATTGCTGAAAAATTGCAAGGCTTTGGCTTTGAAAACTGTCTAGAGGGGGCAGAGAAATATACCGATGGCGGCCAACTCGGGCGGCCTCACTTTGCCCGATATCTGGTGGAAATTGGCGCTGTGACCACCGTGCAGCAGGCTTTTAAACGCTATTTGGGAGCCGGCAAAGCAGGGGATATCAAACAGCAGTGGGCCGGCCTTGAGGAGGTGATCGCCTGGATACGTGGCGCCGGTGGTGTGGCAGTGTTGGCTCATCCAACTAAGTACAATATGACCAGAACCAAACTATCTGAGTTACTTGAGGAATTCGTGGCACTGGGTGGCGAGGGGGTGGAGGTAATTTCAGGATCTCAGTCACCGTCAGTGACCCAATCCATGGCTGCACTCTGTCAGCAATTTGGCCTACTGGCATCCTGTGGCTCAGATTTTCACAGTCCCGAACAACCCTGGGCTGCCCTCGGCAAAGTCCCGGCACTGCCGAGCAACTGCCAACCCGTCTGGTCGCGGTGGCTAGAGCAAAAACACTAAGATCTTCAGCCCTCAATTCCCCAGTTACTAATTACTGTGTATACTGGCGCCCGCTAATTTTTCTCGAGGAATATACAGCGTGGATATGTTTACTTTTATTGGTCAAGAGTGGCTGTTAATCACCGTTCTCTTCGCACTCATTGCGCTGTATATCACTATCAGCCGCAAAGACAGCGGGCTGCCAATGCCCTCAGGCGAGCTGGTGAGACTGATGAATGCTGAGCAGGCAATGCTGTTGGATGTGCGCTCAACCAGTGACTTCAGTGCCGGGCATATTCAGGGATCAATCAATATTCCTCACACCAAGGTTGCTACTCGCGTTAGCGAGCTGGAAAAATACCGTGAAACCCTGATCGTGGTCACCGATCAGATGGGACAACATGCCGGCAGTGTGGGTGGGTTGCTTTCCAAGCAGGGTTACCAGGTTCGGCGTTTAGCTGGCGGCATCAGCGGCTGGCAACAGGATAATTTGCCTCTGGTCAGAGGCAGCAAAAGCTAGATCACAGATTGAACCGAACAGATTAAGCACTATGACAGCAAAGGTTGTTCTATACGGCACCAAGTTCTGCCCCTATTGTGTTGCAGCGAGATCCTTACTGAATGCCAAAGGCATCGCATTTGATGATATAGCGGTAGACAATAACCCGGCTTTGCGCGTGCAGATAGCAGAGCGCAGCGGTCAGCACACGGTCCCGCAAATCTGGCTTGGGGAGCAGCATATTGGAGGCTATACTGACCTTTATAAACTGGAATCGGGCGGTGATCTAGATCGACTGCTCGCTGAGCACTCAAGCACGTGAACGGGCGTATGACCAAGCGCATAAAAAGACACCAAGCATTATTACTAAGTAACCCAAAGCACTAAAGGTTTTCTATGACTGACGAAGCAACCACTGCGAGCACTGAAACGCAACAGCCACAGTTTTCCATTCAGCGTATCTATGTAAAGGATATTTCTTTCGAAACACCTCAGGGCGCCGCCGCCTTCCAAAAACAATGGAAACCCAAGGTGAGCCAAGACCTCAATACCAAATCCAAAAAAATCAGTGACGATCTCTTCGAGGTAGTGCTGCGAGTGACTATCACCATGGCTGATGAGGACAGTACGCTCTATTTAATTGAGGTTGAACAGGCCGGTTTATTTACCATCAAAGGGTTCTCCGATCAGCAACTACCTCAGGTGATCAATGCCACCTGCCCGAGCATACTGTTCCCCTACCTGCGAGACACCATCGATAATATAGTGACCAAAGGTAGCTTCCCCGCGCTGATGTTGCCACCGATTAATTTCGACGCCCTATTTGCCAATGCCGTGCAACAGGCCGCTGAAGAGGCTAACAGTGCTGAGAGCGGTGAAGGTGAGACTAAGCACTAGCGCCTTTGCAGTGCTGTGGCAGCCCGCGAGTGGTTGGGTCTGTTGAGACTGGCACAGATATAGTCTCCCGCGGCGATCAGTTTGGGCAGATCTACACCATGCTCAATACCCAAGCCGTTGAGCAGGTAGACCACATCTTCCGTGGCCACATTGCCAGAGGCTCCTTTAGCGTAGGGGCAACCTCCCAACCCGGCAACTGAACTATCAATCACTGCAATTCCCATTTGCAGGGCTCGCAGTATGTTGGCCAGCGCCTGACCATAGGTGTCATGCATATGGACCGCCAGTTGCTGTGAAGGTATATGTCGCAATAAGTGCGCCAAAAGCACTTCAGTTGAGGCCGCAGTGCCGACGCCAATAGTGTCCCCCAACGAGATCTCGTAGCAGCCCAAATTCAGCAACTGTTCAGCTACCGCAACCACAGATTGCGGCTGCACAGCCCCCTCATAGGGACAGCCCAGCACACAGGAGATATAGCCACGCACCCTGATGCCTGAGCTGGCGGCCTTTTTTACTAGCGGCTTGAAGCGCTCAACGCTTTCGGCAATCGAACAGTTAATATTTTTTTGACTAAAGGTCTCAGAGGCGGCGGCAAACACTGCGACTTCTTTTACGCCACTCTCCAGGGCTCGATCCAAACCCTGCATATTGGGGGTGAGGGCGGCATAGGTGGTGTCGGCGGACAGTGGCAACTGGGACAGAACCTGATCACTGCCGGCCATTTGCGGCACCCATTTTGGACTGACAAAACTTCCCGCCTCGATATAGCGCAGTCCAGATGCAGAGAGCTGACGAATAAATTCAAGCTTGGTCACCACCGCGACTGTGGCCTGCTCATTTTGCAGACCATCGCGAGGACCAACTTCAACAATGCGTACTGATTTGGGGTAACTCATCAGTCTGTCTCTGGGGATTTATTCCCCCAACTTGTACTCTTGCAGTTTGCGTGTCAGGGTGTTGCGCCCCCAACCCAAAAGCTCTGCAGCGTCTTTTTTGCGCCCGGCGGTATACTCCAATGCCACCCCAATCATAGCGCGCTCGAACTGTGGAACGGCCTCGGTCAGAATCTCTCTGTGTCCCAGCCTCAACTGGCGCTCTGCCCAGCGACACAGGGAGACATGCCAGTCTCCATCGCGATTGGGTTGCTGTTCTGATGGTTCACCGCGAAGTTCTGGCGGTATATCAGACAACAGCACCTCTCGTCCGGCAGCCATTACTGTCAGCCAGCGGCAGGTGTTTTCCAACTGACGAACATTGCCAGGCCAGGGCAAGTTATAAAAGAAATCTTGAGCTTCTTGGGACAACACCTTAGATTCCATTTCCAGTTCCCTAGCCGCCTTCTGGAAAAAGTGGTTCATCAGCTCGGGTATATCTTCGCGGCGATCAGCGAGGCGCGGAAGATGAACGCGAATAACATTTAGACGATGGTAGAGATCTTCGCGGAACCGGTTTTGATCCACCAACTTTTCCAAATTCTGGTGAGTAGCTGCAATAATTCTGACATCCACCTTGACCGATGTGTGTCCTCCCACTCGGTAGAACTCACCATCAGCAAGCACTCGCAACAATCGCGTTTGCGCCTCGGCCGGCATATCACCGATCTCATCCAGGAATAGGGTTCCGCCATCAGCCTGCTCAAATCGTCCTTCACGACGCTGGGCAGCACCGGTAAATGCACCTTTTTCGTGACCAAACAATTCAGACTCGATCAAATCATGGGGTATTGCGGCCATATTGAGGGCAATAAATTTGTTGTTTCGCCGCGGGCTGTGCCTGTGTAGAGCCTGAGCAACCAGTTCTTTGCCAGTGCCGGACTCACCGTTGATCAACACCGTAATATTGGAGTTTGAAAGCCTACCAATAGCGCGAAATACCTCCTGCATAGCTGGCGCCTCACCGATAATTTCGCGGGCAACTTTAGGCGCCTGTATCTCTAGCTGGGTGGATTTCTGCTCCTTAGAAAAGGTAATTCCCCGCCGGGCAACATCTACTAATTCCTTTAGATCAAAGGGTTTGGGTAAATACTCAAAAGCTCCGCCCTGATAGGCGGCAACTGCACTGTCGAGGTCGGAGTGGGCCGTGGTTATAATGATCGGGATATCCGGTTTGTCGCTGTGGATGCGCTTAAGCAGCTCCAGTCCGTCCATACCCGGCATGCGAATATCAGAAATAATAATTTCCGGCCTGCCCAGATCGAGCGCTGAAAGCAGCTCTTCGCCAGTTTCAAAACTTTTAACGCCTATACCCTCACGGCTTATAGCCTTCTCCATCACCCACCGCAATGAACGATCATCTTCTGCAATCCAAATCTCTGAAGTCATTTTATGGTTAATCCTTTATTGGTAAAAATATGGTGAAGCTGGTATCACCGGGTTTCGATTCACATTTAATCATCCCCTGATGACTATTAATGGCGGTCTGAGCAATAGTTAACCCGAGACCCGTGCCATCGGATCTACCACTCACCATGGGGAAGAAAATTTGGTCTTTGATATCCGCCGGTATGCCCGGGCCGTTATCGATAATGTCGAGCTTGCAGATCATTTTGTGGCTGGCGCCAGCGATAGTGAAACTGCGATGTACCCTTGTTCTGAACAGAATTCTGGGGGCGCTCTGATCACAGTCGAGCAGCGCCTGCATGGCGTTGCGCGCTATATTGAGCACTGCTTGAATAAGCTGTTCAATATCACCCTCAATGGGAGGGATACTGGGGTCATAATCCCGATCAAGGGTAATTTGCCCTTGAAGCTCAGCTTGCAACAGAGCAAAAACCCGCTCAGTTACCTCATGGATACTAAGGGTTGTCACCTGGGTTAGCTGATTAGGCCCCAGCAGTCGATCCACTAGGTTCCTCAGTCTATCGGTTTCCGTGGTGATGATTTGACACAACTCCCGCGCCTCATCATCTAACATTTGTTCAGCAATCTCTTCATCCAGCAACTGGGCAGCGCCACGAATACCGCCCAAGGGATTTTTGATTTCGTGAGCCAGGCCGCGAATCAGGTTTTTCGATGTGTCATGCGCCGACAACAGTGCCTCATCTCGGTTGATCTTTAAAAAACGATCAATTGGCTGCATCTCCATCAACAGCATCTTTCTCGCGTTTAATTCTATAGGCGTTACTGAATAGTCCACCTGTACCGTATCCGCAGCGTATACATCGAGGTACTCATGGCGGCGCATATGGGGACGACCCGACTCCAAGGAGCTTTTTAAGGTTTTCATCACGTGCCCGCTTTCTGCAAAAATATCGTTTGCAACTGCCTCCTTAAGTCTTGCCCTACTCACTTTCAACAGTGCCTCTGAAGCAGGGTTAAAGTACTCAATCGCCAGATTATCATCTAGCAACAACACCGCAGTGTTGAGGTTATCTAACAGAAAACGATGCAATTGATCCGCGGTCATGGCAGAAGTTTTACTCCTCAAAATAACTCTGGCCCTCAGTAGCAGGTTGTACTGCAATTTTCAGACCAATTTGTGCATTATGAACAACAATGGAATTAACCTTTAATAGCGTCATCTAATCGAAATCTAAAAATTGGTTATTGAATTAGGGGAGGGTATTATGCACTAATTTGGTGCGTAACACTCTAGCGCGTTTACCGCCCCTCGCGCTTGACGCGATCGAGAGTCACAAATCGGTGTATTAAAACCGGCGGCTGTAAGGTCAGATCAGAAAATTTACCGCCAACAAAAAACCCGCCATTCTGAGAATGACGGGTTTTCGTTGCACTCAATGTGCCAGAGCGTTAGACACTGTAGTACATGTCGAACTCTACTGGGTGAGTGGTGTGCTCAACACGATAAACCTCTTCCATTTTCAGATCGATGTAGGCATCGATCATATCGTCGGTGAAAACGTCACCGGCGGTGAGGAACTCGCGATCTGCGTCCAGTGATTCCAATGCTTCACGGAGACTGCCACATACCTGAGGAATGGCTGCAGCCTCTTCAGCTGGCAGATCATAGAGATCTTTGTCAGCGGCATCGCCGGGGTGGATCTTGTTCTTAACCCCGTCAATACCAGCCATCAGCATGGCGGCAAACATCAAGTAGGGGTTAGCGGTTGGATCACCGAAACGAGCCTCGATACGCTTCCCTTTAGGGCTTGCAACATAGGGAATACGAATTGACGCGGAGCGGTTGCGGGCGGAGTAGGCCAACATTACTGGCGCTTCGAAGCCCGGGATAAGACGCTTATAGGAGTTGGTTGAGGCATTGGAGAATGCATTGATAGCCTTGGCGTGCTTGATAATACCACCGATGTAGTAGAGCGCTGTATCGCTTAAGCCAGAATAGCCATCACCTGCAAATTGGTTTTCGCCGTCTTTCCAGAATGATTGGTGACAGTGCATACCAGAGCCATTATCGCCAACCAGCGGCTTGGGCATAAAGGTGGCTGTCTTACCGTAGGCGTGGGCTACATTGTGTACACAGTATTTCATGATCTGAACTTCATCGGCTTTCTTAACCAGCGTATTGAAGCGAATACCGATTTCACACTGACCTGCAGTGCCCACTTCGTGGTGATGCACTTCGACGTCCAAGCCCATCTGCTCCATAGCACTACACATGGCAGCACGCAGATCGTGGAGGCTATCTACAGGGGGAACAGGGAAGTATCCGCCCTTGACCTTGGGACGGTGACCCATGTTGCCATCAGCAAGTTCAGCGGAGGAGGACCAAGCAGCTTCTTCTGCATCGATTTTGTAGAAGGCGCCGCTCATGTCGCTGCCCCACTTGATATCATCGAATACAAAGAACTCGGGCTCGGGACCGAAGAATGCCGTGTCGCCAAGTCCAGTGGATTCCAAATACTGCTCGGCGCGCACAGCAATAGATCGTGGGTCGCGCTCGTAGCCCTGCATGGTGGAGGGCTCGACAATACCGCAGCGCAAAATAACTGTTGTCTCATCGGTGAATGGATCTAGAACCGCGGTGCTATCATCTGGCATCAGAATCATGTCTGATTCATTAATACCTTTCCAGCCAGCAATTGATGAGCCGTCAAACATCTTGCCCTCGACAAAAAAGTCTTCGCCCACTTCAGAAACGGGTATAGAGACATGCTGTTCTTTACCTTTGGTGTCAGTAAAACGAAGATCAACCCAGCGGGCTTCACTCTCTTTAATTAGGTTTAGGGTCTTTTCGGACATTATTTCCTCCATTACGGATCTAGTAAAACTTATCTTCAATAAAATTTTTATCAATGCGAGTCTGTATGGTTAAAAATTAGCTCGCAACTAACTTTGATCAAATTGTTGTTTTGCAATTCGCGTGCCAAGCAAGCAGCCGGCGCAAAAAAACCTCTGCATCGTGCAGAATTGGCTTAAAGTAAGCTGTAAAGCACACAGCTATTGGAAGTCTACACTAGACACCCGAACCAGATTTCAACTCAATCGGATAGCAAAACGCACTATTATTGTGCGTAAATACTACAACGCACTAAAAAGGTGCTTATTACACTGATCTGCTATTTCTTCAACCGAAGAGTCGCCCATAATGCACTGTGAGAGCTAGTCTGTCACCTTTGAATCAACCAAAGGGTTGCCGATAACACCCCTCTGCAACCAACAGTACCGACAATTTCCTAGCAGTATCCTGAAATTCTCGTATAATCGCGCCTTTTCCACCCCCAACCAATCAGTCTTAGGTATCCCGATGTCTACACAAAACCTGCGAAATATCGCTATTGTCGCCCATGTCGATCATGGCAAAACAACGCTAGTAGACAAACTACTGAGCCAATCGGGCACCTTGGATAGAAAAGACGTGGCCGCAGAGAGGCTGATGGATTCCAATGATCAGGAAAAAGAACGGGGCATCACTATCCTAGCCAAAAATACCGCGATCAACTGGAATCAGTACCGCATTAATATTGTGGACACCCCGGGACATGCTGATTTTGGCGGTGAAGTCGAGCGCGTATTGTCGATGGTGGACTCAGTGCTATTGCTGGTAGACGCGGTTGACGGCCCGATGCCCCAGACACGCTTTGTCACCTCGAAAGCCTTTGAGCAGGGTCTCAACCCCATTGTCGTTATCAATAAGATAGACCGACCCGGCGCCAGACCCGACTGGGTAATGGATCAGGTGTTCGATCTGTTCGACAATCTGGGAGCCAACGATGAGCAGTTGGATTTCCCCGTTATCTATACCTCAGCCATCAACGGCATTGCCGGCTACGAGGTTGAGGATATGGCCTCTGATATGACTCCCCTGTTTGAAATCATAGCCAGCCAAGTTCAGCCGCCAGCAGTGGACACAGAAGGGCCTTTTCAAATGCAAATTTCAGCGCTGGACTACGACAGCTATGTCGGCGTAATCGGCGTTGGTCGTATTACCCGCGGCCGACTTAAGGCCGGTCAGCAAGTAGTGGTTAAAGCCGCTGATCAGAAGGAGCGCCGAGGTAGAGTGCTCAATCTAAAGGGCTTCTTGGGGCTGGAAAAAGTCGAGACCGAAGCAGCTAGCGCCGGTGATATTGTCTGCATTAATGGCATTGAGGGACTGAGCATCTCCGACACCCTCTGTGATCCCGATCATGTCGAGGCACTGCCGCCTCTGAGCGTCGATGAGCCGACGGTCAGTATGACCTTCTGCGTCAACGACTCGCCCTTTGCCGGGCTCGAGGGGAAATTTGTAACTACCCGAAATATCAAAGACCGTCTGGAACAGGAGTTGGTGCACAACGTTGCACTGCGAGTCACTGAGGGCGACACCCCAGACAAGTTTATTGTCTCCGGGCGCGGCGAACTGCATCTGTCAGTGCTGATTGAAACTATGCGTCGAGAAGGCTATGAAATGGGCATCTCGCGTCCAGAGGTGGTACAAAAAATTGTCGATGGCGAGACCCTGGAACCCTTTGAAGCGGTAGTGATCGATGTTGAGGAACAGCATCAGGGATCGGTGATGGAGGAACTGGGTAAACGTCAGGCTGAATTAACCAATATGGCGCCAGACAACAAGGGGCGAGTGCGCCTTGAGTTTATGGTGCCCTCGAGAGGACTGATTGGTTTCCGCGGCACCTTTCTAACCCTGACATCGGGCTCGGGGATTATGACCAGCATTTTTGATCACTATGGGCCCGTCAAAGAGGGCATGAGCCAGGCGCGATCCAACGGGGTATTGATCAGTATGATCAAGGGCAAGACTAGCGCCTACGCACTATTTAACATACAGAATCGCGGCCGCCTGTTTCTCGGCCACGCCGTGGATATATACGAGGGGCAGATCGTCGGCATACACTCCCGCTCCAACGATCTAGTGGTCAACCCGATCAAGGGCAAGCAACTCACTAATGTGCGCGCCTCGGGAACCGATGAGGCACTGACCTTGGTACCTCCTATTGATCACACCCTTGAACAGGCACTGGAATTTATTGCCGATGACGAGTTGGTAGAGGTCACGCCCAAAAGCATTCGACTGCGCAAGAAACTGCTGACAGAAAATCAGCGCAAACGCGCCCCGAAGTAACTGCTGTCAGCGTATTTCCAGAGTCGTCAGACCGTCGCGGCGATCTAGGTTTGACACTCTCGATAGCGAAAGCAACTCACCACATGGTCGTTGACCAACCCCATAGCCTGCAGGTAGGCATAGCAGATGGTGGTGCCGAAAAATTTAAAGCCGCGCCGTTTCATATCCTCACTAATTCGATCGGACAGCGGGGTGTGAGCGGGAATATCACGCTCAGCAACCCAACTGTTCACTAGGGGCTCGCCGCCCACGAAGCGCCACAGGTAGTGACTGAAACTGCCAAATTCATCGATCACCTGCAGGTAACAGCGCGCATTGGTAACCGCACTGGCAATCTTCAAGCGGTTGCGCACGATGCCGCTATCTTCGGTCAGCCGCTGAATATCTCGATCGCCGAAGGCGGCAACCTTTTCCACATCAAACTCAGCAAATGCCCTGCAGTAGTTCTCTCGCTTACGCAAAATGGTTATCCACGACAGTCCCGCTTGAGCACCTTCCAAAATTAGAAACTCAAACAACTTTTTGTCATCCCTGCAGGGCACGCCCCACTCGGTATCGTGATAGTCCTTGTAGAGGGGATCCTCCCCACACCAACGACAGCGAATTTTCGATGCCATCTCGATCCAACCCAATTTCTAGCTTGAGGTTATCTTGAGGTAAAACTGGGTTTGGGGCAAATCCCTGGGTGAATTATTGCCAACCCTGAGGGTCTGTGGCAATCTCCTGCCGTCGTCAAGAAAACAAGAGAAATCTCAATATGCTGGGACTGATTCAGCGGGTATCCTCAGCTTCTGTGTCCGTAGAGCAACGAGTTGTGGGTCAAATCCAACCAGGTTTACTGCTGCTGCTGGGTGTTGAAAAAGACGATACCCAAGCTCGGGCCGACCGACTGTTGGATAAAGTTATTAAATACCGCGTTTTTAATGATGCTGATGGCAAGATGAATCTGGCTCTGGCAGATACAGGTGGTGATCTACTGGTAGTATCACAGTTCACTCTGGCGGCGGATACTAGCAGAGGCCTGCGCCCCAGCTTCTCGACAGCGGCGCCCCCTCTAGAGGCGGAGACTCTCTACCATTACTTCCTCGATCGTGCCCGACAAAGGCTCTCTGGAAATCTTGCAAGCGGTGAATTCGGCGCCGATATGCAGGTGAGCCTCTGCAATGACGGGCCAGTGACTTTCCTACTGCAAAGCTAGTTGGCTTGCGCCGCCAGCTGGGCAGTCAGCTGGCCGTGAAACCCCTCAAAGCCGCCATTGCTCATAATTACAATCTGGGTGGCAATGCCAGCTGCGGAATTTTCTCGAACAAACGCGAGTGTCTGACTCAATAAATTATCCATATCCCCACAGACCCCTGCACGACCCTCGCAGGCACTGGCGACTGCCGACAGGTCCCAATTGATTTCACTGTTCTGATACCACAGCACCTGATCTGCTGCCGCTACCGCATCGCTGAGGCGCGCGCTGTGCACCCCCAACTTCATAGTCGCCGATCGCGGCTCTACCACGGCCAGTATTTGGCCCTCATCGAGACTGGCGCGCAATCCCTCAAGGGTGGTCTTGATAGCGGTGGGGTGATGGGCGAAATCATCGTAGACCCTGATTGAGTTGTGATCATAAATCAGCTCCATGCGCCGCTTGACGCCGATAAATTCGCTCAGCGCTTTACAGCTCTGCTCGATGCTCACGCCCACCTGATAGGCTGCGGCCACTGCCGCAAGCGCATTTTTGACATTGTGCAATCCGCTGTGCTGCCAGCGCACCTGAGCCCGTTCCTGTGGTTGGCCATCGCAGTGCATCAGCTCAAACGCTGAACCATCGGCAGCCAACAGTTGATATTGCCAAGCGGCATCGGAACTGCCAAAACGCTGCTGATCACTCCAACAGCCCTGGCTGATAACCTCTGTGATATTGGGGTCATCGGCGGGGTAAATCACCGTACCCATACTGGGCACTGTGCGAATACAATGGTGGAACTGTCTCTGAATCGCCGCCAAATTTTCAAAAATATCGGCGTGATCAAACTCGAGATTGTTAATCACGAGCGTATCTGTCTGGTAGTGAACAAACTTCGAGCGCTTATCAAAGAATGCGCTGTCGTATTCATCCGCCTCCACCACAAAATACTGCTTGCCATCCGCTGCAGTGCCGCCCAGCTGTGCGGAAACGCCAAAATCCTGAGGCACCCCGCCAATTAAAAACCCGGGATTGTAACCGGCGCTGTGGAGAATCTTCGCCAGCATACTGCCAGTGGACGTTTTGCCATGAGTTCCCGATACCGACAGCACATGCCGGTGCCGCAAAAGCGTCTCTCCCAACCACTGGGGTCCAGAGGTATAGGGGAGTTTTTGGTCGAGAACAAATTCTACACAGGGATTGCCCCGGGACAGCGCGTTACCCACTACAACCAGATCTGGCGCAGGCTGTAACTGTGAGGGATCGTAACCTTGAACAATCTCAATACCCGCCTGTTGCAATTGCATACTCATGGGTGGATAGATATTCATATCGGAGCCAGTCACTCGGTGACCGGCCGCCTTGGCCAATTGCGCCAAACTGCCCATAAAGGTGCCGCAGATACCCAAGATATGTAGATGCATAAGTTAAACCTGCCAATTTAAACTATCGAGACTCTAGCCTGAGGGCAACTATTGTAACGCTAGTTGGCGAGCCTCAAACTGCGCCATAGTTGCTTTGTCATTAGAACAGTAAATGCCAGCTGTGAAAAGTTAACACTGCCGCACATTCAATGTTTCTCTGTGTTGTGCAGCAACAGCCAGACTGATATCTGGCGATAAAATTGGATGATACTGTCTATTAGACCTGTGCAGGAAACTGACAAAACAGTAAGATAATTGCCTATACAGGGATTTAAAGGGAGCCATCCAGCATGTCTAAACGCAATGTATTCTATGCGCAATCGGGAGGCGTGACTGCCGTTATCAATGCCTCGGCCTGTGGTGTTATCCAGGCCTGTCGGGAAAATCCCGATCAAATAGGAACTGTCTACGCCGGTCAAAACGGAATCATCGGCGCCCTTCGAGAAAACTTGATCGATACTAGTCACGAGACGCCGGAGGCGATTGCCGCTCTTAGACATACCCCCGGCGGCGCCTTTGGCTCCTGCAGATACAAAATGAAAGATCTTGAAGAGTCAGAGGCCGAGTACCGGCGTCTGATCGAAGTATTCAAGGCTCATGATATCGGTTACTTTTTCTACAATGGTGGTGGCGACTCAGCCGATACCTGTCTCAAAGTATCGAGGATCGCTCAGGATATGGACTATCCCATTCAGGCGATTCATATTCCCAAGACCATTGACAATGACCTTCCGCTAACCGACTGCTCACCGGGATTTGGTTCAGTGGCCAAATATATCGCCATCTCCACCAGGGAGGCCAGCTTGGATATCGCATCGATGGCGGCATCCTCGACCAAGGTATTTATCCTTGAGGTAATGGGTCGCCATGCCGGCTGGATAGCCGCTGCCAGCGGGCTGGCTGCCCAACAATCGGGGGATGCGCCCCATATCATCCTGTTTCCAGAGATCCCCTTTTATCGCGAGGCTTTTATAGCGCAGGTAGAAGAAACCATAGAGCGGCATGGCTACTGTGTGGTGGTGGCCTCAGAGGGCACGGTATACGAGGATGGCGCCCTAATTTCAGGCTCTTTAAACAAGGATGCCTTCGGTCACCATCAGCTGGGGGGCGTAGCGCCAACTCTGGCCAGCATGGTCAAACACTCCCTAGGCCATAAATATCACTATGCGATTGCCGACTACCTCCAGCGCGCAGCGCGCCATGTAGCTTCCAAAACCGATGTCGATCACGCCTATGCAGTCGGCCGTGCCGCTGTGGAAAAAGCCCTGCAGGGCAAGAGCTCCATTATGGTGACCATCGAACGCAGTCCCGGAAGCGACTACAGCTGGTCTCTGGGAGAGGCGCCGCTGCAACAGGTGGCTAATCTTGAAAAGAAAATGCCGCGATCATTTATTACTGAGGACGGTTACGGCATCACCGACCAAGCTAGAGATTATCTGGCGCCACTGATCAGTGGCGAAGATTACCCACCCTACAGGAACGGTATGCCAGATTATCCAAGTCTTAAATGCGCGCTGGTAGCTAAAAAACTGAAGACTGATTTCTCGGTCTAAGCACTTAATCTGCACCCCCTTATTTTACCGCCGGGACAGGATTGGCATGCTTACATATCGCGCTGTTAAACCAGCCGCAATCTCCACTATAATTGTGCCAATCATCTGCTTTCATCTAATACTATGAAAAATCCCGGCATTGCTTCCCGCACACTCGAACTCTACCAACAGCGCGTACTTGACCGTCCACTGAGAGCTCTGCTGCTAGTTATCGCAACCGCTGCAGTTATGGCATTGGGTCTGCCCAACTTTAAGCTAGATGCCTCTGCTGACTCCCTGACCCTTGAGCGCGATGAAGATCTAAACTTCTACCGTGAAGTCACTGAACGCTATGGCAGTGATAACTTCCTTATTCTCACCTTCTCGCCAAAAACCGGCGATCTGTTTGATGACCACAATCTGCAACAACTGGTAGCACTGAGCGACCAACTCAAAGGTATTGCGGGTGTTGAAAGCACTGTTTCAATGTTGGATGTACCCCTGCTCTACAGCCCCAAGGTTGCTGTTGGCGAGCTCAATACTGAACTCAACACCCTGCTCTCCGAAGGGGTGGATAAACAGGCGGCCAAACGCGAATTTTTAACCAGTCCTATTTACAGAGATCTTCTGCTCAGCGCCGATGGTCAAACCACCGGCATTATGGCCACCCTCGCCCTGGATCAACATTATCTGAATCTGGTTAGTCAGCGCGACAGTCTGCGGATGCTTCGAGATACGCAAGGGCTGAGCATCCAGCAAGCAGAGGAATTGGCCAGGGTCAGTGAAGAATTTCTCGATTATCGCACCGCCAAAGCGGCTGATGATCGCCAGCGAGTCGCTGCAGTGCGGGCGCTTGCAGACAGCTTCCGCGACAGCGCAACAATATATCTGGGTGGCGCTGATATGATCACCGCGGACATGATTGATTTTATCCGCAGTGATCTGCTGATATTTGGGGTTGGTATTCTGCTGTTTATCGTGCTGACACTGAGTGTGATTTTTCGCAGCCCGCAATGGGTTATTCTGCCCTTGGCGACCTGCGCCCTGTGTCTACTAATTGTCCTTGGACTGTTGAGCTGGGTTGACTGGCGACTGACGGTAATCTCGTCTAACTTCGTCTCCCTGTTGCTGATTATTACCCTGGCACTGACTATCCATCTGGTGGTGCGTTACCGCGAGCTGCAAGCCGCGAATCCCCATGCCGAACAGCGTCATTTGGTCACCGAAACGGTTCGCTCCATGGCTAAACCCTGCCTGTACACGGTGCTGACAACTATTGTCGCCTTTGTGTCTCTGGTGGTGAGCAATATTCGTCCAGTGATAGATTTTGGTTGGATGATGACCCTGGGGATCAGCATTGCCCTGTTGGTTGCCTTTGTGGTGATTCCGGCCGGGATGATGCTAGTGGGCAAGCCCAGTGGCACAACCGCCACTGATAACAGCGCCGTGGTAACCGCCAAGTTTGCCCGATTTACCGAACACCGCGGCTGGCTGGTGATATTGCTGTCGCTGCTGTTGGGAGCCACATCTATTTATGGCATTTCTCGACTCCAGGTGGAAAACCGCTTTATTGATTACTTCCGCAGTGACACCGAGATCTACCGCGGCATGGAGGTCATAGACACTGCTCTGGGCGGCACCACCCCGCTGGATATTATTCTGCAGGCGCCCAGCTTTGCGCCATTGACAGATGGGCAGGCAGACCTTGAGTTTGGCGACTTTGATGACGAGTACGGCAGCGATGATGACTATGGTTTTGAAGATTTTGCTGAGGAAGATGAGTACGCTGATCTGGATGGCTTTGATGAAGGGGAAGAAGATTCACCCAGTGCACTGAGCGATAGCTACTGGTTTTCCTCCACCGGTCTCAGAGATCTGGAAAAACTCACCGCCTTTTTGGATGCTCAGCCAGAGATAGGCAAAGTGAGCTCTCTGGTGCAGATTAATCAGGTAGCCGCTGATCTGATGGGCCACAGACTCAATGACTTTGAAATCGCCTTTATGCGCCAAAGCCTCAGTGAGGATATTTATCGGCAGCTAGTGGCGCCCTATCTCATCGAGTCTATCGATGAAACCCGTATTCAACTGCGGATTATGGAGACCGCCGGCGTTAATCGCGCGGAACTGTTGACTAAAATTGAAACCTTTATCGTCAATGAAGTGGGCTTTGCCCCAGAGGGTATCCGTTTTACCGGTTTGTTGGTGCTATACAACAATATGTTGCAGAGTCTATTCCAATCCCAGATTATGACCTTGGGGGCGGTGTTTGTAGGTATTATGCTGATGTTCTTGGTGCTGTTTCGATCACTGAAGATTTCTCTGATAGCGATTATCCCCAATTTTCTAGCGGCTGGCACCGTGCTGGGTGGCATGGGGATTTTTGCCATTCCCCTCGATATGATGACCATTACCATTGCCGCTATCACCGTGGGTATAGGCGTGGATCACGCCATTCACTATATCACCAGATTTAAGCGAGAATTTGCAGTGGATGGCAACTATATCGCCTCTATGCACCGCGCCCATGCCAGTATTGGCAAAGCGCTGTTCTATACTGCAATTACCATAATTGTCGGCTTTTCAATTCTTGCCCTGTCTAACTTTATCCCCTCAATTTACTTTGGACTGTTGACTGGACTGGCAATGACCACTGCGCTATTGGGCTCGATGACACTGCTACCTAAATTGATCCTATTAGTAAAACCTTTTGGAACTCCCGTTGGCATTGATACTGTATAAAATGCAAAAACTCATCGGTGGATAGATTATGGCACTGGTTACCCTGCAGGATATCTACCTGAGTTATGGTCAGCCGCCGCTGATTGATCAGGTCAGTTTCTCCATCGAACGCGGTGAGCGCGTCTGCTTGATCGGCCGCAATGGCGCCGGTAAATCCACCCTATTAAAAATCCTCACGGGTCAGATTACCGCCGATGATGGGGTGGTCAAGTACGCCAACGGTGTCAGAATAGCGCAGCTGGAGCAGGCGGTTCCCCTCGACACTCGGGGCAGTGTATTTGAAGTGATCGCCGCTGGCCTCGGGACTGAGGGCGAGCTGGTGCAACGCTATCACCGGCTGAGCGCCGATCTGGCAAAAAATCCCAGTGAACAGTTAATGCATGACCTAGAGGCCTGTCAGGCCCAACTGGACCAAGTAGATGGCTGGGATATCAACAGTCGAGTCGAGGCCATAATCACCAAGATGGGACTTGATCCCAACAGCGATATCAGCGATCTGTCCGGTGGCTATAAACGCCGTGTGCTACTGGCCCGCGCCCTGGTTTGTGATCCCCATTTGCTCGTGCTGGATGAGCCCACTAACCACCTGGATATCGAGGCGATTCAGTGGTTGGAGCAGTTTCTGCTGAAATGGGAGGCAGCCCTACTATTTATCAGTCACGACCGTCAGTTTATGGACAAGTTGGCAACCCGTTTTATTGAGATAGACCGCGGTAAATTAAGCGAATTCAACTGCAACTACGGCACTTATCTCAAACGCAAACAAGCCCTGCTGGATACCGAAGACAAACACAATGCGCTGTTTGATAAACGCCTCTCCCAAGAGGAGGCCTGGATCAGGGAGGGCATCAAGGCGCGGCGCACTCGCAATGAGGGTCGGGTGCGCGCATTAGAGGCCATGCGTATTGAGTATGCTGAACGCCGCAAACGCCAGGGTAAAGCAACCATCAAAATCCAACAGGCGGAGAAGTCCGGCAAGATTGTGATGGAGGCGCAAAATCTGCGCCTTGCCTTTGACAACAACCAACCACTGATTGATAACTTTTCCTGTCTAATCCAGCGCGGTGACAAGGTTGGCTTGATTGGTGGCAACGGGGTCGGCAAGACAACCCTGATTAAATTACTGTTGGGGGAGCAGGCACCTGATGCCGGCAAGATTGTGACTGGCACCAACCTGAGTGTCGCCTATTTTGATCAATATCGCTCGGCGCTCAATGAGGAAAAATCGGTGCAAGACAATGTATCCGGCGGCCGCGATATGTTGGATATAGGCGGCAAGTCCCGTCATGTTGTCAGCTACCTGCGGGATTTTTTATTCGCGCCAGAGCGCTGTCGCCAGCCGGTCAAAGCACTGTCCGGTGGTGAACGCAATCGCCTGTTACTGGCTAAACTGTTTATCCAGCCCTCTAATATGTTGATTCTCGATGAGCCCACCAATGACTTGGATATGGATACCCTCGATCTATTGGAAGAACTGCTGATCAACTATCAGGGCACAGTGATTTTGGTCAGTCACGACCGTGCATTTATAGACAATGTGGTCACCAGCACGCTGGCCTTTGAGGGCAGTGGTGTGATCAAACACTATGTGGGTGGTTACAATGACTGGCTGCGCCAGCGCAATACCCAGTCGGACACAGTCAAAAAAACCCAACCGGCGGACCAGCGGGCGAAAAAGACGGCAACCAAATTGTCTTACAAAGACCAACGGGAGTTGGACAACCTACCGCAGCAGATCGAGTCTCTGGAAAACCAGATCGCTCAAATCTCCGAGCAGATCTGTCAACCCGACTTCTACCGCGGCGAGCGGCAGCAAATCCAAGAGACTGAGAACCTGCTCAAAGAATGCCAACAGCAGCTTGATCACTGCTATCAGCGCTGGGAGCAACTGGAAAATTTGTGATTTTTTATGCTCTGGCGTAGCTTAAAGTCTAACTAATCTTTAAAATCGTAACCTAAATTCCAGTTAAGCATCAAACTATGCCCAGTCAAAAGTCCCCGACAGTTCTAATTATCATTGACGGCTTTGGCCACAGCGACAGCGATCGATACAATGCCGTCAACGCCGCTCAGGCGCCCGTATGGCAGGACCTGTGGCAAAACAATCCGAAAACCCTGGTGCATACCTCGGGGATGTCGGTGGGACTCCCGGAAGGCCAGATGGGCAATTCGGAAGTGGGACATATGACCCTAGGCGCCGGCAGAGTGGTCTACCAGAACTTTACCCGCATCAACAAGGCGATTGCCGATGGCGACTTCTTTGCCAACCCAGCGTTCTGTGAGGCGATAGATAAAGCAGTGTCTGCCGACAAGGCAGTGCATATTCTGGGTCTACTGTCCCCGGGTGGTGTCCACAGCCATGAGGATCATATCAACGCCATGCTGGAACTGGCAGTACAACGCGGTGCCCAGAAGGTCTATATCCACGCCTTTTTGGACGGTCGCGACTGTCCACCCCGCAGTGCCGAAAAGAGTCTCGAGAAAACTCAGGCGCTGTGCGAGAAATTGGGTGTTGGCGCCATTGCCTCAATTATCGGCCGCTTCTATGCCATGGATCGCGACAACCGTTGGGATCGCGTGCAATCTGCCTACGAGCTGATCACTGACGGTATCGCAGAATATCGTGCCAAGGACCCCCTGAGCGCCCTGCAGGCAGCCTATGATCGCGATGAAAACGATGAATTTGTCCGAGCTACCAGGGTTGTTGCCGATGGTCAGTCAGCGGCAACTGTGGACGATGGCGACGCAATCATCTTTATGAATTTCCGCCCCGACCGCGCACGACAGATTTCCCATGCGCTGGTAGATGGAGAATTTGATGGGTTTGCCCGCCGACGAGTGCCCGACCTCAGCAGTTTTGTGATGGCCACTGAGTACGAAGCCAATCTCAACGTGCCCTGTGCCTACCCCCCGGAAAACTTGGTCAATTCCCTCGGCGAACATCTGTCCAACAATAACTGTCAGCAGTTGCGTATTGCCGAAACCGAGAAATACGCCCATGTAACCTTTTTCTTTAGTGGCGGCCGCGAGGCGCTGTTTGAGGGTGAGGAGCGCATACTGGTGCCCTCACCCCAAGTCAGTACCTACGATCAGATGCCGGAGATGAGTGCTCCCGAGGTCACCGAAAAACTAGTGGAAGCGATTCAGTCTGGCAAGTTTGACTGCATTATCTGCAACTACGCCAACTGCGATCAGGTGGGTCATACCGGCGATTTTGAGGCCTCAATCAAGGCCGTGGAAGTGGTGGATGGCTGTCTCAAACAGGTGCTGGAGGCGGTCGCCGAGCAGGGTGGGCAGGTGCTGATCACTGCCGATCACGGCAATGTGGAGGAGATGTTTGACGATACCAGCAATCAGCCTCACACCCAGCATACCACCTTGCCGGTGCCCCTAGTCTATTCCGGCCCACAGTCAATCAGCTTGGACAGTGACGGCTCGCTAGCGGATATAGCGCCCTCCCTACTGGCGCTGATGGGCTTGGATCAGCCCGAGGAGATGAGCGGTCGTTCTCTTATCCTGCGATGATTAACCCCTGCTTTCGCTCGCTCCTCCCGAACTACTGGTTAATTAACCGTCCTCAGGCTCTCATACCATATATCCAGCCTTTTATTCGACCCCTGGCCCAAGCTCTACTGTTGACCGGCGGTCTCTGGGCCAGTTTTGCAGTGATTGCAGACAGTGAACAACAGGCCCAACTGACCGAGCTAAAACAGGCGATCTCAACTCTCGAAAACAAACTGCAACGCCAGCGTGGCGAGAAAGATAATCTGCAACAACAACTAAAGACGATTGAACTTGAAGCCAGCAGGGTAAACAGTAATATTCGCCAGTCTCGGGCTGAGATAGCAGATACTGAGCGCGAGCTGGCGGAGCTGGCTGAGACTAAACAGCAGTTACGGCGAGATATCGCACAGCAGAGTTCAGCAATTGCCGAGCAGATCCGCGTGACTCACAAAACCGGCAGCGAAGAGCCGATTAAACTGTTACTCAATCAGCAGGATCCCCAAAAACTGGCACGGGTATTTAAATATTACGACTATTTGTTGGCGGCGCGCTCGGAAAAAATAGAGCGGTTTAAAGCCGATATCGACCAGTTGACTGCCCTTGAGGAAACCATTAACAAACACAAGATCACGCTGGCCAAATCGAAAAAAACCTTAGAAGCAGAGCGAAAAGCCCTAGTCGCTACCTTGGATAATCGCACCGCTACACTGCAACAGGTTCAGCAGCAACTTCTCAGCGGTCGACAGCAGTTACTCAACCTGCAGGCACAGCGGGATGAACTTCAGGCACTGATTAATACGGTGGAGCGGGCTGCGGCCAAACTGGTGCCGCCCACTGACTACCCCTCTTTTTCGTCTAGCAAGGGCAAACTGCGCTGGCCAGTGAAAGGCTCTGTGTCCCAGGGTTTTGGCAGCCGCCGCGCCGGTGACTTGCGCTGGCAGGGGTTGCTGATTAAAGCGAAGTCGGGAAATCCAGTCAAAGCGGTACATCACGGCCGCGTGGTATTCTCCAACTATCTACGCGGCTTTGGCCTGCTGATTATTGTCGATCATGGCGATGGCTATATGAGTTTGTATGCCCACAATGAGGTATTACTCAAGGACACTGGCGCCTGGATCCAAAGTGACGAAATAGTCGCGCGAGCCGGCAATACCGGCGGTCTGACCAGTCCAGCACTGTATTTTGAAATTCGTCGACAGGGTTCACCGGTGGACCCCATCCGCTGGCTACGCCGTCGGAGCTAGCTGAGGCCTATGGTTTAGGGTCTATAGCCATCCGTTTGCATCAGACCGCCGAGTTACTCTACTGCCAGCCGATCTACCTTCTGAAATCCCCGCGGCAGCTTGTGACCGCGGCGGCCGCGCTCCCCGCGGTAGTGTTCCAAGTCCTTAGATTTCATCACCAAATAGCGCTTGCCGGAGTGAACCACTAAGGAGCCACCCTCAGCAATTACGCCGTAATCCACGACAAACTCCTCACGGGCCTGAAGTCGGGAGCTGGGAATATTGATGATTTTATTGCCTTTACCGCGGGATAACTGAGGCAGCTCACTGAGAGGAAAGACCAAAAGCCGCCCCTCATTGCTCACCGCGGCAATTAGTGCGCCGCTGTCAGATACCATTTTGGGACTGAGAATACGCGCGCCCTTGGGAATGCTTACCACCGCCTTGCCGGCCTTGTTCTTGGTGTACAAGTCGCCAATGGTGGTGACAAAGCCATAGCCGGCATCAGTGCCCATCAGCACCTGCTGGTCGTTGGCACCCATCAAGAGATCGGTAAACAGTGCACCGGAGGGCGGATTGAGACGACCAGTGGCCGGTTCGCCCTGACCTCTGGCGGAGGGCAGGGTATGAGCCGGCAGTGCGTAGTAGCGACCCGTGCTGTCCTGTATAAACAGATTCTGGTTGCTGCGTCCGCAGGCGGCGGCGAGAAACTTATCACCGGATTTATAGTTCAGTGTACTGGGGTCGATATCATGGCCTTTGGCAGCGCGCAGCCAGCCCTTATCCGAAAGCACGGCGGTAATGGGTTCAGCGGTGAGCAGATCTTTCTCACTAAATGCCTGCGCCTCGCCGCGCTCTGTCAGGGGAGAGCGGCGAGCATCGCCATATTCCTCGGCACTGGCTTTGAGTTCTTTTTTAACCAGAGTCTTCAGCCGAGCATCGGAGCTCAGCAGCAACTCTAGCTCAGCCTTTTCCTGGGTTAATTCGTCCTGCTCGGCACGAATTTTTATTTCCTCGAGGCGTGCCAACTGCCGCAGTTTGGTGTCCAAAATATAATCGGCCTGGAGATCGGAGAGACCGAAGCGCTGCATCAGTGCCGGCTTGGGTTCGTCTTCGCTGCGAATTATATTGATCACCTCATCAATATTTAGAAACGCAATTAATAGCCCGTCTAAAAGGTGTAGGCGCTTCTCTACTTTTTGCAGTCGATAATCCAAGCGCCGGCGAGTGGTATCAATGCGAAAGCTCAACCACTCCTTGAGTATGCGACGCAGGTTCATCACTGCCGGTCGACCATCCACACCGATAATATTCAGATTGATACGGTAACTGCGCTCCAGATCGGTGGTGGCAAATAGATGGTCCATTAACGCTTGGATATCAATGCGATTGGAGCGCGGCACAATAACCAACCGGGTGGGATTCTCGTGATCGGACTCATCGCGCAAATCCGCTACCATCGGCAGTTTCTTATTGCGCATCTGGGTGGCAATCTGCTCGAGAATCTTTGAACCCGAGGCCTGAAATGGCAGGGCGTTCACTATAATATCGCCATCTTCGCGGTCCCATACCGCGCGCATTTTCACCGAGCCGCGACCGGTTTCATAAGCGCTCAAAATATCCGCTCGCGGGGTGATGATCTCGGCATCTGAGGGAAAATCCGGGCCCTTAATAAACTGGTTCAGTTCCTGCACATCGGCCTTGGGATTGTCCAGCAGATGCAGACTGGCATCTACCACTTCATTGAGGTTGTGGGGCGGGATATCAGTCGCCATGCCCACCGCAATCCCCGTGGTGCCGTTTAACAGCACGCTGGGCACCCGTGCAGGCAGTATCTCCGGCTCCTCTAACGAGGCATCAAAGTTGGGCCGCCAATTGGTCGTTCCCTGCCCCAGTTCCGAGAGCAGTAACTCGGCGTATTTGGACAACTTGGACTCGGTGTAGCGCATCGCGGCAAAGGATTTGGGATCATCTTGAGAGCCCCAGTTGCCCTGACCATCGACCAGCGGATAGCGGTAGGAAAAGGGCTGAGCCATCAACACCATCGCCTCGTAGGCGGCGCTGTCACCGTGGGGATGAAATTTACCGATCACATCACCCACAGTACGCGCCGATTTTTTGTACTTGGCGGTGGCTTTAAGACCCAGCTCACTCATGGCGTAGACAATGCGCCGCTGCACCGGCTTTAGACCGTCGCCTATATGGGGCAGAGCGCGGTCGAGGATCACATACATGGAGTAATCTAGGTAGGCCTGCTCGGTATAGCTACTCAGGGAGCGGCTCTCAAGACCCTGTTTATTGAAGGTTACTTCATCCATTATTTTTCCTATTTATGTCTTGGCACCTGGTCAAATTGAATTTAAAGACCGGCGGTATCCGCCAGATCACCCTTGGTCTCCAGCCAACTGCGCCGGTCGGAGGCGCGCTTCTTGGCCAACAACATATCCAACACATTATTGGTGTTGTCGCCGGGCTCCAGCGTTAGCTGCACCAGGCGCCTGGTATCTGGATCCATGGTGGTCTCGCGCAGTTGTAGCGGGTTCATTTCCCCCAATCCCTTAAAGCGCTGCACATTGACCTTGCCGCGCTTGCCCTCAGTCTGAATACGGTCGAGGATACCCTGCTTCTCAGCTTCATCTAGGGCGTAGTAGACCTCTTTGCCGACATCAATCCTAAACAGCGGCGGCATGGCTACATACACATGACCAGCGCTGACCAGGGGCCGAAAGTGGCGCACAAACAGGGCGCACAACAGGGTGGCAATATGCAGGCCGTCAGAGTCGGCGTCGGCGAGGATACAGATCTTGTGATAGCGCAGCTCATCGGCTGACTCCAAACCGGGGTCCACCCCCAAAGCCACCGAGATATCATGCACCTCTTGGGAGCTGAGGATCTCTTGGGAATCCACTTCCCAGGTGTTAAGTATCTTGCCGCGCAGCGGCATGATTGCCTGATTGTCGCGGTTGCGGGCCTGCTTGGCCGACCCGCCGGCTGAATCTCCCTCGACCAAAAACAGTTCACAGCGCTCCGGTTCATCACTGGAACAGTCGGCCAGTTTGCCCGGTAGTGCCGGGCCCTGAGTAACCTTTTTGCGCACCACTTTTTTGCTGGCGCGCATGCGCCGCTGGGCACTGAGAATACACAGCTCGGCCAGCTTCTCTGCCTCCTCAGTGTGCTGATTGAGCCACAGGCTAAAGGCGTCTTTAACTACACTGGACACAAAGGCAGCGACCTCACGGGAGGAGAGGCGATCCTTGGTCTGACCGGAGAACTGTGGATCCAACAGTTTTGAAGATAAAACAAAGCTACAGCGATCCCAAATATCGTCTGGGGTCAATTTAACGCCCCGGGGCAATAGATTGCGAAACTCACAGAATTCGCGCATTGCCTCCAAGAGACCAGTGCGCAGGCCGTTGACATGAGTCCCCCCCTGGGGAGTGGGTATCAGATTGACATAGCTCTCCTGCACCAGATCCCCGCCCTCGGGCAACCACTGTACCGCCCAATCCGCGGCTTCATTGTCGGCGGCAAAACTGCCAATAAACGGCTCTGCAGGCAGTAACTGCCAACCGCGCAGTGCATCGGCCAGATAATCCTTGAGGCCATCCTCGTAATACCACTCAAGACTCTCTTGGGTATTCTCGTCGTAGAAGCTGATAGTTAAACCGCTGCACAGCACTGCCTTGGCGCGCAGCACATGACGCAGTCGGGAGACACTGAATTTCACCGAGTCAAAATAGCTCGCATCTGGCCAGAAGCGCAGCAGGGTGCCAGTGTTGCGCTGACCACAGCTATCAATCACCTCAAGATCAGAGGTCTTGTCGCCATTGGCAAAGTTTATTTGATGAACCTTGCCCTCGCGTTTTACCACCACTTCCAATTTGCTCGACAGGGCATTGACCACCGACACGCCAACCCCGTGCAAACCGCCGGAAAACTGATAGTTTTCATTGGAGAACTTACCCCCGGCGTGCAGCGTAGTGAGAATCACTTCAACCCCCGGTAATCCCTGCTCTGGATGCATATCTACCGGCATACCGCGGCCGTCGTCATAGACTGAGAGTGAGCCATCGCTGTGCAGCGTGACATCAATTCGCCGCGCGTGACCGGCCAGCGCCTCGTCGACGCTGTTATCTATCACCTCTTGGGCCAAGTGGTTGGGTCGGCTGGTATCGGTGTACATACCGGGGCGTTTTTTGACCGGATCTAAGCCGGTCAGAACTTCAATATCTTGTGCGTTATAGTTGCTCATTGGCTGTGATTATTCTCTCTCTTGGCATCAGTCAGAAAGCGATAGATGGCCGGCAAATGCGCCTGGTAATCGATAAAGCTGTGGTCGCCACCCTTCTCAGTTAGCACCTGGCATCCACGGTAGCGATGTTCAGCATCACGGTAGTCTAAAACCTCATCCCCAGTTTGCAAAAGGACTTTGTAGTTTTTTCTGCGCAAACGCTCTCCAGGGTTGAGAGCGGCGTATTCATCAATATGCTGTGGCAACAGTGTCCAGGGTTCACCGGTGACATAATTGTGGTTTTCCCCCAGCCAGTTGTGCAGACCACGCGCCGGATTGACTGCTGGATTAATCAATACAGTCCGCAGATCATACTGCTCGGCCAGACAGGTAGCAAAGAATCCACCCATGGAACTGCCCACTAGGTAAACTGGTGCCGGAAGTATCTCTTCAATCAACGCCTGCAGTAGCGTCATCACTTGATTGGCGAAAGGCGGTAGGGACGGGCAGTGGAACTGTAGTTGGGGCGCATGATCCGCCAGCCATTGCTGGGTCTGTATTGCTTTTTTGGACTGCGGGGAACTGTTAAACCCATGCAGGTAGAGCAGCGTTGACATAATCGGTTAACCTAAAAATCAATGCGCATTATAAGTCATTAAACTGCGTTGTCAGCACCCCACTTTGGGTCAAACAGCGCGGCTTAATTTACGGTTAAATACGCTACTGTAGTGATCAGGCGTCCGTCGGGGTGCAGTTCCAGATAGCGATAGCCGGGGGGCTGATCAGAGAGTGCAAATTCGTCACAAAAACGTTCAAACTGCACACAGGAGGAGGGCGCAGCATAGACCGGAATACCCTGCCAGTCACCCTCATACTGTTGATGAACATGGCCAAACACCACTGCTCTGACATTACCGTGGGCACTGAGAAGTTGATGCAATTGCTGCCGATTGGCAATCCGATGCCGATCCAACCACTTGCTGTGCAGATCCACCGGACTGTGGTGCATCGCCACCAGTACAAACTTGCCGGCCAGCTGCTGCAATCCCTCGGCAACCCGCTGTAACTGGGACTGAGACAGTTCGCCGCCAGGTTCCCCTGGCTTGCAGCTGTCGATCATTAGAATACCCCAATTGCCGCTCTCAAAAGTCATACAGCGAGGATAATCAGGCAGGCATTGGGTCATACTGGTGACATCATCGTGATTGCCCGGCAACCACAGGGCGCGGCGGTCCTGAGCTTTGAGCAACTGATTTAATTGGCGGTAGGCCCCGGGTTGGCAGTCACTGGCCAGATCGCCAGTCAACAGCAACAGATCGGCGCCCCGCCCCTGCTGATCAATCTGTTGCAACACTGCTTTAAAGCTACCTAGGGTCGCCACACCGCGAGTTTCAAACTCGGGATCCGGACCCAGATGGAGATCAGTGACCTGGGTCAGTCTGAGGACACTCAATGCCCTAGCCGCTCTGGGCTTCCAGTGCCCGCAGACTCAGTGCCTGCACCAGCAATTCGCTAAAGAATAGGTTCCACTGCCATTTTTCATCACGGGACTGTAGCCCTTTTTTCTCAACCAACGCCCAGGGAATGGTCCTGTCGGAACACCATTCAATCACTTCTGCCATCCGGGCATCCCGATAAACTCTCACCTTGAGAGCAATATTGGGTAGCCATTCAGGCCCGGCTTTTTCCAGAACAATAGACAGGGTGGAGGTGAACTTAGTGACTTCAATCACCCTCAACTGGGCTACCGAGCGCTGATAACAGGGTATTGAATACTGCGCATCGAGCTGCTGGCAACTCTCGACCAGACGCCTAATTCGTCCGTAATTGCGCTCACATTCCCGGTGCAGGGATGCGAGATCCAGTTGATGTCTGCGCTCATTAATCAATGACACTGTTTAGCTATTTCCAAAAATAATTCACCATTATACGGCTGCTTTCAGTCAGTTTGCGCCGCGCTTTTCAATTCCAACTGCTTTCCCAAGCGACCATAATTGAGTTGCAGCCACAACATACCTATAGTGGCCGCTGCACTGTTAAGGCTACCCGATTGATGGGTCTCCATGGCTTTATTATAGTCCCAGACGTGAAACTTTATGTCCTCGGATTCATCTTCGAGACCAAATAACCCCCCTTTGCCCTGCAGGTCGCACAGGCCACAGAATAGATACATTTTTTCATCGGTGCCGCCGGCACTGACCAAATAATCGCAGATGGGCAGCAATTTTTCTACCTCAATGCCAGCTTCTTCCTGTAATTCTCTGACTGCCACCTGCTCCGGCGTCTCCCCCGCCTCAAGCATGCCGGCAACCAACTCGTACTGCCAGGGGCCGTGGGGCTCATTGAGAGCGCCGATTCGGAACTGCTCAACTAGACCAACCAAGTGGTTGACCGGATCGTAAAGCAAAACGCCCACCGCATCACCGCGCCGGAATAATTCTCGCTGCAACAGCGGCGTCCAGCCGCCATCAAACTTGCGATGCCGTAAATAGTATTTTACAACGCGAAAAAAACCGCTAAATAGCGTTTCCCTGCGTTCGATGGTGAAGTCTTTTGAACCAAAAACATGATTGTCCATATAAACCTTTCTACTCGTTTATGCGTTATTACAGGGGCCAAAACTCAGTGGCTAAATAGTCGGGCCTGAAAAATGCGAATTTTTTGTTTTAGGTTTTTGTTCCAAGCAAGGCGCATGAGAAGCTGGAGCGCAGTGTACATGAGCACCGGAAATCCCAGTGCAACACAGCCTAGGGCAAAAAGGGCTTTTTTCAGGGATGACTAAATACTGCTAGTCATTGTCTGCCTCTGCTAGAATACACCAGATTAGTATCTGGCGCCTTTGACTTACATCTGCTGGGCAACTGCGGCAACGATCAAAATAACTATGGAGACAGTATGCAAATAATTACTCAAGGAACTTCCAAACTGCTAGCCGCCCTGATAATGGCGACCCTACCCAGCTTGGGAGCTGCAGATTCGCTGTCCGATATTTATCAATCGGCACTGCAAAATGATCCTCTGATACGCGCAGCTCGCGCCAAAATGCAGGCAAATCTCGAGACCGACAATATCGCCCGTGCCGCGCTACTGCCTCAACTGGCGATCTCTGCTGAAAAAACCGACGGTGAGAGCGACGAACTCAAGCGGATAGGCGTGATCGGTGAATCCACCTCCGAGGAGACCCGATATGGGATATCTTTGAGTCAAGCACTGTTCGATCTGTCCGCCTGGTATCAATTTCAAGGTGGCAAAGCCCTGAGTGCCAGCGCCAGTGCCCAGTTTGCCGCCGATCAACAGCGGTCCATTATGCGCATCAGCCAGGCTTATCTGAATGTGTTGCGTGCCTTCGACAATCGCGAGACGCGCAGCGCCGAGCAGCGGGCAATCGAACAGCGTCTACAGCAGACCAAAGAGCGGTTTGAAGTGGGATTGGTGGCAATTACCGAGGTGCATGAGGCTCAGTCCTTCTTCGATAATGCACTGGTCAACAGCCTCGAAGCCGAGGGCGCATTAAATATTGCCTTCGATGGATTAGAGGTGCTGACCGGATCCACTCATAATGTACTCTCTGGCTTGGCAGATAGTTTTGAGGCAACAGCACCGACAGCCGCAAGTAGTCAGGATTGGGTCAATTTGGCACTCAATCACAACTTCCAGTTGCGGGTTGCCGAGCTCGGTAAAGATGCCGCCTATAGTCAGGCCCGAGCGGCGGCTATGGCACGTCTGCCAAAAGTCACCGGCACTGCCAGTTACTTTGAAAGCGAGTCTGACTTCGATCACAGCGGCAATGCCGTTAACGCCTACAATTCTGAGCTGGAAGGCCATCAGTTTAAGTTGACGTTGAGCATGCCACTGTGGCTCGGTGGCGGCGTGGATGCCTCTCGCCGACAGGCGCGACAGCAGGCGATTCAATCCGAAGAGAATTTTATTGCCACCCAGAGAAATACTGCTCAATCTGCCAGATCACAACATCAACTAACAGTTACCAACGGCGCCCGCGTCAAAGCGCGCAAACAGTCTATAACCTCAGCAGATAGTGCGCTAAAGGCGGTTCAGGCCGGCTATGAGGTGGGAACGCGTACTATCATTGATGTCCTGGAAGCCCAGCGCACCCTGTATCAGGCACAGCGAAATTATGCCAATGCACGCTATGATTTTATTCTGTCAATGATGGGGCTCAAGGAAATTGCCGGCCAGCTTTCGCCTGAGGATATCTATCAGCTCAATGCTCAACTAGACCCCCAGAATGTTATTAGTCGCTAGCTATTAACCGAGGGGATCACCGGGCAGTTGGCATTCCACTATCGCCAACAGTTTTGACAGCGCACCACGATTGGCCTCGGCCACCTGTTGCGCCGCATCACCCATGGTACGACGCTGCACAGCATTTTGCAGTAGGTACAGACATTCTGCGGCCAAACTGGCATCACTATCACAGACTTTCATTCCCCCGCCCCGAATCAACAATTGGGAAACTTCAGAGAAGTTGAACAGGTGTGGACCGGTCAGGATCGGCACGCCCCAGGCCGCTGGTTCAATCATATTGTGCCCGCCATTGGGCACCAGACTGCCGCCAACAAAGGCGATATCACAGGCACCGTAGAACAACATCAATTCGCCCATAGTGTCGCCCAACAAGATATCTGCGCTGGAGGCATCTAACTCTGGCTGACTGCGCCTCGCCACCTCAAATCCCGCCGATCGACATAAATTTTCCACTGCATCAAAGCGCTCGGGATGTCGGGGAACCAACACCAACAGCGGCGGTTGTTGCAGTTGCTCTATCATGTTCCGGTGGGCCCGGAGAATAATTTCATCCTCACCGCGGTGGGTGCTGGCCGCCAACCAGACGGGGCGCGATGCAGCGCCACGCCATTGTTGGGACAGCTGTTGTGCACTACGGTGCATGTCCGCATCCAGGGTTAAATCAAATTTAATATTGCCGCTAATATTCAGGGCGGTCTCGGGCAAGCCCAATTTCAGGAATCGATCGCCGTCATCTTGATGCTGGGCCACAACCGCATCCATGGATTGCAACATAGGCTTAACCAGCGGCGCTATTTTTTGGTAACCGCGCGCTGATTTTTCCGATAGTCGAGCGTTGGCCAAAATTACGGGAATATTGCGACGACGGCAGGCGGCAATGGTATTGGGCCAAAGCTCGGTCTCCATAATAATCAGCAACTCCGGCTCTACCCGATTTAAAAACCGCGCCACCGCATCCGGCATATCGTAGGGTGCATAGCTGTGATCTACGGAATCGCCGAATTCTGCCTGGATACGCTGGGATCCGGTGGGGGTCATGCAAGTCACCATCAGCCGATAGGTGGGATATTTTTCCTGTAGTGCCCTGATTAGAGGTACCGCGGCCAATGTCTCGCCGACCGACACTGCGTGTAGCCAGAT
>Ga0213866_10000352_pt1 | contig 38170 bp, 34 predicted proteins | sample PICome_11_FD_160079 | JGI IMG/M metagenome (GOLD analysis project Ga0213866, IMG submission 160079) | Coastal seawater microbial communities near Pivers Island, North Carolina, United States - PICO284 | ecosystem: Environmental > Aquatic > Marine > Coastal | place: USA: North Carolina... | reverse complement strand
CGCGGTTGCGTCCAGATATTGCGGATACCGTCGCCCGTGCCATCGGCGGCATAGCCGAGATAAGTTGTCGGGATGAATTGCGTATGCCCCATCGCACCGGCCCAACTGCCCTTGAAATCGGCCAGCGCGACATCGCCCGATTGCAGAATATCCAGCGCCGCCAGCAATTGTTGTCGCCCAAAGGCCGCCCGCTTGCCCTGATAGCCAAGCGTGGCCAAAGCCTGCAAAACCGGAAAACTGCCCTTATTGGCGCCATAATTGGTTTCAACGCCCCAAATCGCCACAATAATGCCGCGCGGCACGCCATATCGGCTTTCCAATTGGCCAAGAAATTCATCCCATTTTTGCAATTCGGCACGACCCAAACGCAAACGCTCATCAGTCACCATAATGTCGAGATAGGCCCATATCGGTTTGACATATTCGGGCTGGCGTTCCGACAAGCGAATGATTTCCGGGTCGGGCGTCAGCCGTGCCAACGCTTCAAGATAGGCCGCATCATAGCCCTTACCGCGCGCCTCTGCCTGCACTGACTGGATAAACCGGTTAAAAGCCGCATCCGCCAAAGCGCCGGTCAGGGTCAGCAGTATAAAAGCCGGTATCAGCAAAAGCCGTTTTGCGCGTGTCATGTGATTTTCTGTTTCAGCTTCAGCCTGCCGGTCTTTTGCCGACCCTCCCCGATTGCGCTTCCCGCCATCCTATATTTCTGCGGCTTGCGTCACTTTTATGTTAGATGATTCAGGTGGATTTTGCCACTTTATGCGCCCTGTCCTCTTTGGCGATTTTCGCCTCTGTGCTAAAACACTATCATCCTCCTGGTTTTTATTGTGTAAAGGTTCCGCATTATGCCCCAACCCATTCGCAAAGTCGTTTTTCCCGTTGCCGGACTTGGCACACGTTTTTTGCCGGCCACCAAGGCCGTGCCGAAAGAAATGCTGCCCGTGGTTGATCGCCCGCTTATCCAATGGGCGGTTGAGGAAGCGACCGCAGCCGGATGCACAGAGTTTATTTTTGTGTCGGCGCCGGAAAAGAAAGCCATTATCAATCATTTTTCCGATGCGCCGCATTATGAGACCGTGCTGCAAGCGCGCGGCAAAACCGCCGAGCTTGAACTACTAAAGGCTGGCCTGCCGCAAGGCGCGACCATAACCGAACTATTCCAGGAAACCCCGCTTGGCCTTGGTCATGCCATTTGGTGCGCCCATGAGGCAGTGGGTGACGAGCCATTCGCCGTCATACTGCCCGATGATATGGTGCTGCATGGCACGGGCTGTCTGTCACAAATGGTTGAGGCTTACGCGACGACCGGCGGCAATCTGGTGGCGGTGGAAAATGTGCCGGCTGACCAAACGCACCGCTATGGCGTGCTTGACCCCGGCGCGGAAGACGGCGCTTTGGTTGAAATCAAGGGGCTGGTTGAAAAACCGGCACCCCAAGACGCGCCGTCCAATCTGGCGATTATCGGGCGTTATATTCTTGACCCACAAATCATGCACACGCTGGCTGCCTTCAAAAAAGGGGCAGGCGGTGAAATCCAAATCACCGATGCGATGGCTGATTTAATCGGCCAAGTGGCGCTCAATGGTTTCCGCTTTGATGGCACGCGCTATGATTGCGGCAATCGCGAAGGCTTTCTGGCTGCCAATCTGGCCTTTGCGCTGGCCGATACAGATATTACCGCCAATGGCACATTGCGCGCGCGCATGCAGGATATTCTCGACACAACTAAATAATTGGGCAATGTGGCACGGCGGAATTAGCTGACATTGACCGAGGACTATATTAGGTTTGCCGGAAAGGGAGGCAATCATGTCGGACAAGGCACTGGAATCGGCGCGGCGCACATTAGCGATTGAAGCTGATGGATTGGCGCAATTGGCCGATGGATTGACCGGAGAGTTCGCCCAAGCTGTTGACTTGCTGGCCGCAGCCAAAGGTCGGGTGATTATTTCCGGCATGGGCAAAAGCGGGCATATCGGCACGAAAATGGCGGCCAGTTTTGCCTCCACCGGCACACCGGCGCAATTTGTCCACCCTGCCGAAGCCAGCCATGGCGATTTGGGCATGATAACCGAAAATGATGTCATTCTGGCGCTGTCCTGGTCGGGCGGCACGGCGGAGCTGGCCAATCTGGTCAATTACGCCTCGCGTTTTGACATTGCGCTGATTGCCATGACTTCCAATCCCGACAGCCTGCTGGCGCGCGCCAGCCGCGTTTGCCTGACCCTGCCCAAGGCCGCCGAAGCCTGCCCCAATGGGCTGGCGCCGACCACATCCACTCTTATGCAAATGGCGTTGGGTGATGCGCTGGCCGTCGCCCTTTTGGAGCAGCGCAATTTCACCCCAGCCGATTTTCGCAATTTCCATCCCGGCGGCAAGCTGGGTGCTGGGCTGATGCTTATTGGTGAAGTCATGCATCAGGGCGACGCCCTGCCACTGGTCTCCGAAGACACGAAAATGTCCGCGGCGATTGTCACCATGTCGGAAAAAGGGTTTGGCTGTATCGGTGTCTGCGACGCGCAGGGGCGTTTGGCGGGCGTGATTACCGATGGCGATTTGCGCCGCAATATGAGCGCCACATTGCTGGAACAGGCCGCCAGCGACATTATGACCCGTGCGCCCAAAACCGTTGACAGCACTCTGCTGGCGGGCCAGGCTCTCAGCCTGTTGAATGATAACAAAATTCAGGCCGTCTTTGTATGTGAGGATGACAATCCCATAGGTCTTGTGCGTATTCATGACCTACTCGCCATTGGTGTCGCCTGAAGCAATTTCGCGGGGAGCAAATGACTGATTTATCAAAAACCAATAACAGGGTTGTGGCCGCGCTTGTCGGCTTTCTGCCCATACTCACTTTGGCCGTGCCGCATGGGCAAGCACAAGACGCGCCCGGTGTTGAGGCAATTGATGAAATTATTGTCACCACCACGCGCGCGCCAAGCGCACGCGGCAATAATCCGGGCAATATCGCAGTTCTCGCAACCGACACCACACCGGCGCTGTTTCCGGTCAAATTGGTGAACAGCGCGCCGGGTGTGCATATTCACCGTGGCAGCGGGCAGGAACATTTGACCGCCATTCGTTCGCCGGTTCTGGTTGGCGGGGCGGGTGCTGGCTCCTTCCTTTATTTGGGAGATGGCATATCCTTGCGCGCGCCGGGCTTTGCCAATGTCAATGCGCTGATGGATGTCATGCCCTCGGCAGCAAGCCGTGTGGAAGTGGTGCGCGGGCCGGGCAGCGCGCTTTATGGCTCCAATGCGCTGCATGGTCTGGTCAATTATATTTCCGCCCCGATTGAAGCCGGCAGCAATGCCGCGCTGCGTGTCGGCTCATTTGGCCGCTATGGCGTGACAGGTCAGGGCGCACAGCAAGACGGCGATTATGCCACGCGGCTGGCCGTATCAGCCACGGGCGATGGCGGCTGGCGCGATGAAAGCGGCTTTCAACAACAGAAATTGCGCTTTCAAAGCCAATGGGGCAGTGACGACACGCGCTATCATTTTTCTTTTGGCGGCATGAATCTCAATCAGGAAACCGCCGGTTATATCAAAACAGAAAATTGCGGCGATGGCACGGTGGAAGCCTATAAAATACGCGCCTGCGCCAAATCCAATTCCAATCCGGAAGCCTATCGCGACGCGCAAAGCTGGCGCGCTTTTTTACGCATGGACAGGGCATTGGCCAATGGCGGCGAAGTGACTGTTACCCCCTATTGGCGCAGCAATGACATGGAATTCATCATGCATTTTCTGCCCGGCAAAGCGGTTGAAAAAAACGGCCATGACAGTATCGGCCTGCAAAGCGCCTATCAAAACGGCAATGACACTCTGTCTTATGTCATTGGCGTGGATATGGAAATGACGCAGGGCGAATTGAGCGAAGTGCAAAGCGCACCGCCAGCCGGTTTTGGCGGCTATTTGCCCGGCACACATTATGATTTTGAGGTGGATGCGCTGGTCGTTGCGCCTTACGCCCATATTGTGTGGGCGCTGGGCGCGGCAACCGATATAACCACCGGCTTGCGCTTTGAGCGCACCGAATATGATTACACCAATAACACCGATACCGGCCTGCAAGGCAAGCTGTTCCGCCCGGCCAGCCAGTCCAACAGTTTTTCCGACTTGTCGCCCAAGCTCGGCCTGCTGCACAGGCTCAATGAAAATGCCCGGCTGTTTGTCAATCTGGCGCGCGCCGCCCGTGCGCCGCAAGTCACTGATTTATACCGCCTGCGCGATGATGACAAAACCGGCCCATTGCTGGCGCCGGCACCATCCGCCTTTGACAGCGAAACACTCGACAGTCTGGAATTGGGCTTTCGCAATCGTGTCGGCCATGCCGCTTATGAAGTCACCTATTTTGTCATGCGGAAGGAAAATTATCATTTCCGCGACGGCGATGACCGCTATGTGACCGACGGCAAAACCGCCCACCAGGGCATTGAATTGGAGCTGGATTGGCAAGTGACCCGCACAATATCGCTGACCCATGCGTTGACATTGGCCAACCATGAATATCGTTTCAATCGGATTTTGCCCGATGGCAATCCGAATGCCGCCGAGACGATACGCGACGGCAATAAGATTGACGGCGCGCCGGAGACTTTGGCCGCAACCGCGCTGAGCTGGTATGCCAATGACCGGCTGACCGCCAAGCTCGGCTGGCAGCATGTCGGCAGCTATTTTATGGATGCCTCAAACAGCGCCGAATATGACGGGCATGATATTTTCAGCGCCGAACTCTCTTATCGCATGGGCAATGGCATATTGGCGCGTCTTGATATTGAAAACCTGACCGATGAGGCCTATGCCAAACGCGCTGATAAATGGTTTGGGGATAATCGCTATTTCCCCGGCGAGGCGCGCAATGTCACCCTCACTTTGCAAAAACGCTTTTAGGCACGCACAGCTATCGGGCAGGCAACCCCCGTGCCGCCCAAGCCGCAATAGCCATTGGGGTTTTTGCCAAGATATTGCTGGTGATAATCTTCGGCATAATAAAAGGCCGGTGCGTCAATAATCTCAGTGGTGATGGCGCCATATCCGGCTTCGGCCAATTGCGCTTGAAACATATCGCGGCTGGCTTGCGCGCGCTGCAATTGGGCGGCATCAGCACAATATATGCCGGAGCGATATTGCGTGCCAATATCATTGCCCTGCCGCATACCCTGTGTCGGGTCATGATTTTCCCAAAACACTTGCAGCATGGCGTCGAAAGAGGTTTGCGACGGGTCAAACACCACTTGCACCACCTCATTATGGCCGGTGCGCCCGCTGCACACTTCCTCATAGCTGGGATTGGGTGTAAAGCCGGCCGCATAGCCGACTTGCGTGGAATAAACGCCCACCGCCTGCCAGAATTTGCGCTCCGCCCCCCAAAAACACCCCATGCCGAAAACCGCCCATTCAAAGCCTTCCGGCCAGGGGGCTTGCATGGCCGTGTCCAATATAAAATGCCGTGCCGCGACCGGCATAATGGCCTCGCGCCCAGGCAAGGCGGCGTCAGGGGCAGGCATTTCGGTTTTGCGTCCCAGTCCAAACATTTTTCAAACTCCTGTCTCAGGCAGCGCTGACAAGTGTTGATATGGGGCCATCGCGACGCCCTTCAAGCAATTGCCGCAACCACGGATTCGTATCGGTTTCAGCCGCTTTGGCCGCGCCGTGCCAGCGCAGACTGCCCTCATCAAGCACGGCAATTTCATCATAAGCCTCAGTAATGCCAACCATATTGCCGGTGACGGAAATCACGCAAGCACCGCTTTCGCGCGCCAGATTGGAAATCATGCCGTCAATCCGCGCCGCCAATATCGGGTCAAGACCGGCGGTCGGATTGTCAAGCAGCAAAATATCCGGCCTTGTCGCAATGGCGCGGGCAAAGCCGACACGCTTTTGCATACCGCCCGACAAATCAGCCGGAAACAAATCGGCATTGGCGACGGGCAGGCCGACACGCGGCAGCAAATCCTCCGCCTCGGCGCGCGCCTGATCGCGCGGCATGCCATTGGCAATCAGCCGGAAGGCGATATTCTCCCAGACCGGCAGGCTGTCAAACAGCGCATTTTGCTGAAACAACATGCCAATCCGGGCATTGGTGCTGGCACTGCGCCGCGCGCTGACGCCGACACGCTCACCGTCAATTTCAATTGAGCCGCTGGACGGCGCATAAATGCCGACAATGCATTTCAGCAAAACCGACTTGCCCGACGCCGCCGGGCCGATAAGCGCCAGCGACCGGCCACCGGGCAGCGCCAGCGACACGCCATTCACCGCGCGCAAATCATCAAAAACCTTGCTGACCATATTCAGCCGCAATCGGCTCTGTGTCTGCTTATCGTCCATCGTCTAGTCTTTTGTGTCCCTTACCGGATGCAGCCAGCGCATGCTTTCTGAACCGGTTTCAGCATAATCTATATCGAAAATAGTGCCTAGCCGCGCCGCCGACAAGACCTCATCAACCGACCCTGCCGTTTCTATGCGCCCCTGTTTCATCAGCACGGCATGGTCGCAATAATGACGCGCCAGATTTATGTCATGCATAATCACCACCACTGACCTGCCTTTTCGGGCTTCTTGCGCCAGCACATCCAGCATGGTCATTTGCGCCGCCGGGTCAAGCGATTGCAAAGGCTCATCAAGCAATAATATATCAGCCTGTGTCGCTAGCAGCCGCGCCAGCATAACCCGCGCCTGTTCACCGCCCGACAGTGTGTCAATCGGGCGGTCAGCAAAACCATCTGCGGCGCAAGCCGTGAGCGCCGCCTCAATCGCTGCCGCATCCGCCTCGCGTAGCCGCAAGCCGCTTTGATGCGGCAAACGCCCCAGCGCCACAATATCGCGGCACGCCATCGGCCAGACAATCTCTGCGCTTTGCGGCAAATAGGCAATGCGCCGCGCCCGCATGGCTGCATTGGCGAAGTCGGCCTCGTCATCAAAAAGCACACAACCGCTATCGGGTGACAATAATCCGGCGGCGATTTGTAAAAGGCTGGTCTTGCCTGCGCCATTCGGCCCCAAAATAGCTGTCATCGCGCCGCCCGGCACATGCAGGCAAGCATGGGTTAAAATCGGCTTGCCATTGCGGGCAAGGCAAATATCGTCCAACCGCAACATCACACAGACCTCGGCTCAAGCTGTTGCCAGCCCTGCCCTTTATGGCGGGGCGGGAAATGGTCGGGATGCAGTGAGCCGTTAATACAGAAGTCCATACGCATAGTGCCTTATGCCACAGCCATCATGCCATATCCATGCGCCAGCCTAAAAACGCTGTTGCAAGCCGATATAAAAAGCGCGCCCCGGCGTGCCATAGCCAAGAACTGTCTGGTAATGTTCATCCAGCGCATTTTCGACCCGTGCCGTGAGCTGCCGGTCACCGGCCAAGGCATAAGCGACGGCCAGATTGACCAAAGTGTAATCAGCAAGCGGTACATCGGAAAAGCTGGCAAAGTCAGTATCCAATGCATCGCGCACATGCTGAACACCAAGCGACATATCAAGGCGTTCACCGAAACGCTGCGCCAGGCGCAAATTCGTGACATGACGCGGGCGACGAATAGCGCGATTGTCATTTTCATCGCTCGCATCCAAATAGCTGTGATTCAAATCCGCCATAAAGCCATCACCTGACCGCCATTTCACCCTGACTTCCAAACCCTCATTTGTTGACGCACCGGAAGATTGCATATAACGCCCGCATGTCGTTGCTTGGAACGCCCCAAAACTATTGGCCGCCAGACAGGCATCATTGCCATTGGCGGGGACAATCTGGTCATAGACAATCAGATTGCTGATTTTGATACGGAACGGCGCGATATCAATCGACAGATTATCATAAGGCGTGACCACCAGCCCCACATCAAGACTGTCGCTTTCTTCCGGCGCCAGACCGGCATTGCCGCATATTCCGCCCACACAATAAATGCTGGCGCCAAATAATTCATACAGGCTCGGCGCGCGATAGCCAGTGCCGATATTACCGCGCATAGCCATCGTGTCAGTCACTTGCCACAAGCCGCTTGCCCGATAGGTTTCGAACCCGCCAAATTTTTCATGCTCATCAAGACGAACTGCCAGACTGCCGGAAAGCTTGGCATGAAAGCGGTGCTGCACCAGCGCCAGACCGGCCAGCGTTGACACATCATAATCGGCACCGCTGCCTTCATAGCTTTCGGTTTCATGCTCGGCACCGAATAAAATGCGCGTATCGGGCGACATTGCCAACACGCTGCGATAGGCAAAAACATTGCGTCCGCCTTCAAAACGCGACAGGCCAAAGCCAGACTCCGTGGCATTTTCATCGGCCATACCGGTCAGGCTGAAACTGTGCTGCGCGCTTTCATCGCCGCTTTCAACACCCAGCCTGTAGGCCATGCTGTCATGCTGCGTATAAGTGCCGACTGAATCGGCAGGCACCATATTATCTGTCTCCACGCGACTATCGGTAAGCCGCAAGGCCGCATTAACCGACAGGCTGTCCGACAGGGTTGCGCGGGCGTGGAAATTGCCGCTTGTCGCGCGATAACCATCGGCTTCTGTATTGCCATTGCGGGCATCAGCATGGGATATGCCGTCAGTTTCGTGATGCAGCAGCGCCGCGCCATAATCATAAATGCCCGCACTGCCGCCGGATGACAAATTAAGCTGTTGCGTGCCATAGCGCCCGGCCTCCAGCCGCGCCAATGACGGCGTCTCTTCGCCAATCATCGTCCGCAAATTGACCACACCGCCAACCGCTTCACTGCCATAAAGAACACTGTGCGAGCCGCGCAACAATTCGACCGCGCCGACACCCGTCACATTCAAATGCGGCCAAGCCGCCTGCTGACTGACCGGGTCATTTATCTGGATACCGTCAACCAAAACCGCGCCATATTTGCCGGCCATGCCTCGCAAAAAAACATTGGACTGACCGCCAGTGCCGCCGGAACGATAGACACTGACCCCGGCCAGCTCGGCCAGTGCCTCCTGTAATTGTGTAACCTGCCGGCGGCGCAACATATCACCGGAAATCACATCAACCGATGCGCCCAGCCTTTCAGCCGGTGTCGGCATGCCGGTTGCCGAGACAATAATTTCATCCGCCACCTCATCTGCGACGGCAAGACTTATTTGGGAAAAAACTGCCAAAAATGACAGCAAGGCCAATGACAAGATTGTCATGATTGTCATAGCCGAAAATCGCGCATGCTTCATAGCCTGCTCCTATAGACGTTTTGACCCGCGCCAAACCATGCCGCGTGCCGGTTATTATTTGTCGTCTGTAACGGAGTTCCGCTTTGCGCCGTCAGTCCCGCCGGTGCAAATGGACGACCATGACAGGCAGGTTTCCTGGCTTTGCGGGTCATCACCCTTGCACCGCCTTCCCCGAAATGAGTGGCCTATGGTGCAGGACTCGTCGCTGACAGTTGCGGGAGCAGCCGCAGACTTGGCGCTGGAATCATCGCCGCACTGCGTTCCCTATTACCCCCTTGCGGGGCACCTGACATGTGCGGCCACATTAAGCGGGTTTTTATGCTCAGGCAAGTTTCCTGAAATGCGGCAGGCGCAGCAAATAAAGCAGCAGGGGAACGCCGAGAAAAGCCGTCAACACGCCGAGTTTCAATTCCGGGCTGACCGGCAACAGGCGGATAAGACTGTCAGCGGCAATCAACATAATCGCGCCAACCAGCGCCGAAGGTAGCAAGATTTGTGACGGTCGATAGCCGCAAAACGGCCTCACCAAATGCGGCGCAACCAAACCAACAAAGCCAATCACACCGGTCACCGCCACAACCGAGCCAAGCGCCAGCGCCAATCCCAACGCCATGCGGATATTAAGATAACGCAAATCTGTGCCAAGGCTTTCAGCCACCCTGTCGCCCAGTGCCAGCGCATCCAGCGCACGCGCACAAGAAGCCAGCAGGCATAGCCCCAGCATACTGCCCGGAAGCGCCAGCCAGACATGCGCCCAGCTTCGGTTTTCCACCGCACCAAGCAGCCAAAAGGCAATTTCCAGCGCGGCAAATATATTGGGCGACAGATTCAGCACCAGCGAAATCATCGCCCCAGCCAAGGCGCTGACGGCAAAACCGGCCAGTATCAACCGCAAGGAAGACGGGCTTTTACCGGCAAAAAGCAGCAAAACCACCACTGAGGCCAAAGCCGCCAAAGCGGCAAAGGCAGGAACGATAAAAGATAATGTGCCGGACAGGCCAAGATATATCGCCACCACCGCCCCCAAAGCGGCGGCATTGGACGCGCCCAATAAGGACGGCTCGGCCAGCGGATTACGGAGCAGACCTTGAATGGCAGCACCGGCCATGCCGAGAACCAGCCCGTTCAACGCCGCCAGTGCCACACGCGGGGCGCGGATATCACCAAAAATAATCGCAGCAAAGCCATTATTGCCGGCGCCGCCCATCCAGTCGAGCAAATCGCTGAGGCCGACCGGCGCATCGCCGCATAAAAGCGAAACGAAGGACAGCGCAATAAGCACAGGCAGCAGGCGCAGGCTGAGAGACAGACCGGTCATGGCGGCAAGCTAGCAGAGTGGGGCTGAAATGCCAGAAGGAAAACAGCACTGATTTGAGGCTGGACATCAGCCAGTCGGCATGGCACAGCCAGACCATGCACAGGGTTTTTTTATATCTGTTTTTGTGGCTGGCCGGTTTTGGCACGGCGGCGGCGTTGGATGCGCCGGATGCCCATACCCCCCTGCCGCGCCTTGTCAGCCTCAATATGTGTGCCGACCCTTACTTGATGGCATTTGCCGACAAAAGCCAGATTCTCGCCCTGACCGCCTTTTCAAAACAGGCTGAATTGTCACCCTTCACCCATTTAGCGCGCGCTTACCCGACCGGCACAGGCAGCATTGAAGATTTGCTGGCGCAAAAACCGGATTTGGTGATTACCAGCACCTATTCCGACCCGAACCGGTTTAAATTACTGGCAGCAGCCGGGATTGAGGTCTTGCAATTGGACGCTGCCCAAAGCTACGCCCAAACGCGCGGCGAAATTATCCGCCTTGGCCGCGCCATTGGCCGCCTGCCGCAGGCGCGTGCCTATTTGCGCGACCTTGATGCCGCCGTCAAAGCGCATAGCCGGACGCCAACTGACACGCGCCGCCCGCGCCTTGTCAATTTCCAACGCCGTGGTCTGTCGGTTGGCGAAGGCCATATTGTTGACGATATTATTGCATTGGCCGGTGCTGAAAATGCCACGCGGCAAGCAAGCGGCGGTCATCGCGCGCTAATGGTGTTGAGCTTGGAAACCCTGCCCGGCTTGCAGGCCGATTTTCTGCTCACCGGCACGCCGGTATCGGAGGATGCAAAGCCGGTTGATCGGGGCAGCGATATTTTGAGCCATCCGGCCTTGCTCAAGTTTTTTCCGCCGGAAAAACGCATCATCCTGCCCGATAATCTGGTGACTTGCGCCGGTGCGGCAACACCCTTGGCACTGGCCAGACTGCGCGCCGCGCTGGATGCAGTTGCCGGCAAAACTAATCCAAATTGAGCCATTGACGCATCATGGCAATCGGGCGGCGCAGCACATAAAGCGGCAGGGGCATATGGGCGTTTTCAATCGTCACGCGCTCCAGCACAGGCGGAGCCAGCCCATCTGGCGCTCGCACCAATCGCGCGCGCACATGGCGGTCGGCAAACAGACCGGCCATCCACGGCGAAATATGCTCTACCTCAAGCTCATAATCCATATTGTCATGGCGGATTTGCAGCCGTGACCCGGCCTCCAGCGCCATCGCCCCTTGCGGTGGCAGGCGAATGTCAATCTGCGCCGGCCCGCGCGGCGCAAGCCCGCTTTCAATCGGCACAGCCAGTCGCGCCGGCACATCGACATTGACCGGCACAGGTATAAGAAAACTGCCGAAAATGATAAAAAACACACTCAGCACCACACCGAGCCGCGTCAGCAGCGCCGACCAGCCGCGCCCGCCATGCACGCCGCGATCCATCGCTTCCATTGTATAGGCCGCCGCTTCGGCAAGTTGGTCAAACAGCACGCGCACCGGCTGTGACCAGCCTGCCTCACGCAGCAAAAAAATGCCGCCCTGCACTTTGCCCTTGCGATTGACCAGCGGCACATACAGACCGGCGCGCGGCATATTTTGCGGCCAAGGTTCAAGCTTGTCATTGCCGGCAATTACCTGCGCCGAGATTTGCTTATTGCCCCAGCCCGATTTGTGCAGCCATTTGCCCAATTTCTGCCCCCACAGCAAAACCGGCTTGTTTTCCTTGCTTTTGGCAATGCCGGAAATTGTGACATCAAACCGCCCGAATCGACCCTTTGTCCAAAAAACCGCGCAATCATAAGGGGCAAACCGGTTCAGGCGATTGACCAGCAGGCGCGCCAGATAATCATGCCCAACCACCCGACGAAACTCATGCTCAAGCAAAAACAGCCCGGCCAGCGCGCGCATACCGACCGTTTTCTGCCGGTCAACGGCCTGATAGGCCACCTCCAAATCGGCGTCAAACCCGGATTTTTCGTCTTCTGTCACCAATAATCATGCCCGTCGTTAAAAAAATGCACACGGCATAGCCAAAATTTTGCTTTATTGTTAAATGTTACTTAGATTCGGCAAGCCAGAAAGTGCTGTTTGTGCGTTTGCCGGTGTGTTGCGTAGGTGTTTCGTGTTGATAAGACACGATTCAGGAGTTGGTAAAGATGGCGGATGAAGAAAGCGAGATTCGGCGCATGGCCGAGATTGCCGATGCCATAAATGCCATTTTGCAATCGGACACGGCGCAATCGGAAACATTGGCGTCCGGCGCGAAAAATAAAGACCCGCAAACCGAGCCGCCAGAAAATGGGGAAGATGGTCATTCGGAAATTGAGGTAGCGGCTTTCGGGCTGGATACAACTTCCGATACCGAACAGGATGCAAAAACCGCCCCCGACGCCGATGCGCCAGCAGCGGAAATGACGGATGACACCGCAGCGCCGGAATCAATCGAAGACCTTGATGCCGCCATTGCCGCCGAATTTGGTGCAGACAATGAAAGTGCTGATGCGCCTGCCGACAGCCTCGACAATTCGGATGACCCGTTTGGCCCACCCCCGACGCTCGACCTGCCCGGTGCTGCCCCGGCCAATGATGAAATCGGGCGCGAAGTGCGCGCCGACAGTCAAATGTCGCATTTGTCCATGCGGATGCAAGATACGCTGCATGAGCTTCGCTCAAAAAGCAGCGAGCAATATGGCAATGCCTCGGAATTGCTGGCCGAAATGGAGGCTGCACGCAGCGCCATTGCGGCGCAAATGCGTGAGCAGATTGACCGCTTTGCTGAAGATACGCGGGCGCGCAAACAGCGTATTCTTGACGAGTTGGAGCAATTGGAAAGCCAAAGCCTGCTGGCCCGCGATGAAATGGAAATGATGCTGGTCAATTTTGAAAACAGCCTGACCGATTTGCATGGCCGCTATTTTGCCAATGCCGAGGATGAGCGCGCAAGGCTGGAGCGCTATCGCGAATTTCTGCAATTCCTTCTCGCCGAGCGCGGTCTGTAACCACCTCTCTTGCCATGACCTGCCTGGCATGTCAGCATGAAGGCAAAGGGGAGGATAATATGGATATCAGCAGCGACGCCCATCCAAAGAAAACAATCAATGTGCTTGGCAAAAAAATGGCCTATGTGGAAATCGGTGACCCGAATGGCCGGCCAATCATTTTTCAACATGGCAATCCGACATCATCCTATTTGTGGCGCAATATCATGCCCTATGCCGCCACGCTGGGCAGGTGCATTGCGCTTGACCTGATAGGCATGGGCGACAGCGACAGGCTGGACGATAGCGGGCCGGAATCTTATGGTTTTGTCGAGCATAGTCGCTATTTCGAAGCGGCGCTTGAGGCGTTGGGCGCCACCGACAATATGGTTCTCGTCATTCATGATTGGGGGTCAGCATTGGGTTTTGATTATGCCGCGCGACACACTGAAGCGGTGGCGGGTATTTGCTATATGGAAGCCATTGTCCGCCCGATTGCCGGCTGGGATGACTGGCCGGAAGGCGCGCGCAACATATTTCAGACTTTTCGCAGCCCGGCAGGCGAGGAAGTTGTGCTGGAAAAAAATGTCTTTGTTGAAGGCGTTTTGCCCAATTCAATAATCCGCAAGCTCACTGAAGCGGAAATGGCGACTTATCGCGCGCCGTTTGCCGCGCCGGGCGAAAACCGGCGGCCGACTTTGAGCTGGCCTCGGCAAATCCCGATTGCCGGTGAGCCGGCCGATATTGTCGCCATTGCTGAAAATTATGCCGGTTTCATGTCGCAAAGCGACATACCGAAATTGTTTATAAATGCCGAACCCGGCTCGATATTGGTCGGCGCGCAGCGTGATTTCTGCCGTGGCTGGAAAAACCAGCGCGAAGTGACAGTAAAAGGGCTGCATTTTTTGCAAGAAGACAGTCCGCATGAGATTGGTGCTGCGTTGCAAAGCTGGCTTGAGGAGACAGGCGTGTAACCCACGCCGCGCTATTTGCTAAAAAAGGCCTCGCCAAAAATGGCGAGGCCTCTGCGTGTCTCCCAAGAGGGGGTTGGAGACCCCAGCAGAACACTGTCATTGCGACAGTATTTTCTATACGCTGCGTATAATCATTTGGATTGGCGAAATCGCGCCAATGCGAATTTTTTTGAGCGCCCGAATTGGGGCGCAAAACCGGTGGAAGGCAGGCATGAACGCCAAATTCAAGCCAGATATGACCCGCACCCCCCTATCTGAGTGGGATGATGACCGGCTCATGGCGGAAATTGGCCGCGGCAATCAACACGCCGCGCATATTCTGATTGACCGGCATCTTTCCTATGTTTTGAAAATCTGCACGGCCAGACTGGGTAATGGGCAGGATGGCGAGGATGCGGCGCAGGATGTTTTCGCTTCTGTCTGGAAAAATGCCGCCCATTGGCAAAGCGGGCAGGCCAAAGTGACCACATGGCTGTATCGCATAGCCGTTAATCGCTGCATTGACATTATGCGTAAAAGGCGGCCGCAATCGGGTCTGGATGAGATTGCCGAGCCGGAAGATGACACTGAAAATGCCGAGGCGCTGATGCAGGCGGCTGACCGCAATCGCGTCATCCGCATCGCTATGGCCGAATTGAGCGACGACCAGCAACGCGCCATAGAGCTGGTCTATTACCGCGAGATTCGCCAGCGCGAAGCGGCGGAAATGATGGGCATTTCCTTGGCCGCGCTGGAATCTGTTTTGCGTCGGGGGCGTCAACGCCTGCATGAAAAACTGGCCGCCCTGCGCGCCGATTTGCAAGCCGTATGATGGTCGTTTGATGGCCGAAAGCGCGAATGAAAAGAGAGTAAAGATGATGGATATGGACGAAAAAACCTTTCAGGAACTGGTCACTGCCTATGGCGGCGATGCGCGGCGCTGGCCCGATGACAGGCGCGCGGCCATGCAGGCTTTTCAGGACGCCCACCCGCAAGCGCGCGCCATTGTCAGCTGTGCTGCGGCATTGGATGACTGGCTGGAGGCACGACTGCCCGACGCATCTGCCGATTTACACGCCCGCATCAGCGCCGATATGAGCAAGGCGCTGGCGGCGACAGAGCCAGTGCCAATTCGCACCACCACGCCGATGGTGCAAGGGGAAACCCCTTATGCGCGCATCCGACAAACCGCCTTTGCGCTGGGCGCGATGGCAGCCTGTTTGACGGTCGGCATAGTCAATGCGCCCATGCTGATTGATTTCATCTTCGGCTCGCCGGATCCGCTGACCATGCTGACAATGGTCGGCGATGAAATGCTTTTGAATTGAGGGTGATTGACGGACACCGAACCGGAAAGGAAACCAAATGCTGAAAAATATACGACCCCTCCATGTCGTTTTGACCCTATCGCTCGGCTTGAACCTGATAATTCTCGGCGCGGCCGGATATTACGGCCAGAAATGGCGCAGTATTGGTGGCCGCGACTTGATTGAAAATCGGCTCGACCGCGCGCAGGAAGAACTATTGCAGCATCTGGAAGGGGCTGACCGCGAGCTGGCGCGCACCGTTTTTGAGGCACGCCGCCCGATTGCTCGCGATGCGCTTGGCGAAATTGCCGCCGCGCGGCGCGATTTGGCGCGTGCTTTTGACGCTGATGTGCCGCAACCAAAGGCGCTTAAAGCCGCGTTTGACCGTTCGCAAGCCGGTGCGGCCATTGTCAATGAGCAATTTCATGGCCTGATGCGTGATTTGGCTGGCGGCCTGTCACCGGAAGCGCGCGCCCAAATTGCCCGCCATATGCGTCGCCATCACGACAATGATTGAGGAAAATGGTGGCAAGCGTCCATTTCTTCTCGCCAAAAGCTGTTTCTTTTCCTAGTCTTGAGTGGGGAGGAACAGTAAATGTCAAATCTGGACACAACGCCAAATGAAACAACCACATCCGGAGAGGGCGCTGCAAGCGTAAGCAAACGCACCCGCAATTATACGCTGGCTATGCTGGTCGCCATTTACGCCTCCAGCCATGTTGACCGGCAAATTGTGTCAATTCTGGCGGAATCAATCAAACAAGACCTCCTCCTGTCCGACAGCCAGCTTGGCTTTCTTATCGGCCTGTCTTTCGCGCTGTTTTACGCCACGCTCGGCATTCCGATTGCCATGCTGGCCGACCGCTATTCGCGGCGCAACATTATCGCCGCTTCAGTGATTGTTTGGTCGGGCATGACGGCGCTGTGCGGTTTAGCGGTTAATTATACCCAGCTTGCCTTGGCGCGTATAGGTGTCGGCATTGGCGAGGCCGGCTCCAGCCCGCCCAGCCACTCCATGATATCCGACCTGTTCCCGCTTGAAAGTCGCGGCGCGGCGATGGGCATTTACGCAGCCGGCATCAATATCGGCGTGCTTATCGGCTTTCTTGTCGGCGGCTGGATTGATGAATGGTATGGCTGGCGCATTGCCTTTTTTGTTGTCGGCATACCGGGCATATTTCTTGGGATTTTGATGGTCACAACGGTGAAGGAGCCGCCGCGCAGCCAGCCGCCCAAGCCGCTTTCGCGCAATATATTCCGTGAAATCTGGCAGACTTTCAGCATTATGATGAGCATTCCGAGCCTGCGTCATATCGTTATTGGTTGCACGCTTGTGGTATTTGTCGGCTATGGCACTACCTATTGGAACGGCGTTTATTTCCGTCGGATACATGGTCTGTCCCCCGGCGAAACCGGCACATTGCTGGCATTGATTGGCGGGTTCATTGGCGGCATTGGCACATTTTTCGGCGGTTGGCTGGCCGACCGGATGGCGCAGCGCGACAAACGCTATTATGTCTGGCTGACCGCCATTGTTAAAACCGCCTTGGCGCCGTTTGTTGCCTGGTATTATCTGGCGGCAGATATTTATCTGGCAGCAGGTTTGCTGGTATTGGTGGCGTTTTTTGGCGGGTTTTATCTCTCCGTCAGCTTTGCCATGAACCAAAGCCTGTTGCCGCCGGAAAATCGCGCCTTGGGCGCTGCCTTGCTGCTTTTTTGCATCAACATATTGGGGCTGGGCTTGGGCCCTTACATGGTCGGCGTGTTGTCTGATGTGTTCCAGCCCGATTACGGCCAAGACAGCTTGCGCTATGCGCTGGTGCTGGTATCTCTGCTCAACATATGGGGGTCGGTGCATTATTTCATCGCCGGGCGTCGCCTGCGCGAAGACTTGGCCGCCCGTGAGACCGCGTCATCCGGCTGAGCCACGTCAGACGGAAACATAAAAAGGGCGGACTTGAGAGAAGTCCGCCCTTCCTCATATGCCGGCATGATAACGACTGTCTATTTGCTCCGTCCAGAAATGCGCTTTTTGTAAAAAACATGAAAAATTGGCCAATGACGAAAGATTGTCGAAAAAGCTGTGAAACCTTGGGTTTGCAGCAACACCAAGTCATAGTGAAAGAAAATAATAGCTAAACGCCGAATGTGTATTCAGCGCGAAAATTAGGTGCAAAACGGCACTCATTTTGCCAAACTATTCAGAAGGGAGGGCGTTACTATGATGGATACAGGCATTGACGCAACAGGCGGCAACAGCCAGATACAGGCGCAATCACAAATGCAGAGCCTGACAACAAACGTACTGGGCGTTTATGGATTCATGGCGCTGCCCTTGGCGCTGGTCGGCTATCCGGTGGCGATATGGCTGCCTGCTTTTTATGCTGGTCATGTTGGCCTGCCCTTGGCGGCGGTGGCGACTATGCTGTTGCTGGCCAAGCTGACTGATGTGGTGACCGACCCGGCGGTTGGCCTGATATCCGACCGTATGCGGACACCCTTTGGCCGGCGTCGCCCGCTGATATTTCTCGGTACGCCGATTTTGGCGGTTTCGGTCTGGCTGTTGTTTGTGCCGCCTCAAGGAGTTGACCAATATTATCTTCTGTTATGCATTGCCGGCATGTATATCGGCACGACGCTTATCGGCCTGCCTTATGGCGCCTGGGGAGCGGAGCTGTCGCCTGATTACCACCAACGCGCGCGCGTCACCGCTTGGCGCGAGCAATTTACCTTAATCGGCCTGTTGGTTGCCGCCTTCATTCCATTTCTAGTTGAGCAATATGGCGATGGCACCACCGCCTCCATCATGCGTGGCATGGCGCTGGCCATTGCCATAAGCGCGCCTCTTGCCATGCTGCTACTATTCATCTTTGTCGCCGAGCCGGAGCCACAAGGTGGCGCCACGCAAGCGCATGTCAGCTTTTGGGATGGTGTGAAACGGATATGGGCGAATAAACCGATGCGGATGATTATTGGCATTTTGCTTATCGTCACGCTAGCTGAGGCGTTTCGCAATGCGCTGTCACTGTTTTTTATGCGCTCAGTGATACAGGCCGGTGCGGTTGGCACACTTTATTTCGGCTATTTCGTAGCCGGGCTGGCAGCGGTGCCATTCTGGCTTTGGTTGGGGCGCAAAATTGGCAAGCATTTATCCTTTTCCGCCGTTCTAATAACCGTGGCGATTATCTCCACCATAAACATGGCATTTGACGCCACCACCTACACCGTGTTTGTCATTTTCTTCATGCTCAAGGGCGCCTGTTTTGGCGGCTTGCAATTTTTACCGCTGGCTATGCTAGCCGATGTAATTGACGTTGAGACGGCCGAGACCGGCAAGGCACGCGCCGGTTCCTATTTTGCCTTTGCAGGCATGACGTCGAAAATCTCGACCGCGCTTGGCACATTTCTGGCGATATGGGCGCTGTCCTTCACCAATTTCAATGCCAAATTATTGTCAGAGAACAGCTTTGACGATCTGCTGGCGCTGCGCGTGCTGTATGCGATTGTACCGGCGGTGTTTTTCATCTTCGCCATTGTGATAGCCGTGCGCTTTCCCCTCACCGCCCAGCGACAGGCCGATTTGCAGGCGCAAATCGCCGCCCGCAACAGCGGGGAATAGAGGGGGAGAGCTATATTCAAATCATCCAGAGGAAAAATGGTACAGCCTCCCCGATTTGAACGGGGGACCTCTTGATCCACAATCAAGCGCTCTAACCTACTGAGCTAAGGCTGCACAGACATCGGCGCGCAGACGCGCCCGATGTCAGGAAAATAATCGCCTTTACAAAAAAAAACAAGACGCGTAGCGACGTCATAATGCTCAAAATTAAAAACCGAGCCGCAACAGTAAATGCGTTCCTACACCATGCCAGCCGCTTGCACCCGTATCAATGAGGCCAAAGAAAAAACTAAAAGCGAGCCATACCCCAGCACGCGAGAACAAGCCATATCAACTCTCTTAAAGCGGCGCGGCAATGGGCTTTGTGCCTTCGCCGACCAGCTATCAACACCATGAAGCGCCCAAAATTACCGGCATCCGCAAATCGCTGATTGTCAATTATTTCACCGCTGACTGGCGCGCCACGGAGAAACTCGCCTTTCCCGACCAGCCGGTAAGACTTGCCGCCTGACCGGCAATTCTTTATGCATAAAGCTTGCAAAGCCGGAGTATGTGATGGGCATAAATACACCTTCAGAAATCGAGGCGGAATTGTCCGTCGGGCCAACCGACCGCGCCATGGTGCGGATTTTCGTCACCGCGGGCGAGATTGAAATCCCGATGGATTTTACCGCCGAGGAGGCCGAAGAAATCGCCCGCGAATTGCAGGCCGCCGCCGCAAGCTGTCGCAAGCAATAGACGACCGGAGGAGGGATAAGTGGCAGGCAGGGCGTATGCACCGTCACTCTTTGAACGATATATAAGGCGCGTGCCTTGGTATGTCTGGGCGGCGGCGGCATTGGCGCTGGCCTTGCTGACACCGATTGGGGCGCTGTTCTGGCTGGCCACCAATCCGCAGGATAATATGTGGCCGCATTTATGGCGCACCGTGCTGCCCGGCCAGATAAACACCACATTATATCTTATGGGCGGGGTAGCGTTTGCAACCGCGACACTCGGCACAGGCACGGCTTGGCTGGTCACATTTTGCCGCTTTCCGGGACGCGATGTGCTGGCGGTGGCCCTGTTATTTCCTCTCGCCATGCCCACCTATTTGTTGGCCTATGCCTATAGCGATTTTTTCGACGTTGCCGGGCCTGTTTTCAATCTCTGGCAAGCGCTTTTGCCCGGCATGGCCTATCCGTCGCTGCATTCGCTTGGCGGGGCGGTTTTTGTCATGTCGTTGGTGCTGTATCCTTATGTCTTTCTGTCCACCCGTGCCGCCTTTATCCAGCAGGCGCGCGAGCCGGTTGAAGCGGCGCGCAGTCTCGGCCACGGGTCTGCAAGCTGTTTCTGGCGCATTTCCCTGCCACTGGCACGACCGGCGTTGATTGTTGGTGTATCGCTGGCGCTGATGGAATGTCTCAATGATATTGGCGCGGTCGAGCATTTAGGGGTCCGCACATTGACGATTGGTGTTTACGACACTTGGCTGGTGCGCGGCAATCTGGCTGGCGCGGCGCAAATGGCGTTGGTGCTGCTCGGCTTTATCGCTTTGCTGCTAGCGCTGGAGCGCAGCCACCGCCGCGGCCAAGCCTATGCGGCGCGCGCCGGTCAAACAACCATAAATGCCCCCGGCAGCCGCATTGCATTAGGGCGGCTTGGTGGCATGGCGGCCTTGCTGGCCTGCCTGTTGCCGGTGCTGCTCGGTTTCATTCTGCCGTTCATGCTGTTTTTCGACCATGCCGCGCGCGCCGAGATTCATTACGGCCTTGCCGCCGCCACCCGCAATTCGGTGTTTCTCGCCATGCTGGCCGCTTTGCTGACTTGCTTGATTGGCATGGTGATGGCCTATGCGGCGCGGCTGCAGGCTGGGCGCGCCATGACGCTGCTGACCAATGCCGCCTCGCTTGGCTATGCCGTGCCGGGGACGGTGCTGGCAATTGGCGTGATGGTGGTGCTGGCGCAGACAGACAGCTTAAGCGGCGGCGCGCTGGCTTTTGGCGGCACGCTGACCGCCTTGCTGTTTGCCTATTTGATACGGTTTATGCCGCTGGCTTTCGGCACAATAGAGGCCGGTTTCGGGCGTATCCCCGGCGCGTTGGATATGGCGGCGCGCAGCCTTGGTCATGCGCCCTTATCGGTTTTACGCCATGTGCATATCCCGCTTTTGCGCCCCGCCGTGATTGTCGCCGCCCTCATGGTTTTTGTCGATGTGATGAAGGAATTACCGGCCACGCTGATTTTGCGCCCCTTTGATTTTGAGACGCTGGCCAGCTCGGTTTACAGCTATGCCTCCCTTGGCGCGATGGATGATGCTGCCCTGCCCGCGCTTATTATTATTGCTGTTGGTTTGGTTCCGGTCGGTTTTGTGCTGGGTCTGCTTGACCGGCAATCGCGTATTTGAAAAGCCAGTCAGCTTGTTTCAGCGAATAATTCGCGGCCGATAAGCATGCGCCGGATTTCCGACGTGCCGGCACCAATCTCGGCCAGCTTGGCGTCGCGCAAATAACGTCCCACCGGATTGTCATTCACATAGCCTGAGCCGCCCATAAGCTGTATCGCATCGAGCGCGCATTGCGTGGCGTTTTCGGCGGCGAATAATATGGCGGCAGCCGCATCCTTGCGCGTTGTCTCGCCACGGTCGCAGGCTTGGTTGACCGCATAAACATAAGCCCGGCTGGCACTCAGCCTTGTATAAATATCCGCCAGCTTGCCTTGCACCAGCTGAAATGTGCCAATTGGCGCGTCAAACTGGCGGCGCTCATGCATATAAGGCAGCACGGTATCAAGACAGGCCTGCATAATACCGACCGGCCAAGCGGCCAGCACAGCGCGCTCATAATCCAGCCCACTCATCAGCACTTCGACACCGCGATTAAGCGGCCCCATCACATTTTCTTCCGGCACTTCGCAATTTTCAAATACCAGCTCGCCGGTCTCCGAGCCGCGATGACCCAATTTATCAAGCTTTTGAGCGCAGGAAAAACCGGGGAAATCCTTTTCAATCAAAAATGCTGTAATCCCGCGCGAGGCCGCATCCGGCTCGGTTTTGGCATAGACCACCAGCACATCGGCTGACGGGCCATTGGTAATCCAGAATTTGCCGCCATTGAGAATATAACGGTCGCCCTTTTTCTCGGCGCGCAATGTCATCGACACAACATCCGAACCGGCACCGGTTTCCGACATGGCCAAAGCGCCCAAATGTTCGCCCGATACCAGCTTGGGCAAATAGCGTGCTTTTTGCGCCTCATTGCCCCAACGGAAAATCTGGTTAATACACAAATTGCCATGCGCCCCGAAAGACAGCCCAACCGAGGCGGAGGCGCGGCTTATTTCTTCCACCGCAATTGCCTGCGCCAAATAACCCAGCCCGACGCCGCCATATTCTTCCGACACGGTCAGCCCGTGCAGGCCAAGCGCGCCCAGCGGCTCCCATAAATCACGCGGAAAAGTGTCGGTGCGGTCTATGTCAGCGGCGCGCGGCAATATCTTGTCATCGACAAAACGCCGCAATGTGTCGCGCATTATGTCAATCTCTTCGCCCAGCGCGAATTGCAGCATTGGATAGCTGTTGGACAGCATGTTTTCGCCCTTAAAGCAATGCCGCCAACCCGCAATCGGGCTGGCGGTCACTCATTATTCTGCGGCGTAGCCCAGCACCGCTTTGGTTTCGAGGAAATCCTCAAAGCCATGCGGCCCCCATTCGCGGCCATTGCCCGATTGCTTATAGCCCCCAAAAGGAGCCATCAGGTCTGGCCCTGCGCCGTTCAGATGCACATTGCCGGTGCGTAATTGCGACGCCACATTGCGGGCATGGTCAATATCGCCCGATTGCACATAGCCCGACAGGCCATAAACCGTGTCATTGGCAATCTCAATCGCCTGTTCTTCCGTTTCATATTTCAAAATAGACAGAACCGGCCCAAAGACTTCCTCGCGCGCAATCGTCATATCATTGGTGACATTGGCAAAAATTGTCGGCTTGCAATAATAGCCCGCATTCAGCCCATCTGGCTTGCCGGGGCCACCGGCGACCAATTCCGTGCCTTCCTCAATCGCCTTTTCAATCAGCCCCTGCACTTTTTCAAACTGCATTTCACTGACCACCGGGCCGATTGTTGTGCCTTCCGTCATCGGGTCACCAACCGTGACTTTTGCCGCCGCCGCTTTGGCGATTTCGACAACTTCATCATGGCGGCTGGCCGGCACCAGCATCCGCGTCGGCGCATTGCAAGACTGGCCTGAATTCATGAAGCAGCTTTGCACGCCTTGGGCGACCGCCTTGTTGAAATCGGCATCGTCAAGAATGATATTGGCTGATTTACCGCCCAATTCCTGCGCCACGCGCTTAACTGTATCGGCGGCTGATTTGGCTACCATCACACCGGCGCGGGTCGAACCGGTAAACGACATCATGTCAATATCAGGGTGACGCGACATGGCATCGCCAACGCTTGGCCCGTCGCCATTGACCAGATTGAACACACCGGCTGGCACACCGGCATCATCCAAGATTTCAGTCCACAAGGCGGCGTTCAAAGGCGCAATTTCCGACGGCTTCAGCACCATTGTGCAACCGGCAGCCAGCGCCGGAGCGACTTTACAGGCAATCTGGTTGACCGGCCAATTCCACGGCGTGATAAGCCCGCACACGCCGACCGGCTCCTTGGCAATCAGCGTGCCGTTTTCTTCCTTCTGGAACTCATATTTTTCAAGAATCCCGCGCGCTGTCGTCAAATGGGCAATGCCCATTGCCGCCTGCGCCGCCTTGGACAGCCAAATCGGCGCACCCATTTCCGCGCTGATTGTCTTTGCGACCTCGTCAAAGCGGTTCTGATAAGCGCCGATAATCGCATCAAGCAACTCAAGTCGCTCCTGCACAGTGAAACGCGAATAGCTGGCAAACGCCTTTTTTGCCGCAGCCACCGCCTTGTTCACATCTTCTTCATTACCCATCATAATCTGACCAATGACTTGTTCATTGGCCGGATTAATCACATCAAACGGCTTGGGATCCACCGGATCCACCCACTGACCGTCAATATAGAATTTCAAGCAATTTTCCATTATGCCCTCCCAATATTTATAATTCCTGCACCTATGAAACCAGATTTTGAAGGCCAATCAAGCAAAATCACCCTGTCGTCAACAGCCAGTCAGGTCAATCAGCGCCGCCGGTGATGAAACGGCGCAAATCATGGGTGTGGGTTTGCAGAAAAGCGGCCAGTGTTTTGGGCGGCAAATGCGCCTCCATTTGTGCAAAATCCAGCGGCTCACCAACCACCATATCCAAAGGTGTGCCAATGCGGCGGCAGACTTCGCGGAAAATCAGCGCCACACGCAGCGCATAGCTGACATGGCTGGCCATTTGGAAAGCGAGACTGTTCTGCCCGTCAAAAAACACTGGCAGGACAGTGGCTTTTGACCGGCGGACGAGCTGGCCGACAAGCGGCGCCCACGGGTCATCTTCGGCCGTGCGCGCCCAAAACCGCCCGGTTGTGGAAATCCCCCCCGCCGGAAACACAATCACCGTGCCGCCCGCATCCAGAATTTCCCGTGCCTGTTTGCGCGCGCTCAGATTGGTCGCCAGCGCCTCCGGCGACTCGGTAAAATCAACCGGCAGAACATGGGGTTCAATTTCCGGCGCGCGACACAGCACATTGTTGATAAGGATTTTGAAATCCTGACGTTTCTGCGCCACCAGCCAGCAAATCGCAATACCGTCCAACACGCCATAAGGGTGATTGGCGACAACCACCAGCGGCCCGGTTTCGGGTATTTTGTCAAAACCACTGCCGTAAAGGCGCATATCCAGATTGAGCAGCCGCACCGCCTCGTTCCAAAATGCCGAATGGGGCAGGTTTTCCGCCTGATAGCCGCGATAGAGGCGTTTCAGACGCGGTTGACCGCTGGCCAGCTCTATCGCTCGTATCGCCAGAATACGCGGCAGCGAATATTCCGGAGAGGCAAAACTGAACTCGTCAATCAGCATTGAGATTCCCAAATAATTACCATCACGCCCCGATATGCGGCAGTTTACACCATGACTTGCCGGTCAGGCCATTACTTTCCTTGGCCGCCAACCGGCGCAGCCGCAAGCGCCTTGTGACCTATATAGAACATGAAAACAATTTCCAAAACCGCCAGCCTATTGTGTTTTGCACTGTGTCTGCCCCGGCTTCTATCTTGCGCGCGCATTGCCGGGGTTATAGGCACATTTCGAGACTTCAGGCCATGCAATGTATCGGCGTATGGATGTGTCTGTTGGGTATCGGTTTTCCGTCATGGCCCCTCGTATCCGATATTCAGTCACGGTGTCCGCACGCACAATCGGACACCGTGATGGCCCCCGCAAGGCCTATCCGGCCAGCGCGTTTTGAATTTCATGCGCCAGCAGCCAGATGCGGTCACGCCCCCAAGTGGCAAAAATCTCCTTGCCCTTGTCATCCAGCAAGCGATAACTCGGCACACCCCAAAGACCGGAAGCCATCATTTGCAGCCGGTTTTCTTCCATCTCGGCTTCCCAATCGGCATTGCCGATAAGCGGCTCAGCGACCGACCAATCGAGACCGGCGCGCTCTACGGCTTTTTTCAGACCGGCATCATTGCCCATATCAACACCTTCCGACCAAGCCATTTGGCAGAAGGACAAAAGCCATTCCTTTTCCAGTCCGGCCTCGCGCGCCATATTGAACAGCGAATAGCACCGGCGCACAGGCTCACCAACCGGGTCGGCAATGCGCCCAAATGGCACATCAATCCGATTGGCCTCGCGCTTGGAGTCGGCAATGATATACATGCCCTTGCGGCGCGGCACGGGCAGATTACGCATCACCATAGGCAGCACGGGGCGCACCACCAAATCAACCGGGAAATGATTGGGCAGGTCAAATGTTTCCGGCATAGCCAGATAGCTATACGGGCTGCGCGCGGACGGGAAAAACTCAACCGTCAAGCGCCCCTGTGCCGGTTTTGACATAAAGGCCGGACGCTCCTGAAAAGCCGATATTTGTCGGCAGCCGCTATGGCGCAATTTGGATTTGCTCAAGCGTTCTTCCAGATAAGGCAAGCGGTCAATGCCCCAATACCATTCGGCGGCATAATAAAGCGTGCCGCCAAGATAATGGCCGAGCGCGTTGCGCTGCTGGGTGCCGGCCTCAAACACGCCATCGGCCTGCGCTTCGCTGACCAGCGCCATGCGCTCCAATGCCATCGCATCATCGCGCCAGAAAGCGGCGGCAATATCGGCGGCCACATTAACCGCATTGCTGGACGCCGCCAGCGCCCGCTTGGCCAGCCCAAGGCTGGCAGCAGAGGGTTGATGACCAATATCGTCAAATGTCAGACCGGCATAGGGGGCGATTTTGGCGGCATCGCGGCGCGAAAAATCTTCCAGCGCCTTGCGTTCCGGGGCAACATCATCTTCGGGTTCATTGACCGGCACAACATGAATATTTATGTCATAGCGCGACACCAAATCCGGCAAAACCTGCGCCAGCAAATGACTGTAAGGGTCATCAATTTGCAAAAAGAAATAGATTTCATGGCCGGTGCCACTTACCCGCCTTTGCAAGTCATGAAGCCCAAAGCGCAATTTTTTCGCCCATTGGCTTGTCAAGGCTGCCGTGACCACAGGCCTTACGCGAAACGCCATAATTTCCCCCTTTTTTCAAAGCCCAAGAATGGTCGGCACAGCGCGGCAAGTCAAGGGGTAGATGGGGCCGGATAGGCCATGCCGCGCCGGAAATCGCCTTGACCTTGGGGCGCGCCAACCCATTTCAGCACAAGGAGGTTGGCGCGTTATGGCCATGCGAAAAAAGTCTGATTTGCCGAGCAAAATATGCGCGGCCTGTCACCGCCCGTTTAGCTGGCGCAAAAAATGGGCGCGCGACTGGGACAATGTGCGCTTTTGCTCGCAACGCTGCAAACGCGCCGGTGTCAGCGCAACGGAAGCCCCCCATGTCTGAGCTTGTTCTGCTGCTGGGTGACCAGCTTTCCCCCGATATATCGAGCTTGGAGGCTGCGCCAAACGCACCCGTGCTAATGGCCGAGCTGGCCGATGAGGCCAATTATGTGCGCCATCACAAACAAAAAATCGTGCTGGTTTTTGCCGCCATGCGCCATTTTGCCCAACAGCTTGCGGAAAAAGGGCGCGAGACAATTTACCACCAATATGATGCCCAAGCCGCGATACGCTCATTTGCCGATGCGGTGGCCGCCGAGATTGACCGGCGCGGCGTCACGCAGCTTTTTGTGACCGAGCCGGGCGAATATCGCCTGCTGGCCGAAATGCGCCAATGGGCGGCGCGCTTTGGCATTGAGGTGGACATTCTGCCCGATACGCGCTTTATCGCCAGCCATGCCGATTTTGACGAATGGGCGCAAGGTCGCAAGCAATTGCGCATGGAGTATTTCTACCGCGATATGCGCCGCCGCACCGGCATTTTAATGGAGGGCGACGACCCGCTTGGCGGCCAGTGGAATTATGACGGCGACAATCGCAAGAAATTGCCGCGCGGCCATATTGTGCCAATGCGCCCCGGCTGCCCGCCCGATGCGGTCACGCGCGCGGTGATAGAGCTTGTGGCGCGCGAATTTGGCGACCATCCCGGCACGCTTGACAATTTTGCCTGGCCGGTCACTCACGCGCAGGCGGAAGCGCAACTCGACCATTTCCTCGATTTCTGTCTGCCCTTATTTGGTGACTATCAGGACGCCATGAAAAGCGGCGAGGTTTTTCTCTATCACGGGCTGGTCGGCGCTTCGATAAATCTTGGCCTGCTCGACCCGCTTAAAGTCTGCCGCGCTGCCGAGCATCGCTATTATGACGGCCAAGCACCACTTAATGCGGTTGAGGGTTTCATCCGGCAAATCATTGGCTGGCGCGAATTTATTCGCGGTGTTTACTGGCTGAAAATGCCGGACTATGCCGATGGTAATTTTTTCGGCCATGCGCGCGCTTTGCCGGATTTCTACTATAGCGGCGACACGGATATGGCCTGTATGCGCGCCGCCCTGACCGCGACGCGCGATTATGCCTATGCCCATCACATCCAAAGGCTGATGGTGACCGGCAATTTCGCCCTGCTGGCCGGTCTGTCTCCGCAAGCGGTCAATCAATGGTATTTGGAGATTTATGCCGACGCTTATGAGTGGGTGCAATTGCCCAATACGCAAGGCATGGCGCTGTTTGCCGATGGCGGCATTGTCGGCTCCAAACCCTATGCCGCATCCGGCGCCTATATTAACCGCATGTCCGATTATTGCCGCGATTGCCGCTATCAGGTGAAACAGTCAAGTGGCGAAACGGCCTGCCCGTTTAATTATCTTTATTGGGATTTTATGGAGCGCAGCCGCGACAGTCTCGGCCAGAACCCGCGCATGGGCATGATTTACCGCACACTCGACAAAATGGACGCTGAAAAACGCGCCGCCATGCGCGACAGCGCCCGCGACTTTCTGGAGAAATTGTAATGTCCGATGCTGAAAGCCTGCCTTTGGAGGCGCTGAGCCTGTCTATTACCGGCTATATTGCTTGCAGCAAATGTGCCGATGAGGCCGGCCAGAGCGACCCGCCCGCCTCCTTGCAGGATTATGCGCGGCTGGATGCCGGTTTCACCGATTACGGCCTGCAAATATGGTGTCGGCGGCATCAGGTCAATGTGGTGCATATAGATTTTCAGGGCAATCGCCTGCCGGCCGATTTTCGCCGTCTGGAAACCAGCTAAGTCATTTTTCATTGGTCAAGCTGGGATTTGCTGCCCCTGCCAGTCAAACACATGGCCGCTATCTTCACGGCTTAACCCGTCAAGCACATGAAGCAAATAACCGGCTGATTGCTGCGGCGAAAATAATTTGCCTGCCGCCACATTACCCTGAAACGGGGCGGATAATTTTGTATCCACCGTGCCGGGATGCAAGCCCACGATAAGCAAATCGCGGTGTCGGCGCGCCACTTCTATCGCAGCATTTTTGACAATCATATTCTGCGCCGCCTTGGCCGCGCGATAGCTATACCAGCCGCCAAGCCGGTTATCCGAAATCGAGCCGACCCGCGCCGATAAATGCGCCATCACCGCCTTGCCATCCTTACGCATAAGCGGCAAGAAATGCCGCAAAACCAGCGCCGGGCCAATGGCGTTCACCGCCAGCACTTGCGCCATGATAGCCGCCTCTATCTGGCGCAAAGACTTTTCCGGCGCAATCTCGGCTTCGCTGTCATGCAATAGGCCGGTAGCATTGACCAACACATCTATCGGCGGGTGCGCGGCCAGCTTTTCGGCGGCGGCGGCAAGACTTGTTTCATCGGTAATATCGCAGGCAATTTGTTGGGCTTCCGGCCTGCGTGCCAAAACGCTGAGACGCGCATCCGGCAGAGCCGTTTGCAGGCAATCGACAAAGGCAGCGCCAAGGCCACCGCCGCCGCCCAAAATAACCGCATGAAGGGGAGAGGAATAACTGTTCAGCATGAACAGGAGATAGCGCGTGCGCCCTAACAGGCAAGCGCGGCGCGCAAGGCGGCAAGCCGCGTGGCGGCCTCAGCTTGTAAATAGGCTTGTGCCGCTCCGACCCCCCAAACCGCCCCCGGCCATGCCCCATCGCCAATATGGCGGGCAATGACATGGACATGAAGCTGGCGCACCATATTGCCAAGCGCCGCTATATTCATCTTATCGGCACTGGCAAGCTGTTGCATGTGTTGGGCGGCAGTGAGTGCCAATTCATGCAAAGCGCTTGCCTCTGTCGCGGGTAAATCATGCCACTCCACCGCATTGGGAAAATGCGGCACAAGCACCAGCCACCAATAGCGCGCATCATTCATCAGCCTGATTTCAATATTATCGCGAAGGCCAACCGCCAGCGTGTCAGCGGCCAATTGCGGGTCAAGCGTGAAATGGGCGGCGTCAGCCAAGGGCGACATCTGACACAAACGGATTGGTCTGTTTTTCAAAAGCGAAAGTCGATGTCGGCCCATGGCCGGGAATAAAGGTGATATCGAGGTTTTGCGTCCACAGGCGTTGGGTGATGGAATCAATCAATTCCTGATAATTGCCCTGCGGCAAATCAGTGCGTCCGATAGAGCCGCGAAACAGCACATCGCCAACCATTGCCACTTTATCTTCCTGCTGGATGAAAACCACATGGCCGGGCGTATGCCCCGGACAATGCACGACATCGAATTTTACGCCGGCCGCCTCAACCACATCACCATTTTCAAGCCATTGGTCAGGCTCAAAAACCTCGGAGGCCGGAAAATTCATTTGACTGGCCGCTTCCGGCAGCCCGTCAATCCAGAACTTGTCGCCAATATGCGGGCCGATAATCGGTATATTCCGCGCTTTGGCCATTTGCGCCACACTGCCCACATGGTCGAGATGACCATGCGTCACAAGGATTTTTTCAATAGTCAGACCCTGCTCGTCAATGAACTTGTCGAGCAATTCAATATCGCCGCCCGGGTCAACAATAGCGCCGATTTTTGTTTCCTCATTCCAGAACACAGTGCAATTTTGCTGGAAAGGAGTCACCGGAATTATCTGATAGCGTATCATGGCCACATCTCCGAACAGCAGGATAAAGGATTTTTCATTTCGGCAGCATAAACCTTTTGGTGTGCGAATCAAAACGCATTAAACTTTGATTCGTATCTACAACCATTGAAAGGAGGTGGTCCATTGTCTAGTGAACGGTCTATTTTAAGGTTTTCAATCCGGCAGCCAATAGCGGACGTGGAGCAGCCTTCGCGTTACGCGGGCGCACGAAAATAACTCAAGGATTGGCCTTAAACCCAATCACGGGGCGCCCGCCAGTCGGGCGCCCTATTTTTTTCCGGTAACAGGAAAATTGGCAATTTGCCGCTTTTGGGCGATATAGAGGCTATGGGTATTTTCCTTGGCATTGATTTGGGCGCTGGCAGCCTGAAAGCAACACTGATTGCTGATGACCGTCTGGGCGACGGGCAAAATGCCTTGCTTGCAACGGCCATTGCGCCGGTAGAGACGTATCAACCGGCACCGGGGCATAGAGAGCAAAAACCGCAAGACTGGCGGCGCGCCATGCAGCAGGCTTTGGCTGAACTGACCGCCAGCCATGCCGAAGCCATGCGCGGTCTGACCGGCATTGCTTTTTCGGGCGGCGCGCATATTGGCGTTTTATGCGACAGCGCGGGCGCGCCTTTGCGTCCGGCAATTATGTGGAGCGACCAACGCGCGGCTGCCCAAGCGCGGCAATTGCAAAATGACGGCATTTGCGAGCGCGTGACCGGCAACCGACCCAATGCCACATGGACGCTGCCGCAATTGCGCTGGCTGGCCGAATATGAAGCCGACATTCTGGTCAAATGCCAAAAGCTGTATTTCGCCAAAGACTGGCTGCGCGCGCAAGTGACCGGCGACCATGCCACCGATATTGGCGAAGTGGTCGGGGCAATGTTGAATAATGTCGCCATGACCGGCTGGGACGACGCTTTACTTGCACTGTCGGGTCTGGACGGTGACGCCCTGCCGCGCATTATGTCGGCGTGCGATTTGGCCGGCAGCGTGACAGATGCCGCCGCCGCCGCCTTTGGCCTGCCAGCCAATGTGCCTGTCTATATCGGCAGCATTGACACCAGCACGGAATGGCTGTGTTGCGCGCCGCTATCATCTACAACAGCCAGCCTGAAACTGGCCAGCGCGGGTGTCTTGTCTTTCGGCGCGCCCGCGCCCGCGCCGACCTATCCGCCCGTCTCGCGCTATCCGCATATTCTTGAAAATGGCGTCTATCATGCTGCCGGTATGAGCAATTGCACCGGCGCTTTGGAGTGGATGCGACAAAACTGGCTGGGCGGCATGTCATGGTCGCAAATGACAGCATTGGCCGAAGCAGCCCCGCCCGGCGCAGAGGGTGTGCGCCTTTACCCCTATCTGAATGGCGAGCGCGCACCGCTGTGGCGCGACGATATCACCGCCAGCCTATCCGGTCTGACGCGGGCGTCTTCATCTGCCGATTTGGCGCGCGCCGCTTTTGAAGGGGTGAGCTTTGCGCTGCGTGAAATATGGCTGGACATGAACGCTAAACTGCCCGACCGACCTGACTGCCTGCATGTGCTGGGCGGCGGTGCAGCAAATCGGCACTGGCTTCAAATGCTGGCCGATATTTTCAATGTGCGGTTGGTCTGTGGCAGCCACCGCGATGCGTCATTTGCGGCAGCTTTGTTGGCGGCGCGGGCGCATGGCTGCTTTGACAGCCTGTCGCAAGCGGCCGATACGGCTTACCGGCAGGATGCCGTCTTTTTGCCTGACAAGGCAAAAAATGACAGATATGATGATATTTATTGTGCATTTTTGGCGCACCGCCATTTGACCGAAGACCATTAAACCGGCCAAAGCGGGTGCGTTTGTATAATCGGAATAAACCGAAAGGGGAGACAGATGGAAAACCGGATTGATTATCGCATTGAGGGGCATGTCGCCCATATTCACATGGTACGCGCCGACAAGATGAACGCGCTCGACAAAGATATGATGGACGGCCTGATTGAAGCGGGCGAACGTCTGAAAGCCGAAAAATCAGTGCGCGCTGCCGTTTTGTCGGGCGAGGGTCGCGCCTTTTGCGCCGGTCTTGACATGGCGAATTTCGCCAGCATGGCCGATGCGGGCAATAAAAACGCTGTCGCCAAGCGGGAAAAACTGGCGAACCGCACGCATGGGCTGACCAATCGGCCGCAGCAAGTCGCCTATGTCTGGCGCGAGGTCGAAGTGCCGGTGATTGCCGCGGCTCAGGGCTTTGCCATTGGCGGAGGCTTCCAGCTTTTTCTCGGCTCCGATATTCGCTATGCCGCACCGGGGACCAAATTCTCGGTTATGGAAATCAAATGGGGGCTGGTGCCGGATATGGGGACAACCCATGTGATGGCGCGCCTGTGCCGCGAAGATGTGCTGAAGGAATTGGCCTATACGGGGCGCATTTTCGAGGCCGAGGAAGCGCTGCAACATGGCTTCCTGACCCGTATTTGCGATGACCCTCTGGCAGCGGCAATGGACACAGCCAATGACATAGCCGCGCGCAACCCCGATGCCACGCGCCGCATGAAGCGCCTGTTCAACGAACCGGCAGACCGCTTTATTGGCGATACGCTAATGCTGGAAAGCGTCTTGCAGGATGACATTATCGGCAAGCCCAACCAGATTGAGGCGGTGATGGCCGAAATGGAAGGCCGCCCGGCCAATTACGGCGCGGATGCCAAAAAGGCAGAAGCGGCAGAGTAAATTGGCTGGATAATCAGCTGAGCAGGATGCCGGGGAAAAATCCCAAACTGCGCTCAATCAGCCAGTAAACAGATACGCCGCCAATCACCACAATCGGTGCTTCGGCGAGAACCGGTCGCTTGTCTATTACAGGTCGCAAATAATGGCCGGCGACAAGCGCGCCTGCAACCACAAGGAGCTGACCGGCTTCCAGACCGATATTGAACAATGCCAGCGCCGGCACGGCCAAATCGCGCGGCAGGCCAATATCGCCCAGCACGCCGGCAAACCCGAAGCCGTGCAGCAAGCCAAAGCCAAAGGCGACAGCCTGCGGAAAACGTGTCGCCAATGGCGAGCGCTTTTCTTCCGGCAGCGATAATTCAACCGCCAGAAACAGGATAGACAGGGCGATAATCGCTTCAACCACGCTGGACGGCGCTGACACATTGCCCAGCATGGACAGCGCCAATGTCAGGGAATGTGCCAGCGTAAAGGCGGTAATCACATAAACCAGCCGCCGCAGGTCGCGCACCAGCATAACCAGACCCAAAACGAATAAAATATGGTCAAAACCGAATATCAAATGCTCAACGCCAAGGCCGAAATAGGCGCGTAAATGCGTGCCGCCACCGGCCAATATTTGCATGGGACGCTCCGCCGTCAGGCGCATACCGGCCTGATTGCCATTCAGCTCACGCAAATCAACAAACACATCGGTAATGGTGCGTTGCAACCCTTCCACGCCCATTTCGCGCCCCATTAGCCCGCCCGTGCAAGTCAAGCGAAAACGCTCAACCAACAAGCCGGGGCGGCGTTGCACCAGGCTGTCGCCCGCCCGCACACAATTTTCCGGAAAGACTGGCCGCAAACCCAGACCGGCCACCTGTCCCGGCCCCAAATCGCGCACCGGTTGTTTCCAAACAATTTCGAAATTATCTCTGGCGGTTTCCTCAATGCCAATATGGCCGGGACGCACTTCATGGGCATGCACGGGCAAGGCTGTCAGGCTGGCAAACACCAGAAAGGCCATTGCCCGCAAAACAGCAAGCCCGAAGCAGGCGCGCCGAACCATTACGGCGTCTCCGGCATCAGCCGGATATCATAGCTGGCGCGCAATTCCTGCCAGGCGCGGGCGCGGTCTTCTTCCGCCATAGCATTGCCCCAATCCTTTGCCACGCGCCCGGCAATCGGCTCAAACCGCGCAACCACCGGCGCACGGCGCGCCTCAATCTCAATCACATGCCAGCCATAGGCAGAGCGCACCGGCCCGAACCAATTGCCGGTCTGACCGGCGAAAACCGAATCGGCAAAATCGCCGCCCATAAGCTGCATCAGCTCGGCGCGGGTCTGGCGCATGTAAGTGCGGCTCAGCATGAATGGCTGACCCAAGCCCTGCCAAGCAGCGGGGGTATCGCGCACACGGCGCAACAAGGTTTCGGCTTCCTCGCGGCTGGCCGCAAATATATGCCGCCAACTCAGTTTTTCCGGCGTGTTGTAGGCGTCGCGGTTTTCATCGAACCAGTCGCGCAAACCCGCCTCATCCGGCATAGGGGGCGGGTTATTGTCAGCCAGCAAAAACTCAACTTTCTGCGCCAGCCGCCGCCGCACAATCACATCATCATTGTCCAGCCCCAGCCTTTGCGCCTCACGCACAAGTATTTCCTCGCGGATATAGCCTTCAATCAATGCATCAAGTTCGCGCGCATTGGGGCGTCTTTTGGTCTGCCCCTCCCATTGCGCGACCAGTTTTTCAACCAATGGCAAATCAATGCGAATGATTTGCGCGTCGCGTCGCGCGGCCAGCCAGTCAAAGGCAAACAGCACCAAGCCAAACGCGACAAACCAGACCAGCCGGTCTCTCAATAAGCGCAGCAATTTGTCTTTCATTTTATCCGTGTCTAATGTTCAAGCCAGATGGGAGACGACCAGACGCGTTCCTGAATGGTCGCAGGCAGGGAAGGATTGGGCGGCGAACCGGCGCGCACAGCATCCCAAGTAGACCAGCGACAAGTCGGGTTTTCCAAGGCGCGGACATAATAAAACGCATTGTCACCCGCCGTGAAATCAGGGTCGCGCCAATGCGCTTTCAACTCATCTGCGCCGCTATCAGCATTAAAGGCGCATGTTGTGATATCCACCTTCGCATTATTATCGGGGCAACGTTGCGTTGCCGTATCCACCGCCGCGCCACCCGCGCAAGCCACATCATAAACGCGCTCATGGGTTTTGCCGTCAGTGTCTATCCAGCCCTTAATGACTTGCAGGCGTTGCAGGGGCGCACTGCCCGCATCGCGTGTTGCCCAGAGTAAAAAGTCGGGCGAGGCCGCCCCTTGCGCTTTTAAATCGCCGCCCATTGGCACACCGCCCGCATAGGCTTTTTTGACCATGCCCGCATCATTGAGCAAGGCCGCATCAAGGCCATAACCGGCGAAAAACCGCACCTGCATGCGCGGGCCGGATGTGGCAAATGTCTCCTTGCGGCGCATGGCGGCAAAAATCGAGTCGCGCGTGTTTTCTTCCGCCCAAACACCGGCCAGACCGGAAGCCCCCCAGCTTGACCATTGCATGTGCAGAAAGCCCGGCGCCGGATTTTTGCCCGGCAAACCAGTGCGCGCGGCAGGCAGTGTTTGCCTTTGCGCCCACCAATTTCTGATACGCGCATATTGCGCCATAAGTCTTTGTGACCAAGTCAACTCAACCGAGCCGCGCAAACGCCCTGTCGCATCGACCATGCCGATTTTTGACCAATAATCAAATTCATCAAACCCGCCTGCCGACACATGCGTGTCCGAGGCTGAAATCAGGCCGAATTTAAACGGATTGCCCTGCCCGCGCGCCTGCATTTCCAGCCCGCGCCGATAGGCTTGCCGAACATAGGAGCCGTTAATACTGCTGTTATTCCATGTGGCGATTTGAAACGGCATGATTTCAAAAGCTGCCCATTCATCATTCGGGCTTTGCAGCGGATGGGTTTCCGATGTGCCTTTGACCTGACTGACTTCGACAATCGGCTCATTACGCATCCGCATGGCACTGTATTCTTTGGTGATTTCATTGCCATCATAGGTTTTGTCCCAGAACATATAGCCGTCCGAGCCGTTTGAATTATGCGGGATGGATATCGCATCCATGCCCTGCTCGCGCGCGCTGTCCATCCAACGCCACAGCGTTTCCGGATTGCGCGACAAAAGCCGCGAATAAGGTTCGTCGGGTGCGTCACCCTTGAAAATCACATTGCGGTGCAGATTTTCAAAATTGACCTGCGAGCTGGTATATTCATAGCCGATAAAAGTGGTGAATTTGCCCGGCTCATTATGGCGTTCCGCCGCCTCCTTGATATTGGCCCAGGCACTCCGCACAATATCCATATCCAGCAAATCATCTTCCACTTGCTGACCGAGATAGGGCATCATGGCGTTAAATGCGGCGCGCCTTTCAGTGGCCGATTTGGCACTACGCAAACCTGTCGCGACAGGGTGTTTCGACACCTCAGTAGTCTCATCAAACATGGCCGGCATCATGCCCATATACATGGCATGGTCGGTCACCGCCTGAAAATCAAGCGGGACACGCATTTTCATGTCAAATCCGGCCGGATGTTTAATCGTCTTGCCCTTGGCGAATTCATAGGCTTGGTCTGGCCCGTTGCGATTGCCGAAAATAAAGGCATCAAAAGAATAATTTGTGTGCAAATGCGTCTCACCAAACAGGGCGCGGCGTTGTTCCGGCCCGGCATTTGCAGCATTTGACACAAGCGATACAGCCATCACCGCACCGCCAATAATTTTGCTGGCCTGAACGGCCAATTTGAATTTTTTTGTCATTTGATTCACTCCCTCCGCTCCAATTTGCCCGAAACAGGCCATCTGTGCAAGCCTGACAATTTAACCGGCTTGCGGTTATATGCATGACCGCTATCATAAAGGCCGCTATTACCAAAACGGCCTGTCCGGTCACGGACAGAATGGGCGGGGAGGAAACATTGGGCTATCGCGATATTTATCAGCAATGGCAGGCCGACAGCCACAGCTTCTGGCTCAATGAAGCGACGCGGCTGGACTGGCACAAAGCGCCGCAAACTGCCTTTCAGCGCATTGAACAGGGCGACAATTTCGGCGACCGCTGGTATCCGGACGGGGTGGTCAATAGCTGCCATAACTGCCTTGACCGTCATGTTGAAGCCGGCAATGGCGACCGCATTGCGCTGATATATGACAGCCCGCTTACCGGCACACATCAAAAATTAAGCTATCAAGCCCTGCTTGAGCGTGTGCAAGCGGTGGCTGCCATGCTGCAAGCGCTCGGCATTGAAAAAGGCGACCGTGTCATTATTTACATGCCGATGATTGTTGAAACCGCCATTGCCGCGCTGGCTTGCGCGCGCCTTGGGGCGGTGCATTCCATCGTCTTTGGCGGATTTGCCGCTGCCGAATTGGCCACCCGCATTGATGACGCCAAACCCAAACTCATTATGGCCGCCTCCTGCGGCTTGGAGCCGGGCCGCGTGATTGCCTATAAGCCATTGCTCGATGCGGCAATTGAGCTGGCCGCCCATAAACCGGAAAGCTGCCTTATCTGGCACCGCGCCACCGCTTTGGCCGCA
>Ga0213866_10000351_pt1 | contig 38233 bp, 29 predicted proteins | sample PICome_11_FD_160079 | JGI IMG/M metagenome (GOLD analysis project Ga0213866, IMG submission 160079) | Coastal seawater microbial communities near Pivers Island, North Carolina, United States - PICO284 | ecosystem: Environmental > Aquatic > Marine > Coastal | place: USA: North Carolina... | reverse complement strand
CTGCCGTCGATGGCTGGACCGGATGGCCTGTATTACGCCAGGCTGACCAAGTCCGCCTGAATGTACACAGTGTGCATATTGCCTGATTGCAGCACTTACAATCACCCATCGATTTCTTTACTGTGCAAGCGAGTTTCCGGTAGGTTCGTCGGGCATGAAAATAATTATTCTCGGCGCCGGCCAGGTGGGCGGCACCCTCGCCGAGCATCTGGCTGACGAGCAGAACGACATCACTGTTGTGGACAACAACAGTGACAAGCTGCGCGCCCTGCAGGACCGCCTCGACATAGGCACCGTTGCGGGGGAAGCCTCACACCCGAACTCGCTGTACAAGGCAGGCGCAGACGACGCCGATATGTTGATCGCCGTTACCAACAGCGACGAAATCAACATGATGGCCTGTCAGGTCGCACACTCCCTGTTCAATACGCCCACTAAAATCTCTCGGGTGCGCTCACCCAACTACCTGGCGCACCAGGAACAACTGTTCAATCCCAACAATGTCCCGGTTGACGTGATCATCGGTCCCGAGCAACTGGTGACCAAGAGTATTCGCCAGCTCATCGCCAATCCCGGTGCGCTGCAGGTGCTGGATTTCGCCGATGGGCGCGCTCAACTGGTTGCTGTAAAGGCCTACTACGGCGGGCCTATCGTTGGTCAGGAACTACAGGAAATCCGCCAGCACATGCCCAAGGTCGATACCCGCGTTGCCGCTATATTTCGACAGGACCGTCCCATCATCCCCCAGGGCGATACCGTGGTGGAAGTTGACGACGAAGTGTTCTTCATCGCTGCGAGAGAGCACATCCGCCAGGTCATGTCTGAGCTGCGCAAGGTAGACAAACCCTACCGCAGGGTCATGATCGCCGGTGGCGGCAACATCGGCGCCACCCTGGCCCAGAGCCTGGAAAACGAGTACCAGGTGAAGGTCATAGAAATGTCTTACTCGCGCTGCCGGGTGCTGTCCGAGCGACTGAAGCACAGCATCGTATTGAATGGCAGCGCCTCAGAGCCGCAACTGCTGTCAGAAGAGAATATCGAGGCCACCGATGTCTTCTGCGCCCTCACCAATAACGACGAGTCCAACATCATGATGTCGATGTTGGCCAAACGCATGGGCGCCAAGAAGGTGATCACATTGATTACAAATTCCGCCTACGCCGACCTGGTGGGCGACGAAATCGACATCGCCATTTCGCCTCAACAGATCACCATCGGCAGCCTGCTCGCCCATGTTCGCCGCGGCGACATCAGTAACGTACATTCCCTGCGGCGCGGCGCCGCCGAAGCGCTGGAGGTGATCGCCCACGGTGACGCCTACTCATCGAAAGTCGTGGGCCGGCGACTGGACGAAATCACGCTGCCAGATGGCGTGACCATTGGCGCTATCGTACGCGGCGACGAGGTACTGATCGCCCACAGCCATATCGTTGTGGAAACAGACGACCACGTCATCCTGTTCCTCGTGGACCGCAGTAAAATTTCAGCGGTGGAAAAACTCTTCGCCGTTGGTTTCGGCTTCTTCTAGGCGGCCTCGTGCACCTTTCCATATCCCTGCGCATTCTCGGCATTCTGCTGATGCTCTTCAGCAGTGCCATGCTGCTGCCGCTGGTTATCGCCGTGCTGGACGACGACAGCACGATCACCGGGTTTCTCAGTGCGCTGAGCATCACTTTCTTTTCCGGGCTGGCGATGTGGTTGCCGGTTCGGCACATTCGCCATGAACTGCGCATTCGGGATGGTTTCCTGATCACGTCGCTGTTCTGGACCGTGCTGGGTATCTTCGGTTCACTCCCTTTTGCACTCACCGATGCCTTGGAACTCACACCCGCAGAGGCCATCTTCGAGTCGATCTCCGGGCTGACAACCACTGGAGCGACGGTAATCTCCGGCCTGGATTCGCTACCGGCCTCGATTTTGTTTTACCGGCAGCTGTTGCAGTGGCTGGGAGGCATCGGCATCATCGTGGTCGCGGTGGCCGTACTGCCCATGCTGGGCATCGGCGGCATGCAGCTTTATAAAGCAGAAACCCCTGGCCCTTCCAAAGACAACAAGCTAACCCCGCGTATCACCGAAACAGCCAAAGCCCTGTTCGTGGTTTACCTGGCCCTGACAGCCTGCTGCGCACTGGCTTACTGGGCGGCGGGAATGAGCGGTTTTGACGCAATTTGCCACGCGTTCTCAACCGTTGCCATTGGCGGCTTCTCGACGCACGACGCCAGCATGGGCTACTTCGACAGCGACACTATCCTGATGATTTGCAGCCTGTTCATGGTGATCTCAGCCATTAACTTCGGCCTGCACTTCACTGCCTGGCGCGCGCGCAGCGGCCGCGCCTACCGCCGAGATTCAGAGACCCGCTTTTTCCTCAGTGTGCTGCTGGTGGCGATCGCTCTGACCTTCAGTTACCTCATCCTCACCGACCGCTTCGCGCCCGGCGAGGCGTTTGTGCACGGACTGTTCCAGGCGATCTCAATCACCACCACCACCGGGTTCACCACCCAGGACTTTTCGCTGTGGCCCGGACCCCTGCCCATCATGCTGCTGATTTTCTCGTTTATGGGGGGCTGCGTCGGGTCCACCGGTGGCGGCATCAAGGCCATGCGGCTGATGCTAATCTTCAAGCAGGGCATCCGTGAGTTGAAACAACTGATCCACCCCCACGCTGTGATCCCGCTGAAGGTGGGCAAGCGCCGCGTGGAGGCTTCCGTGGTAAGCGCCGTGTGGAGTTTCCTGGCGGTGTATATGTTTGCTTTTATCTCGCTGATGCTGGCACTGATGGTCACAGGACTCGATTTCACCACCGCATTCTCGGCAGTGGCGGCAGCGCTCAACAACCTGGGGCCAGGGCTCGGAGCCGTGGCCGCAAACTACAGTGGCATCAGTGAATCGGCAAAAGGGTTGTTGTGTGTGGCAATGTTGCTGGGGCGCCTGGAGGTGTTCACGCTGCTGGTCCTGTTCACACCCATGTTCTGGAAGATCTGAGTATTCAGCGAATACCGCGGTCCTTGCGCACCATCTCGTAGGCCGACTGGATTTCCTGCGACTTCTCCGTCGCCACCTTGACCATATCCTCCGGGACCCCGCGTGCAATCAACTTGTCGGGGTGGTTCTCGCTCATCAACTTCCGGTAGGCGCGTTTCAGGTCCTTGTCACTGACTGACGACTCTACGCCCAGCGCGGCATATGCGTCATCGAGACTGGTGCCCGGCTGCACACCCACACCGCTCTGGCCATGAAACTGCCCCTGCGCCTGCGCCATTCGCAGCAGTTGGTCGACAGCACCACGACCCATGCCGAACATATCGGCAACCTGGTAGAGAACTTCCCGCTCTGCCTGGTGCAGCTCGTGATCCGACAGCGCCAGTGACACCAGGAACAGCAGCAGGGTGTGTTGCATCTGCGGTTGGCGGCCAGAAGCCTCGAGGAAACCCTGCACCGCAAGCTGCGGATCAAAGCCCTCTGCCGCGCCTTCCCGAAACAGTTCAATCGCACGCTCGCGTTGGGCCGCGTCCAGGCCCATTTGGTTGAACAGCATTTCTGTGTGGTCGATTTCCTGCTGGCTGATGCGTCCATCGGCCTTGGCGAGATGCCCCAACAGGGAAAAGGTCGTTTCGAAAAACGTCTTTTTGATGCGCGCAATCTGCTCCGGTGACCCGAACTGGGCCGTACCGGCCAGGCCGCGATCAAACGCGTGGCCGACGAACAAACCCAGAATCAGCCCCACTGGCCCACCGACAGCGAGGCCAATCGCCCCGGCAACGAGCTTTCCATAAATCATCATTGCGCGCTCACTGCTCCTTACCTGTCACCGCGGTTTGCGGCGCCGTTTCTTCTTGAGATCATCGTAAACACCGGGGCCGTCCGCCGGCCGAACGCGGAAGCGTTTGTATTCCCACTGGTACTGTTCACAGCAGTGTTCAACGCAGCGTTCAACCCCGACATTCAGGGCGGCCAGTGACGTATGGTCGTCTGCGTCGTAAATAGCCTCATCCGCCGGCAGGTAGCGCACGGTAAACCCCCCCGGTATGCGCTGTGCAAACCCAAACACTGCCAGTGCACCCGTGCGCCGAATCATGTTGCTTGCCAGCGTGGGCGTGAAGCAGTTGATGCCCATAAACGAGGCATTCTCGCCGGAATTGATGTCCCGTGGAGCCTGATCAGGCAGGATGCCGGAAATATTGCCCTGTTTGACGCTGCGCAACAGTCGCGCCAGCCCCCGGCCGTCAGTGGGCACGAGGGTTGCACCACTGCGCTGGCGTCCGGTCTCTATCATCGGCCCGAGCCCCGCAATGGCCGGAGGTTCGTAGAGCGACACCGTGTCGCCCAGCAAGCCCAGGTGTAAGCCAATGATTTCCCAGTTTCCCAGGTGGGGCGCCAGCACAATGACGCCGCGACCAGTGGCCAGGCACTCGGTAATTTGCTGGTCACCTTCAACCTCCAGAATAAGAGATTGCACATAGTCCCAGGGGCGCAGCCAGACATGTCCCATCTCCGCTGCCAGCTCGGCGGTGGCGAGAATACTGCGCCGCGCCAACTTTTTCCGTTCATCAGCGCCCAGCGAGGGATAAGCCAGGTCAATGTTTCGCTGGGTAACCGCGCGACTGCGACCACCGACAGGCCAGTAGAGAGATCCCGCCATTCTGCCCAGCCAACGTGCTGTCGACAGTGGCAATAGAGCCATCATGTGCAGCAGAGCCTTGATCAGGCCGGCCTTTAGGGTGTCCATAGGGGTGAGTCAACACCGGGAAGTCGAGAGAGAGCCGCGTATTATGCCGCCAAAAGAGTCGGTATAATACCCGGCTTTTTTGCAGGGCAATTCAGCGTCCGCATCGGGAAAACGCGTGAAAAAACTGACTTTTCAAGAATTGATTCTTCAGCTCCAGCAGTTCTGGGCACAACAGGGCTGCGTGGTCTTGCAGCCACTTGACATGGAAGTAGGGGCGGGCACCTTCCACCCGGCAACCTTCCTCAGGGCGGTAGGCCCCGAGCGCTGGAACGCCGCCTACGTGCAGCCCAGCCGCCGACCCACCGATGGCCGCTACGGAGAGAATCCAAACCGCCTTCAGCACTACTACCAGTTCCAGGTCGTGATGAAGCCATCGCCGGACAACTTCCAGGAACTCTATCTGGAGTCACTGGCGGCGCTGGGGGTAGACAGTGCCATCCACGACATACGGTTTGTTGAAGACAACTGGGAATCACCCACGCTGGGTGCCTGGGGCTTGGGCTGGGAAGTCTGGCTCAATGGCATGGAGGTGACTCAGTTCACCTATTTCCAGCAGGCAGGGGGCCTGGAGTGCTACCCCGTGACCGGCGAGATCACCTATGGCCTGGAGCGTATCGCTATGTATTTGCAGGGAGTGGACTCGATCTACGATCTGATCTGGGCCGATGGGCCTTCCGGCGCCGTCACCTACGGCGATGTGTTTCACCAGAACGAGGTGGAAATGTCGCAGTACAACTTCCAGGAAGCCGACGTACCCTGGCTTTTCAGCCAGTTTGACCACTGCGAGTCAGAGGCCATGCGGCTGGTCGAGCAAGGGCTGCCGCTACCGGCCTACGAAATGGTGATGAAGGCCTCGCACACGTTCAACCTGCTGGACGCGCGACACGCAGTCTCAGTCACCGAACGCCAGCGGTTCATTCTTCGCGTCAGGACCATCGCCCGCGCCGTCGCGCAGGCTTATTTCGATGCTCGCGCCGCACTGGGGTTCCCACTCGCAGATGAAGCACTGCGAGACGAAGTGCTCGCGCGCCTGCAATCGGAGGCCTCCTGATCATGGAAACGCGTGACCTGCTGGTAGAACTGGGCACCGAAGAACTGCCCCCGAAGTCACTCAAGTCGCTGGGGCTGGCGTTTCGCGACGGCATCGTCAACGGCCTCGCGGAACGTGAACTTGAGCACGGCGAGGTGCACTGGTTTGCCGCGCCGCGACGATTAGCTGTGTTGATCAATAATGTCAGCACCCAGGCGGCGGACAAAACGGTCGAGCTGCTGGGTCCACCGGCAGATCGCGCGAAGGATGCCGCTGGCGAGTGGACGCCGGCTGCCCAGGGCTTTGCCCGCAAGCAGGGCGTGGCGCCCGAGGCATTGGAACTGATCGACACGCCGAAAGGGGCGCGGCTTGGTCTTCTCAAGGAATCGGCGGGCATTCGCACGCAGGACTGCCTCAACGAAGTCATACAGGCGAGCATTAATGGCCTGCCGATTCCGAAACGGATGCGTTGGGGCGATAGTCGGGAGGAGTTTGTTCGGCCCGTACACTGGATCGTGGCCATGTTCGGTGACGATCACGACCATGGTGAGATTCTCGGGATCGCTACCGGTAACACAACACGCGGTCACCGCTTTCACGGCAGCGACTCGGTCGTGCTGACCTCGCCATCCGCCTATGAATCAACACTGGCAGAGCAGAAGGTCGTGGCTGATTTCAGCACCCGCCAACAGATGATCAAGGATCAGGTTGAGACCGAGGCCAGCGCGCTCAAGGCAGACGCCGTGATAGACCCCGACCTGCTCGACGAGGTGACTGGCCTGGTGGAATGGCCCGTGGCTCTCACGGGTAGCTTTGAAGAGCGGTTCCTGACCGTCCCTGCAGAAGCCCTGATTTCGTCGATGAGGGAACACCAGAAGTATTTCCACGTTGTCGACGGCGAAGGGAGGCTACTGCCCAATTTCATCACCATCAGCAATATTGAGAGTAAGGACCCGTCTCAGGTAATCGATGGCAACGAACGGGTGATCAGGCCGCGGCTCAGTGACGCAGCATTCTTTTTTGAAACTGACAAGAAAACCCCTCTGATTGAGCGGGCAGAGAGCCTCAAGAACATTGTTTTCCAGCAGCAATTAGGCAGCCTGCACGACAAGTCCGACCGCATCGCCGCGCTTGCCGCCGGGCTGGCTCCCTCTATATGCGCTGACCCCGAGCTGGCACGGCGAGCCGGCCAGCTGTGCAAGGTGGACCTGGTGACCGATATGGTTCTGGAGTTTGCCGATATGCAGGGTATCGCCGGTAGCCATTACGCGCTAAACGACGGCGAGCCACAGGCTGTCGCCGAGGCCATTGAGCAGCAGTACTGGCCCAAATTTGCCGGAGACCGCCTGCCGACAGAGCCTGTCGCTACCAGCATTGCGCTGGCAGACCGGTTGGATACCCTGGTGGGGATTTTTGGCATCGGCCAGCCGCCAACCGGTTCCCGCGATCCCTTCGGGCTGCGACGGGCGAGCCTGGGCGTCCTCAGAATCATGGTAGAGCACCAGTTGGACCTGGACCTGGCAGACTGCCTGGCCATGGCCGTTGGCAACTATCCCGACGGGACGCTGGAGGAGGGCACCGCCGATAAGGTTCTCACCTACATGATCGAGCGCTTCCGCGCCTGGTATGAAGACGAGAACATCCCTGCGGAGGTATTCAAGTCGGTCAGCGCCTTGGCGCTGGCCAGACCCCTGGACATCCAGCGACGGGTTCACGCCGTGGCTACTTTCACAGAACTCCCGCAGGCTGCGGCACTGGCCGCCGCCAATAAGCGGGTATCCAACATACTGGCCAAATTGGAGCCCGGTCACGCATTTGGCGAAGTGAATGCGAACTTACTTCAAGAGCCACAGGAAAAGGCATTGGCTGACGCACTCGATGCGGTTTCCGAAGAGGTCAACACCTGCCTTGTGAGCGACGATTACACCGGGGCGCTTACTGCGATGGCGGTGTTACAGGAGCCTGTGGATGCCTTCTTTGACGGCGTGATGGTGAATGCAGAGGACCCTGCAATGCGGGAAAACCGGCTCAACCTGCTGAAGAAGCTTCGCAACCTGTTCCTGCAGGTGGCTGATATCTCGCAGCTGGTGGTTAGCAACAAGTGACGCGGCTGATCATCCTCGATCGCGATGGTGTCATCAACGAGGACTCCGACCAGTACATTCGCGGGTTGGAAGACTGGCACCCGATTCCCGGGAGTATCGAAGCCATTGCCCGACTGTCTCAAGCGGGCTTCGAGGTTGCCATTGCGACCAACCAGAGCGGCCTGGCCCGCGGCTATTTCGGGCTCGACGAGCTGGAAGCCATTCACGACCGGTTGCGCGCACTGGTCGCTGCGGCAGGGGGCGAGGTCGGCGTAATCGCTTATTGCCCGCACCTTCCGGACGAGGGCTGCGACTGTCGCAAACCGCGTACTGGTCTGCTCGACACCATACACCGGGAGCTGCTGCTACCCCTCGAAGGTGCACCGTTTGTCGGCGATAGTCTCAAGGATCTGCAGGCCGCCCAGGCCGCCGGTTGTCAGCCTGTCCTGGTGACGACCGGCAAGGGGCGTGCCACCTGCAACGCGATCTCCGTTGATGGCGTGGCGTTGCGCTCGCCAGCAAGCATCCCCGTATTCCCGGACCTTGCCGCGGCGGTCGACGCCATTCTCACGCACGACTGACTGCGCTACCCGCCCGCCTGGGCGACAGGTCGCGCCCGGGCAGCCCCTATCGGTCTCTCGGATGATTTACACTGACGCCAGAGGGAATGGGCAATGAGTGAAGCCGAACTGCAATTTTATCTTCAGCTAGCTGCTGCCGGCGGCATCGGTTTGCTGGCTGGCGCACTGCTGGGTGGCTTACTACGACTGCGTAAGACCGGCCAGTTACAGCAAGCGCTGGATCACTCGGAATCTCGCAGGGGCGAACTTCAATCGGAGCTCGACAACGCTTGCAGCGACAGGACTTCCCTGCGAGAAGCAGAACACGCTGCGAAACTACAAGCTGGCGTGCTCGATTCAGAGCTGCGTGGTGCCAGGGAGCGCCTGGACGAGACGCGCCGAGAATTGGCCACCTTGCAGCAACAATCGGAGACGCTGGATCATCGCCATCGACAGCTCCAGACCGATTACACCGAACTGGAGACGCGACAAACGGAACGCGACCAACGCCACGCGGAGCAGCTTCAACTCCTCAATGACAATAAAGAGGCGCTAAAGCGGGAATTCGAGAATCTTGCGCACCGAATTTTTGAGGATAAGGGTAAGCACTTCAACAGCAGCAGTCAGGCCTCCATGGAAGCGCTGTTGAAACCCTTTCGCGAACAGATTGCCGGGTTTCAGGCCCGCATCAACGAGGTGCATACCGAATCACTCAAAGGCAATACCGCGCTGGAGTCGGAAATCAAGAAGGTGCTGGAAATTGGCCTGCAAATGAACGACCAGGCCAGCAACCTGACGCTAGCGCTGAAAGGAGACAAGAAAACCACCGGAAACTGGGGCGAAGCCCAGCTGGAGCGGACCCTGGAACTCGCCGGGCTGCAGCCGGGTGACCACTATGAAGCGCAGGCCAGCTTTCGCGATGAGCACGGCAAACGGAAACTGCCAGACTTTCTGATCAAATTACCGGACGGCAAGCACCTGGTCATCGACAGCAAAGTGTCGCTGGTGGACTACGACAGGGCCATTGCCGCCGATGAGGACGCAGAGCGTAACGAGGCACTGGCAGCCCATGCCCGAGCCGTACGCAATCATATCGACGACCTGGCTGGCAAGGACTACGCCAACCTGCCGGATATCGGCAGCCCGGACTTTGTGCTGATGTTCATGCCGGTAGAGCCCGCCTATATCGAAGCCATGAAGTTCAATCGTGACCTGTTCAACTACGGCTACCAGAAAGGCGTGGTCATGGTCTCCCATACCACCCTGATGCCTATTCTTCGCACCGTCGCTAACTTGTGGATGGTAGAGAGAAGCAATGCCGAGGCTCGCGAGATCAGCACCAGGGCGGGGGAAATATACAACCAGGTCTGCCTGGTAGCGGAGCGCCTGCAAAAGCTTGGCAACACCCTCAAAGCCGCCGGTAATCACTACAACGAGACGGTGACGGGCCTGATCGGCAAACAGGGCCTGATCGGTAAAGTGGATCGCTTCCAGCAGCTGTCGGCCAAGGCCAGCAAAGAAATGGCCCGGCTGGAGCCCTTACACAGCGATATCGACAATGACCGCCTGTCGCTGGTGGTCGACAACGAAGAGGGCAGTCCTTCCCCCGACCAGGAAGACGCGCCCGGAAAGCCCTGATTTTCCTCCCGACGCCTGATTTACCCCACTTTTCCCGAATGCGACAATCTGGACTTTTCAGCGGTTTTTAGTTGCCCGGCAACCGGTCTGCGGCAAAGCTATTGCGTATTCTGCTCGATCGGAACCCGTTGAAGACAATGAAAAAAATACTGAAGAGGTGGATCCTGTATGCCGGGCTGTGCGCGGCGATATCGCCGGCATGGGCCGTTTCCACTGACCTGCAGTTGGTGGGCCTGGCTGTGCACCAGGAGACAGGCAGGGAGATCTATCTCGGTGCCATTCATGTTGACAAACTGGTGCCGCCGCCGGAAGACCTGATGCAGTTCACCGGGCCAAAGGCCATGGAATACCGCGTGGTTGCCCGTCGAACCAGCATCCGCAGCCTGTTGGGTAGCATCCTGCTGCAGGCCGAGCTGGCTTCAGGCAGCCCTTCGAGCACACAGACCGCGGCATTCGTTGATGACATCCTGTTGCGAGTGCAGGGCAGCCTTTACGCGGGCGATGCCTTTGACATCACGCTGACTGAAAACGACGAGGCCATAGCCTCCCTGAACGGTCACGAACTGGCCCGATCCACGGACGGCACGGTATTTGACTACCTGCTGATGGGCTGGCTGGGGGAAAAGGGCGCCAGCGCTGACTTCCGCGCCATGCTGATGGCACCCGCCGTGGACGAATCCTTGCTGGCGGCCTATCACGCACATGAGGCATCTTCAGACAGGGTAGCTGCGATCGGCACCTGGGTAGCACCTGTTGCACCGACAGCCGCCGCGGTCGTCAACGAAACGCCTCAGGCCCCGGTGCCGGCGGTCAGCGACGAGGCTAACGCGCTGGCCAACCAGTCGCCGGTGGAAGACACCGTATTTAACGTGCCCGCCGCAGACGAAGGCGTCGCGGTGGCTAAAGTTGCCTCGTTGGATCGCGCCGAGTCGCTGCCCGAACCGGTAGCGCAGCCAGTTCTGGATGCGGAGCTACCGGACCCGGCTAAATTAGACAACGCGGACGCCGCTGCTGGCACAGAACCGGTCCAGTTGGCTGCAATTACGCCACAAAACAGCCTGATCACGCCCGACCCGACACTGTCTCAGGTGCTGTCGCTTGCCGAGTACTCAGAGCAGTTGGCCGAGTTCAATACCATGGTGATGCGAAAAGTGTACGCCGAAATTCGCTACCCCAAATCCGCCGTAAGACGCAGCCTGCAGGGCAACCTAGAGCTCGATCTGCATCTAAACCCCGACGGCAGTCTGAAAGAAGTGATGGTGGCGCAAACTTCGGGCCACAAAACGCTGGATCAGGCCGCTGTCAGGGCCGCCGACAACGCCTTTGACGATAGTGGATTGGGTGACATCAATGCAGCTGCCAGTAGCGAGTACAGCGCCGGGAACGGCCAGCTGGTGGTTCCAGTGCCTATCAGCTTCAGGCTGATGGAATAATCAGCGCAGGAGCCATCACTCAATGTCCGAATTTCAGCTGACCCACATCGCCCTGGTTGGCGCGAGAATGTCTGCTTTCCATGACCACGGCTTTCACTCCCGCAATGAACTGTCTTTGCGGCGTGTGGTGCCTGAGTTTAACGCCACCCTGGTAGATCTACTGGCTCGCCGAGAACTGGAGGCTCGCCTGAGGTCACAATTGCCCCTGTGGATCCACAACATCATTGTCGACCCTGACTTTCCGGGTCGACGCGAACTGTTGCTACCGCTGCGCCGTTTCGAGGGTGAGCTGAAAGACAGCCGCGATGACGAGGTCATCTCCGCCGTGCTAAGCAATGGCTTCCGCAACCAGACGTTTGACCCCCTGAATTTGCCGAACAATATGCCGATGCGCCAACGTTGCGCAATGGTTGTGCATATTCGTGTGTGGCAGGACGCCTATAAGCGTCTGGAAAATGACGTGTTGACGATGCTGGCTGAAGAAGCCACAGACCTGGCTCGCTGGTGCGAACAGGCCAGTCAACCGGAATTTGAGATGGTGGTTTAGGGGCGGCGACGCCGCCCCGGAACACAACCCTTACACGCTATAGCCTTAGGCCCGGAGAATCTCGTCTTCGCCCGGAAGACGCCCGCTATTGCGTGATACAACACGAACGGTGCGCTGGCAGGTATCCAGCCAGGGGACACTGGTATCAGTTTTCAGTGCGCGCACCATGCCGCCGTCGGTCAGGCACGAAATGCTGGTCTTGTTGGGTGTCCAGTCGCCCTCGCTGGTACGGGGCTTACGCTTGCAGTAAAACCAGATACCGCGGCGGTCCTGCATAACGTATTTCGCGTCTGAGGGAAGGTAGACCTTGCGTCCGCCGATGACGGCGTAAACTTCAAGATCAGTCCCGTTGTTCATTTCCATAGTTGCTGTTGGCGTAATAGTCAGCATGGCGAACCTCTCCTAATGGTGTTGTGTTCCGCTGATACCCCGTCATTCGCCGGGGCTTTCACACCGCATTCATCGCGGTACGACACTGTTATAGGCCTGGGGAATATCTCTCACAATGTGATTTGGCTCACAAAAATGTGCATTTTTGAAAAGCGGTGAAATAGCTGCCAAATTTTTATTTGAAACAAAAAAAATGGCCCTGTAGGGGCCATTTCGACTGCCAAATTTTTTGACTAGCTGGGAATCAATTCGAGCTGGGGTGGCGAGCCCGCAACCGGGCGAAGCACCTGTAGGTTTCCACTCATGCACTCTCCAGCAAGATCCCAGGCCTCTTCGACCGACCTCATGACCATGTGGAGAGATAACACTGCGCGGCCCTCCGTTGAGGCGGCCCTGTGCATCAGGGCAGCAACGTGCTCGTCGTCGATATACCCCAATACCCGTGCATTCAAAAGATAATCACGGATAACCTGGCGGTTTATCTGGTCTTGCAGGTAATGCTGGTAGCCCTCGTCACCAAACACCCCTGCCAGTACAGCAAGTTGTTGTTCGGTCAACTCCCGCTCAATGAAAGGAAGTTCCGGACCGAAAGCTTGCTCGAGATCGTCCAGCATCTCATTCATTTGTAACTGATCGTTTTGGTCAGCCATATTTTTACCCATTGCAGTCACCGCTCTGCCGCCTGGCGCTGAAGCGCGACAAGATCGGGAACCTGGTATACCTGCCCTCCGTGGCGAAATGCGCCCAGGGCGTAATCTGCAGACTCGTCAGCCGCATCGTCGACCGTCTCCGGCAAGTGCTCTACCCGCAGGCCATGCTCACGGAGACAGACTCCCCAAAAAGCAGGCCCTGAGCTGTCGAGTCCGTGTAGCACGGCAATTAGCCCCGTGCCGCCGTGTCGACTTCCCCAATCGCTACAGCCCACCTGCAGGTCCAGTACGGGAATCGGTTGGCCGCGCCATTCAAGCTCCGCAGGTGGAGTATCGCATGCCGGAGACAGGGTGACGATTTCTGCGAGGCTGTTTTCAGGTACAGCCCAGAGATCTTGGTCAGTGCACGGCAACACCACACATTGCCGACTATCTATTGCATCGGTCATCACCGGTTCCTCATGACAGCTGCAACTGGCGGCCAGTCAATTTGTTGATGTCCTGAACCAGCAAGGGGAAGTTGAAGGGCTTGCCCATGTATCCATTGCAACCCGCTTCCGCGGCCATCTTGCGGTGCTTCGCACCGGTACGGGATGTCACCATGATCACCGGGATATCTGAGTACCTGGGCGATTTACGCAATTCTTTGAGCGTCTGGATGCCATCTTTCACCGGCATCTCCACGTCGAGAAGGATAACGTCGGGCAAGCGGTGCGATGCATTCAACAGGTCAATCGCCGCAAGTCCGTTTTCGGCAGTCACCGTCTCCACGCCCAGGGAATCAAACTTGCTGGTGGCCACAAGTCGCTGGGTACGTGAGTCATCAACCACCATGACCAGCATGTCGTCCTGCTGCTCTTGCGCCATGGCGACTCGATCTGCGTTGCGAGCAGACAGGCTGCTCACCAACGCATTCAGGTCAAGCGCCACAATAGCGCGGCCGTCAGCGGTGGTAGCGCCACCGGCAAGGCCCGGTACGTTGCTGAACTGGCTGCCCAGAGTACGGATAACCAGCTCAAGCGCCTGCTCAACATCGTCGATGGCAATAGCCATGGCGTGCTCGCCATCACCGGCTACGATCACCGGTATGGTTCCGCTCCAGACCTTGCGTTCGGGCATCATTTCGCCGTGGCACAAGGTAGCCAGGTAGGCGGGGTAACACTGCAAGGAAAACAGCTCCAGGGCCTGGTTGTTTTCGATTGCGTCGAAGAAGGTATCGACGGCGATGTACTCAACCGCCACCAGCCCGTCCAGCGGAACGGCGTAACTGTGCTCGCCAGCCGACACCAGCAGTGCGCCGTTTGCGGTGACATTGGAGGGAATACGAATGCTGAAGGTGGTGCCTTCGCCGACCGTGGATTCAATATCGATGCTGCCACCGATGGCCTGCAATTCGCTGAGCACGATGTCCATGCCAACACCGCGACCAGACACCTCGCTCACTTTCGCCGCAGTGGAGAAACCCTTGTGAAAGATGAGGCGCAGCACCTCAGCATCACTCATAGTCTCGAGATCGACATCCAGCCCCTTGCGGTAAGCTGTTTCCCTGATCACGGTTGGATCCATACCCCGGCCGTCATCACTCAGGTGAATCAGGTAGTCACCGCCTTCCTTGCCCACGTCGACAGTAATTTTCCCGGTCAGGGGTTTGGAGCAGGCACGCCGACTCTCGGCGTCCTCGATACCGTGGTCCAGGGCATTGCGGACCATGTGCTCGAGGATTACCTGGCAACGGTTGTAATTGTCGCGGTCGAGTTTTCCGGTCTCATTGAGAACGCGGAACGCTACGTCTTTGCCCAGATCGGTGCCAACGGTGCGAACAATTCGGCGCAGACCCGGCATTAACCGTGACACCGGAATCACCCGCGCGGACTGAATGGCCGAGCGCAGCGATGACATCACAGAATTTTGCTGCTTGAGTAGCGCCTCCACCAAGGCGTTCTGCCGACTGGTCATCTGGATCAGTTCGCTCAGGTCTTCCACTCCCTCGCGCAGAATACTGGCCGCTTCCTGCAGCTCAGAATACTGGTCCATTTCCAATGCATCGAGTTCATCATTCCCAGCGCCGCCACGGGCAGTTACGTTCATCAGTGCTTTGTCGGCAATACGGGAAATATGGGAACGCACAGAGGACAGGCGGCCCTGCAATTCAGCGAGTGCCATCTTTCCGCGCACCGCGCCCTGACTGGACCGCACGCCCAGCTGCTGCGCCTGGTTGGTCAGATTCATCAGATGATCGACCGCATCAGCCGACAGTCGGATGGTTTGTTGGGCAGCGAGGGCCTTGGCACCTTCATCAGCTACCTTCTGGTCATCTGCCTTGGCAACTTCCTTGTCTTCGGCAGTTGCCGGGCCCGGCGGAACAATCGCCTGCCCCTCTACCCGTGGCAATTCAGAGGTAACGTCGGTGCGCTCGTCCTGAATTTTCTCGAAACCGCGCACCGCAGCATCCAGCCAGGTATTGACCACCCTGAAGTAGGCCGCCGACTCTGCCTGTAACGGGCGATCGAGTTTTTCCAACAGGGTTTCAAAGTTATGGATCAATGTGCCATAACGCTGCAGGCCGACACCTTTTGCGATGCCTTTCAGCGTGTGCAGAATCCTCGGCACGGGCGCGTAAGCGTCTGCCGATGCAACGTCCTGTTCCCAGAGACTGATCGCATCTTCCAGCTTTTCAACCTCAAGGGCACCTTCCTCCAGGAAGGCATCCAGGAAATCATCAAACAGTTCGGCGGTACTTGCCGAAGTAAAGCTGAAATCGATATGGCTGGGAATCGGATCAATACTGACTTGTTCTTCGACAGGCTGATCTTCCAGCCCGGCCGTTTCTGGTTCGCTGCCGCGCTCTGCCAAGACCGCCTCAACCGACTCAGGCGGCCGTGTGTTGGTCTGGGTGGCAATGGCTTCCTCAACAAAGTTCTCACCAGCAGCGTCACCGCCGACGGCCGACTGCGCTTCAGCCAGGGAGGCAGCAAAGTCCAGGTCCGTGGATTCTTCACCCACGTCCAGGCTGTCCAGCAGCGCGTCCACGTCATCAGCCTGAAGACCCTCCAGACCGATGTCATCGTCAAGGTCATCACCAAAGATATCCTCTGATACCGGCGTGACTTCTACCTCGGACTGCTCAACGAACAGCTCGTTGCTGACTTGTGGCGCCTGTTCTTCAATATCTACTTCCGGGGTCGCCTGCGAGGATGCCTGCTCTGCCAGCGTGCCGATGGTAGCATCTGTGTCCACTGGCAGCGCGCCATCGAAGGACTCGTCGAATGCGCTTGCGGGTTCACTGCCGTCACCACTGGTAGCGGCTTGTTCGTTTATTGACGAGCCGGCGTCTGCGACGCCTTCGGTCTGGATAAATTCCTCAAAGCCCATGGCCGTCGCATCTGTATCGACGGCCGCAGAATCACTACTCATAATGGACACCGGCCAATCGTCATCGGCGTCGAGGTCGCCGAAGAGCGTATCGTCGATGCCGTCATCATTTCCGGCAACGGCCGTGATGTCCACCACGTTTTCAGCTACTGGCTCAACATGAGCCACATCCAGGCTCTGGGCAACAGACTGGGCTGTTTCATCTTCATCCAATTCGCCTACAGCCCCATCAAGGAGTTCTACTTCCCGGTCACTGAATATTCCAAGGGGGGACACCGGCGCCAGCCATTCGTCACTCGCAGCGTCAACGGCCGGGGGTTCTGAAGAAGAGCCGGACAGATCGAATTCCAGAGGCGCGTGTTCGTCACTTGTGTTCTCGTCTTCCAGACAATCAACATCGAACGACTCACTCAGTAAATCGTTGCAGTTAACGCCGGTATCTTGGTGTTTGAGCTGCACACGAACAGCATCAATTGCATTGTCGCTGAGTCCAGCAAGGCATTGAGGCAACTGGCTAGTGAAGGCACCCAAGGGGACAAAGCCATCGATAATGCTTTGCTGCGAGGTGACGTCATCGGTCGCCAGCGTACAGTTCAGTACCAGCGAATCGGCAGATGCCAGCGCGAGCGCATCTGTCTTTTCCTTCACCTGGGCTTGCAGGTTTTCAACAATCTCTGCCAACAGCGGCGTCACCTGGGATACCACTGACGCAGCCTCATCCAGAGGTGCGGCAAAATCATCGTGGTAATCAATATCGGCGGGCTCACTACGGGCCAGTTCCTCGTCGTCAACGGCCAGTGCATCTATAGAAAGCGGTTCTTCCAAAGGTGCCGATTCAATTTGCACGTCCACCAAGGAATAACGATCATCCGGTTCGTCATTTATCGCACCCAGAGGCGCGATTTCACCGTCGGAAAGATCGTTGGCTAAATCCGACTCGAGGGTCGCATCTGCCAGTTCAGGCTCGATTACCGCATACAGCTCCTGCGTCTCTTCTGCGCAGGCATCGTCGGTTGTCTCCAGCTCTGGCGTAGACGGGCAATCGTCGACGTCTGCACTCATCGCCACTTCTGGAGGTTCAGGCTCTGTAACGACATCAGGTTTCCTGGTCTCGACCTGCACCAGCGGTTGTTGAGTGGTGCTGGTGCTTACGCGCCTGATGGTGAGATGCTTCTCGCCGATGTCATCATCATCGCTGAGCCCAAGAATGTCGCTGGCGGAGCTTCTCTGGGGCTGACCATTCATAGACGGTTTTCTGGGCAGGCCGTGATCAACAATCATGTGGTCGACAGGGTTGGACTCCACAACTTCCGGCGCTGCCTCAGTGGAAGTTCCGCTGTAAATATCGCTGCTATCGCCCACGGATCCCACAACGATCTCTTCTTCAACGAAAGAGCTCAGTACGTCACTGTCATTGCTGCCGCGAACCAGGGGACGCGAAGCCATCATGGCTTCTGCCTCGGTCAGCTCGATATCGCCGCTTTCCTCTTCGCTGACACTGAACAGACTGTCGCTTGTTTCGGACAGCTCCTGGTCAAGTAGCCAATTCAGGCTGTTGTCCTGCTGCTCATCAGCCGACAATTCCGTCTCTTCAAGCGGCGGAGGGTTCTGTGATTTTTCGGTCTGCATGCTCATGCTCCCTGGTCTTGTCTCGCCTATCCCTGGCGATCAGTGATGCCCGAGAGGCTGAGGTTCGGAAGCCTCAGCATCAGACTGTGTCAGTGAGTTATCTGCCGCTTCATCATCCGGCAGGTCTTCTGCGAGACCTTCGATGGATTCCGCTGCACGGAAGCAGCGATTAGTCAGCTCACGGGTGAGACTGTCATCGAACTCTCCGGGATCCTTGTAGGATTGGACCAGTTCGGGCAGCGCAGACACCACGTCGCCAAGCAAGCTCGCTAGCCGGGTGTCAGACTCCAGTTCGCCCTCAAGCACTCGATCGAGCAGGTCCTGGGCCGCCCAACCAAGTTCTCCGAGCACATTGGCCCCAACCGCACGGCCGTTGCCCTTGAAGGTATGGAAATGACGACGCATGTCGCGGAGTGATTCATTGAGAACTGGCTCTTCCCGCCAGATGCTCAGCAGTCGCTGCAGTTCCTCGACAATCTCTTCAGATTCTTCGATGAATACCTCGCGAAACTCAGCGGGAATCTCGGAGTCCTTGACGTAGTTTGGGGATGTTGTGGCCGCCGCCGGCGACGCTGCAGCAGATCCCGGTGAGAGCTTGTCAGTCCAGTTTTCAAGGTCGGCAGCACGCTGCTCAGCCAAAGTGATCAGGTGCGTCGTGTCGTCCAGCGGATCAATAATCGAGCGTTGCAGATGCAGCTCAATTTGTGCAAACGCATCTGCAAAACAACGGAAGGCGTCATCTTCGTGAACACTACCGGCCACACTGGCAGACTCCAGCCAGTTACTGCAGCGTTCGATAACCGAACCTTCACGCTCCATCCCGGCGAAGGCAAGGGCGCCTGCAATCTCAGACAGTAATTGCAGCGACAAACGAATACCCTTTCGCTCGGGAGTGTCGTCCAGCTCATTCAGGAATTCTTGGGCAAGGTCATAGAGCAGATCCAGGTCTGCTTCACCGCGATCGGCATCGGCAACTGCGGCGCGCAGCGCCTCGTGGCCCCGGTCAGATTTGTTCAGGTAACGGTGCAGGGCCACGGTGAGGTGCATGGTGCCAGCGTCGTCGTTTGGCTTTCTCGCCAGGGCGCGAGTCAGCGCTTTGCGGCGCAGGATCGCATGCAGGTAGTTCTCGACCAGAGACATCTGGGCGAAGGTGGCATTGACGACGCTTTCCCTCAGCTCAAAGTCCTTGCTGGAGAAGGAGCTGCATACGCCGTGCTCGAGCTTGTACTCGATGTCGAGTTTTACATCGACAATACTGCGAACAATAGCGGTCACCGATTGTTCCAGGCGTTCCGGCTCCTCCCGGTACTTGCCTTCACAAAGCTGGCGCAGTGCCTGCGATACATCTTCCAAAGAATCAGCATGGGATGCCTGACCCGCAGCAAACAGCCGATGCTGGGCTCGCTCCAGGCCTTCAAGCGCCGGGTTTTCACCCTCATCAGCGCCACTACCGGCCAGCTCACTCGAGGTCACCTGGTCGACAACCAGATTCAGATTATCAAGCGCACCGGACAGTGCGGTGACGAGCGCGTCCATGTGAACGAGTCCACTGCGCGACTCCTCCAGCGTTTCAGCATTAATGCCAAACGCCTTACGGATGCTGGCCATATGGACCGGCTGCGCCCTGGCTGCTGCAATGTAGTAGAGCATCTGTAACTGACACTCGTCATAATCCACAGAGTCATCAATCGTCGCACCGTGCTCGCGGGCGTACTTGATCTGGAACGCTCCGGTTTTGAATATCTGAGCGATGCACTCATCGGGAACGATCAGGCCACCGGCCATGCCTTCGCAAATACCGATCAGCGTGAACCAGAATCGTTCCGGGGCTGAGCCGGAAAACAGCAGCTGCATCTTGCGTGCGATGCGCGCGACGGTCTTCATACTTTCCCGGGTGTTCTGCTTACGCAACGCGCTTTTCGCCATTTCAAGATAAAGCGCCAGCATCACATTGGCTCGGCTCTTTATCTCATCGTCTCCCGCGGGCCGTCCGCCCTCGGTTATTCCGGCGCCCTCAGGAATTTCCATGTGGAAGAACAATGCCTGGGGGCGTGGCCGCTCCCCTAACCAGCGGCGAAGATCATTCACGTACTGTTCCAGGCCGCGTCCTGTATCAAGACGGGCGCTTTGTACATGTGCAAGGTAAGCGGGCAGCACTTTCAGTGCCTGCATCAAACCGCCCATTGTCAGCTTCCGACGCTCGCCCTGAACCTTGTCCTTGTAAAGGTAGTTCAGGCTGCGCTCCATCTCGATAGTCAGCATTTCACCCTTACTGATACCGAGCGCCCGTAAAGTGGAGGTGATCTGGTGAACCGCCCACATGCACTGCAGCAGCGGCTGTTTTTGGCTGGTATCCCGGCCAAACTCCACCAGTGCCTGTTCTGCATTTTCAGCCTGCTTGTTCATCAGGCCGATCACCCACTTGAGGGAAACAATGTCCGTGTGTCGTGCCATCCCCTAGACCTCCGTCTTTTTGAATGCGGTAATGCCGCGTTGGGATACTCGCGCCGCCCCCGGACGGTGCCAGCCGATATCCTCTCCTGCGCCAAGCACCATTAGCCCTGCATTGCGTGTGCGGGCAAACAGTTCGTCGATAATTTGCAGGCGCGTGTCGCGGTCAAAATAAATAAGCACGTTCTGGCAGAAAACGACGTCGAACTTCGCAAACGGCGCACTGCTGACATGCATCAGATTACTGTGAAAAAAATTGACCCTGCTTCGAATAGCTTCTGCCACCTGAGCCTGCCCGTCTGAAGACGGTTCAATGCCCGTGTGTCGATAGGGCAGGGGGATATTCACCAGGTTGCGCGCCGGATAAATGCCTGATCGGGCCCTGGCTATGGCGCCAAAGCTGACGTCTGTACCGATACCGTGCCAGTTAGTGTCGCTGCCGGCGTCCCGAAGTGCTTTATCAACAACCATGCCCAGGGAGTACAGCTCTTCGCCCGTCGAGCAGCCCACACTCCAGACAGCGAGCTCAGGCCAGGTCTTTGCTTCTGCCATGGCTGACGCCAGGTGGTCATGCACCAGGGCGAACGCTTCGGGCTGGCGGAAGAAGCGGGTTTCCTTGACGGTTAGCAGGTCTACCAAGGCCAACCACTCAGCGCGGGATTCAAGCCCAGCGTTCAGGTAAGCCATATAGTCTTCGAGGCTGCCAAGACCGAGGTCAACGATGCGCTCCTGCAGGTATTCCTTGATCAGCCAGCGCGGCGTCTCGATGGTAATCCCCACTCGCTCCCTAAGAGACTGCAGCAAAGCGCTTACTGTCGCCTCGTCAAGGATCGCGGGACCAGCCTGTTGCGTCAGGGCGTTCATACAGATACCCGGGTATCCTCTTCTGCTTCAAGCGCGCTCATCTGCGCTTCGCCAAAGCTGGTGCGAGCGCCGTTAACGTGTTCCACCTCTTCAGCGGTTTTCAGATCAAAGGCGGCATTGGCGACGCCCTCTTCGATGCGGAACTGGCTGAGGTTTTCGGCCACGTCACGCATGGACGCCTGCAGCTCCGAAACACCCACCTGCGTGAACTCACTGTATTCGGCAATATCGACGTTGCGCTCGCGGATTTCTGCCATTGAGTTATTCATGTGCTGCGCACTCACGGCCGACTGCCCTGCAGCATCGTCCACACTGCGAATGATGGAACTGATGGCGCTGGAGCCGTCATTGATTTCCTCAAGGGCAGCATCCAGGCGTTCGATGTATTCCAGGATGGTGACAACCGTGCCAACCGTCGTTTCCATGCTCTCCATGTTTTCAGCTGACATGTTTTGCAACATTCGCACTTCGGAAATTACCTTGCGGCCTTCTTCCTCAGCCTCACGGAGCAGGTCACCAATCGCCTCTGCAATTCCCAGGAATGGACGTCCGTACTCACCGGCCTTTTCTGCCTCAATACGCGTGTTAATCGCCACAACCGAAATCTTGGTGTTCAGGGCCTGAATGTATTCAGCTGCGTTCGTTACTGACTGAATCAATTCACCCTGGCGCTTGGCTGACTTGGACGTCTCCTGAACAGACTCTCGGACTGCGGCCGACGCAGAGGACATGTCCTTGGTCAGTTCGTACCCGCGGGCAACACGAGAACGGTTTTGCTCCGAAGACTTGGCCGCCTCGGCAGTGGAGTACTTGATTTCCTCACTGGTGCGAACCATCTCGGTTGCTGCCGTGGTTGAGTCAACAACCGACCGTGTCAATTGCTTGCCTTTTTCTACCTGGCCGCGCGCGGTTTTACCGATCTTGTTGATTTCATCAACGGACACCTCAAACGGCGTGCGAATATTCTGAATAAGCTCTCGCTGTCTCCGGGTTGAAGCATTAATCTCCCGGGCAATATCGCGCGTTACTTCGTTGTCTTCAGGCACCTGTACGGTCAGGTCACCTTCTGCGATCTTCACCAGCGCGCTGTTAATGTCTTCAACACCTGACTCGGTGTATTCAACCCGCTGGCGCTGACCACGAAACATGACAACCAGAAGACCCACAGCCAGCAGGGCCGGGGCACCAAACAGGGCCATCAGTGTGCCGCGGTCGAATACGCGGGCGTTATTCTGGCGCTCCAGCGCCGGCACAATCCCGGAGATCGAATCTGCCAGGGCAGGGCTTGCCGCAATGATGGTTTCGCGCGCTGAGGCAACTTCGCGCATTTGCTCAGAGGATCCTGCGATCTGGTCAATTGATCGCGAGATCACCGAGAACAACTGTGCGGCTGTGTTGATGGAATCAAGAGCATCCGGGTCGGAAAGGCGTTGTACGCCCATAACGCGATTGCCGCTCTTGAGTGCCTCAACAATACGGTTAAAGCTTGCGGCATCCTGGCGGAATTCATCAGCCGCGGCCTGGCTCTCATCACCACCGGCAAGAATCTTGTCAATGTTGCGAGCGATTCGTTCCGTCAGCCACAGGGTTTTCTGTGCTGCCGCTACCGTGTCTGCAGATACATTTTCGTCGCGAAGAATGTCCACCACCGCAGCGAACTCGCTCTGTATGGGGCGGATATTGCTTTCAAGATCTTGCGAAACACCGCGAATAAACGACACGTCACCGCCGGCGCCAACAAGCACCTGCGCACTACGCTTGACGGGTTGCCAGGCAGACTGGATGCCGGCGACTTCACCATCAATTCTCGCTCCCTGCATATTGGCAAGCAGAGCGTCGAACTCGGCCATGGCCAGTTCGAGGTCACTGAACGTGGAAGCATCACCACGCGTTGTCGCGCGCGCTTTAACTACAACGTTCTGTTGGACCAGGCGCATGTCATTGGCGAGCACCCTGTACTCACTCTCCTGACCGGCTTCCTTCTGGGCGATAAAGAAGGTGTAAAAAACACCCCCAAGGCAGGCAAGAATGCCCAGGGTGACAACACTCACCCACTTTGAAGACGTGGTACTTTTTGTTGGCTTACTCATTGCCCAACTCCTCACTGCTGTGTCCAGGGGCGATAGCGGCATCTGCCAGTTCGCCGTCAGTTATCAATTTGTCCAGATCCAGGACCGGGTGAAACTTTTCTTCGAGAACGAAGCCACCGAGGGTGACGCCATTCAATGCGGGGTCGACCTCTGCATTCATGTCGCGGTCTTCGAGCGGCAAGCGGATGCTTCGCTTGACGTCACTTAAGGTGACCGCAAAGTGCATTCCTGGTCTGCGAATGACCATGCAGTAGTCGCGAACCCGTCCGGTGTAAGCCACCTGGCGCAATAGAACATCGCCGCTGATGACGGGCATCAATCCACCGCGGTGAGTAGCCAGGCCCATTACCCAGGGACGGGTTCCGGGTATTGGCGTGACCGCGGGTGTTTCGATGATCTCGTCCAGCTCGCCCTCACCAACAAGCACAGGAACACCGGCGAGGCCCAGCGCAGTTCCTGCCCAGTAGATGCATTGATCGAGTTCGGCAGGTGGTGCCGAATTGACCTGGGCGAATCGATGCTGCAGATCCTGCAGCGCTTGTACGGCGGTGGTCATTGCTTCAGGCCGCCTTGTCCGCGCCGGTGTAGTTGAAGATCAACTTGCGCAGCACAGACTCCGGGGGAATCTTGGTTACATGGGCAGTGGCGCCTCGCGCCTGTCCCTTGGCGATGTCAAAGATGCCGTCGGAGGAAGACAGCATAACCACAGGCGTGTTCCTCGTGTCGTCCGCATTCCTGATCAGAGTACAGGTCTGGTAGCCGTCAAGTTCTGGCATCGTAATATCCAGAAAGATCAGGTCGGGCTTGAAACGGCGCAACATCGACAGCGCTTTATAGCCATCTTCTGCGCATTCAACTTCGCAACCCATGCCCTTGAGCGTATGCGACATCATCATGCGAATGGTCTTCGCATCATCGATGATGGCAACTTTTACGCCGGTTACGTCCATATCCTCGATTTGTTCACTCATGTTCACCCTCGCTAGTGTTCTCGCCGCTGGTCGGCTCAACTCTGAAAGTCGACCTCAATAGTTGAGTGAGGGCCCTTTTGCTTCAAGCGAAAACTGGGTATTTCCAGAGAATCTGGACTTTTTTCAGCGCGGTTTTTCTTGAGAAAAAACAGAAAATTGCTTGCATCTGCCATCCCGGTGCTCGGGCAGCGGTATCAATAGGCACGCGGCTAGCAGCCGCGAGAGCTCAGGCGGGGTAACGTCGGAGAAAGGCCTTGGCCAGAGAATCCGGCGTGCCGCTGCGGGAAACACAGCCACTTGCGAGTGCAGCTGCGGGCATAGCACTGCAGATGGCATCGTCTGGGTCCTGCGCCCATGCGACCCCACCTGCAGCGGTCAGACCGGGGAGTGCGTTAGCGCCGTCGGCGCCCATGCCACTAAAAACAATAACCCCTCGTTCTGCGACATCTGCATTGACCAGCTCGTTTATCGATTCGTTGATATCCGGCGAGTACTGTTTGCCCCAGCCCTGTTTTTCCTGACGACTGACGCGGCCACCAGCAATGGCGAAGCGGCAGGCAGGTGACACAATGTGGACTGTGCCAGGTTCCAGTATTGCCGGCGATGCCAGCAAGCGCATGGTGAACAGCGGGTTTTCCGGCACCAATTCGGTAAGCTGTGCCTCGCGGTCCATGTCGAAATGCTGAACGTAAAGGAACGCGACCGGCGGCGGACTGCCAAGGGCATTGAGGAAAGACTGCACTGCCGGTGCAGCGCCCGCAGAACCCGCGAGTATCCAGACAGCGCGCACCGCTGTTACTTCGGGTTTTTCAACCAGGAGTTCAAGTCGGCCCACGACCGTGGCAATCCATTCTTTCAGTGCGCCAGCGTCTTTACTGTCAGGCAGCGTTTCAATGGGAATCAGCTGCGCTCCCGTTTGGGAAAGTAGGTCCATTGCCTCCTCGGCGCTGTCATCAAACACCCAGACACCGCAGTGACCCTCTCTAATCAAGGCCCGAATGAGTGCCGGTGTCGCCGCCATTTCGGCGTCATGACCCAGGGCCTGCAGTGCCCTGGACAGGGCCAATGCAAACGCAGGTGGCAAGGCAACTCCGATAGTGAGCGGCTGCACGCTACCCGTCACCGGGGAATAGATAATTCCGGAAGGGCTCCAGGTGACCTGGCTGAAAGTCTTTTAACTCATAGATATTGAATTTGTGCATGAGCGACATACAGCGTTGAAAAACCCGGTCGGCATCGTAGGACGACGGGGGGATCTGGTACTTGTCGGTGATCTGGGCAAAGATCATGGTGGCAATGTTGCGTCGCGTGTCGTCTTCTCTGTACATCACCTGATCCACCGGAGAGGGAACGATGGGCGCTCCATAAATAAGAAACGCCTCCCAGCGCCGCGGGTCTTGTTTGTCCTGCAGCTGACTCACCAGAAAGCGAACCATGTTGCGGATTTCAAGACGCGGCGGCAGCACGTCCCGCTGCAGCCAATCCCTGACATCGCTTTCTTTCCAGGCACGATTAATAGCCAGCAAACTGAGGATCCGACCTTCCGTCTGCGGCGGCACTGCTCCGGAAAGATCCCATAAAAGATTGAGCCTGGCCGAGAAACCGAGGCTGGTAGGCAGCTCTTCCTCTGCCAGCAACTGATATTCCTCGGCATAGTCGTTCACGGTCTTGCTGCCGGGTTCCTGTGGGTCCGGTGCTTGTGCTTTTGTTTTACTCACGCTTCAGCCCCCGATGCTTCACAGTCTGTGCCCGCTCCTTGATCGTAATAGCGTACCCGTTTTTGATAAGTCGGTGCGGATACTCCCAATATGGCAGCTTTGTCCCGGGTGGTGGCCTTGTCATCAAGCCGTTCGAGATGGGAGAGCAGCATCTTTTCGAGGCTTTCGATGGGTGAGTCTGTGGTCGCGGGCAACGCGCGCACCCAGTCGCGCACCAGCCGTGCTGCGTTGCGCCAGCCGTCACACTCGGCTCTTTCAATCGCTCGGCTCTCGATCTTAGGGATCCAACGCCCAATATTGCGCGACGGTGTATGGAGTAACTCCGCCACCCGGGGCTGTTCCCCTCGGTAGCGCTCCATAGCGGCGAGCACCAGTTCATCCTGCAGCCAGGTGCCGATTGGCCAGCCCGCCCCGCGAAACTCATCATCCTGCACCAGGTCAGCAATGATGGAATCAAGTTCCTCATACGGGGTGGGAACATAGGCATCGATCCTGGTTTTACCGGTGTCGAGCACTTCCAGAAAGTTTTCCAGCAAAGAATTGCCGGCCGGTGTCTCTGGCAGCGGGGCGCGTAGGCCCAGGTCTGCTGGCGTCAACCATTGTCGCTGGCTATGGGAGAGTGCGGCTGTGACCCGCTCTCGCACTTCAGTGATGTTCCCACGCCAGTCATGGCTGAGCATCGCCCTCTCGGCTTCCGGCGTAAACCCTTTTACTTCACGGCTCAGGGCAGAGGCCTCCTGACCCAGGATTTTCTCGGCCCAGCGAAGCACGGCGCTGCCTCGCTCCCGAAGCGGAGGTACACGGATCGGATACCCGGCAAACACACTGGCCAACTTTTCGGTAAGTTCCTGCCTCGCCAGAAGGCGGTCGATGCTGTCGGGAAACAAACCGAGCAGGCGGAGGCGGGGGAGATAACGCGGCGGGCGCTCGAAGGCAAACGTTCGGGTGCTGATCATCCGCGCAAGGCGGTTCTGGGTGTCGTGGTGCATCAGCTGAGGAGATTTCAACACCAGCGTGTCTCCTTCACACTCATCGATCAACGCACAGATTTTACGAAAGGCCTGTTCGCGACTGCGTAGCTCACGGCAGTCAACCACGCGAAACCCATCGGCAGTGCCTCCGGCTGCCTGGTGCACAACCTTGGCTATGTACATTTTTCCGGTGCCCCGAGAGCCGATAACAGCTATCGGGATATCGACGGAGGCCAGAAATACGGCCTGATCAACCGCGCCCTCCATGTTGTCAACCACGTAACCAATGCTGGCAAGAGACGGGTCAACCGTAGGGGCGCTGGATGCGTCTTGTTTGCCTGCCCCGGTAGCCGAATCGTTATTGTCTTGTTTTACCCTGGCCATGCTCCCACCATCCCGGGGGCCTGCGCTAGTCAGCAGGATAAACGGGCGAGGGTGGGGGAGCAATTGTCGAGATCCGCCCTACCGGCATCCGCAGACCGAGACGAGACATCACACATCAAGGTTGGCCACTGACAGGGCATTCTCCTCAATAAAGTCGCGGCGAGGCTCCACGGAATCACCCATCAGCGTGGTGAAGATCTGGTCTGCCGTGATCGCATCCTCGATGGTCACCTGCAGCATGCGACGAACATCCGGGTCCATGGTGGTTTCCCAAAGCTGTTCCGGATTCATCTCGCCCAGACCCTTATAGCGCTGGATGTTGTACCCCCGGCGCGCTTCGGTCATGAGCCAGTCCAAACCGTCCGCAAAACGTTGGGTTGCGAACGTTTTCTCCCCGCGCTGGAAGTAGCCATCTTCCTCAATCAACTGGTTAATGGTCTCACCCAGCGCCACCAGGCTGCGATATTCACTGGATGCAAAGAATTCATGGTGGTACTCAGTTTCCGACTCCACACCGTGGGCCAGCACGCGCACGACGGGGTAGTGAATGTTGCGCTCAGTGTCTTTACGAACGACCACTGTATAGTTAGCTGCGCCGGCTCCCGATGTATGTAAGCGCTCACTTAGCTGGTCGGCGAACCGGGCTACCGTCGCCTCATCGCTCAACTGATCGGCGGGCAGGGCGGGTACTTCGATCATCTCCCAGAGGATTTCGGGGGCATACAGCCGGCTCAAGCGATCAATAGTGGCCGCAACCCCGCGGTATTGGCTCACCAGCTCGCCCAGGCCATTTCCGGAGATCGGAGGTGCGTCTGGATTAACGAAGATCGACGCATTTTCCAGGGCAGATTGGGTCAGATAGGCATCCAGTGCCTCATCGTCCTTCAGGTACTGATGCTGCTTCCCTCTGGAAATCTTGTACAGCGGTGGCTGTGCGATGTAGATGTGACCGCGCTCGATCAGCTCGCGCATCTGCCGGAAGAAGAACGTGAGCAGTAGGGTTCTAATATGGGACCCATCAACGTCCGCATCAGTCATGATGATGATGCTATGGTACCGAAGTTTGTCAGGGTCGAACTCTTCCTTACCGATGCCGCAGCCAAGCGCGGTAACAATAGTGCCCACCTCGGCAGACCCCAGCATCTTGTCGAATCGGGCTTTCTCTACGTTTAAGATCTTGCCCTTCAAAGGCAGAATGGCCTGGAAACGCCGGTTACGCCCCTGCTTTGCCGAGCCACCGGCCGAGTCTCCCTCAACGAGGTAGAGCTCTGATAGGGCCGGGTCCTTTTCCTGGCAATCCGCCAGTTTTCCGGGCAGGCCTGCAATGTCCAGGGCGCCTTTCCGGCGGGTCATCTCGCGCGCTTTACGGGCTGCCTCTCGGGCTCGGGCCGCATCCAGCATTTTCCCGACCACAGACTTCGCTTCCTGGGGGTTTTCGAGCAGGTAGTCGCTGAATTTCATGTTCATCGCCTGCTCAACGGCGCTCTTCACTTCCGAGGAGACCAACTTGTCCTTGGTTTGGGAAGAGAACTTGGGATCCGGCACCTTCACCGAGATGATGGCGGTCAGGCCTTCGCGAGCATCGTCGCCAGTTGTATTGACCTTAGCTTTCTTTGCCAGGCCTTCGCGCTCTATATAGGTGTTGAGGTTCCGGGTAAGCGCCGCTCTAAAGCCCGCCAGGTGCGTGCCGCCGTCGCGTTGGGGAATATTGTTGGTATAGCAAAAGATATTTTCCTGAAAGGAATCATTCCATTGCAGCGCCACTTCTACGCCAATACCGTCATCGGTATCCAGTTGGAAGTGGAATGGCTTGTTAACGGCTGTTTTGTTCAGGTTCAAATAGTCCACAAAGGCCATCAGGCCGCCTTCGTAGCAATAGGTTTCCTCCTTTCCTGAGCGCTCGTCCTTGAGAACAATACAGACGCCGGAATTCAGGAAAGCCAGCTCTCGCAGGCGCTTGCCCAACTGATCGAAGTGAAACTCTATATTGGTAAAAGTGTCCGCAGACGGGGTAAAGCGCACAGAGGTACCAGACGTCTCTGTAGAGCCGACCATCCCCAATGGCGCCTGAGGTACGCCGTGATGATAGGTTTGCTCAAACATTTCACCTTCACGGCGAATTGTTAGCACAAGCTCGGAGGACAGCGCATTGACGACGGAAACGCCCACACCATGCAGCCCGCCGGATACCTTGTACGTGTTGTCGTCGAATTTGCCGCCGGCATGCAGTACCGTCATGATGACTTCTGCTGCAGAAACACCCTCTTCATGCATTTCCGTCGGGATACCACGGCCATCATCACTCACCGTGACAGACTCATCGGGGTGTATGACAACATCTATCTGGCTACAGTGGCCAGCCAGGGCTTCATCGATAGAGTTGTCTACCAACTCAAACACCATGTGATGTAGGCCCGTACCGTCATCAGTGTCGCCGATGTACATACCCGGGCGCTTGCGAACTGCATCCAGTCCCTTCAACACCTTAATGCTGGATGAATCGTATTGCTGCTCCACGTCACTCATGCTTTAACTGTCTCTCGATTCAATTTTGGTTATATTTTCAACGACTTAAACCGTATTGGCCGCTGTTACCGCGCCATGTTCCACGTGGAACATGGCAGGCGAGGCACCCGATTCCGGCCATACGCGTCGAATGTCCTGCTCATCAACGCAGGTAATAAACACCTGCGCCCCTAATCGATCCAGGCATCTGCACACCAACCGACAGTGCGCCTCATCCAGTTCGGAGGGCAAATCATCGACCAGGTAAACATTTCCGCCGACGCCTTGCTCCGAAAGTAGCTGTCCCTGCGCGAGCTTCAGCGCACAAATGACCAACTTCTGCTGCCCACGGGACAGGGTGTCCGACGCCAGGTGCCCGCCCACTGTCACGCGTATATCTGCTCTCTGGGGCCCGATATGCGTGAAACCCTTGTCGCAATCGGATTTGTAGCTGCTTTTCAACGCTTCCTCATAGCGAATGCGCTTGTCCCAGCCCTGCCGGTAAGTCAGCGCTACGCCCTCCAGTTCGGGAGCGAGCTCGGCCAGTGCCGCCTCAAACCTGGGTAACAGGGCCTCGAAAAACCGTTTTCGCAGAGAATTGATGGCCTCGCCCGTTTCACAGAGTTCTCGAGTCCAGACCCCCACTTCAGAGGCGTCAATTTTATCACGGCGCAGCAGGTTATTGCGCTGTTTTAGACACCTTTGAAAGCGCTGCCACACCGGCAAAAAGCTGTGTTCCACGTGGAACACGCCCCAGTCCAAAAACTGCCGGCGCGCCTTGGGGGAGCCTGTGAGAAGCTCAAAACTGTTGGCATTAATCACTTGCAACGGCAACTGCTGGACCAGCTCAGCCACCGTGCGAACTTTCTCCCCCGCTACCCGAATGTCTGCTTCTCCGGCACCACCGCGCCTCACGCCGATCGGGCGCACCAGGCTGCCGCTGCCTGGCCCGATCTCTCCGAACACAATCAGCTCTGGTTCGCCGTGCTGAATCACGGATTTTACGCTGGCACTGCGAAAAGAACGGGCCATACCCAGAATATGCACGGCCTCCAGAATGCTGGTCTTGCCGCTGCCGTTAGGCCCGGAGAAAACATTGACCTGGCCAAGGTCGCGCAGGGCAATATGCCTGATATTCCTGACCCGATGAATCTCCAGGCGTGTTAGCACTGCATCTGCCAAAAAAAGCGTTTAGTGGGTACTGCACTACCAACCATTGCAGAACCTTGCAGCGTATTCGGGGCCTGCGTTAGAGCCGCATGGGCATGACGACGTACAAAGAGTCGCCTGCATCAGATTCTTCCACAAGCGCACTACTGTTGGGGTCAGACAACGACAGCTTTATCTGTTCGCCGCTCAGGACGCCCAGAACATCCAGCAAATAGCTGACGTTGAAGCCGACCTCCAGCCCGTCACCGCTGTAGTTCACAGGCACCACTTCCTCCGCCTGCTCTTGTTCTGGGTTATTTGCGACGATATCGAGGCTATCTTCGGCGAGTTTGAGCCGAACTCCGCGATACTTCTCATTTGAGAGGATCGCCGTCCGGGTGAAGGCCTGCCGAAGCTCAATGCGCGAACCTGTAACGATCTTGTCGGGATTGCGCGGCAATACGCGCTGATAATCGGGAAACTTGCCGTCAACTAGCTTGGAGGTAAAAGTGAACCGATCGGTGGTCGCCCGAACGTGATTGCTACCTATGACTATCGAAATGTCCTGGTCTTCATCGGTCAGTAGACGACCCAACTCGAGAACACCCTTACGCGGGAGAATGACCTGGGCATCGCTTTCTGCGTCAACCTTGGAAGGAAGCGTGCACATGGCGAGGCGATGGCCATCGGTGGCAACCACACGCAGCTGGCCCTCTTTGATCTCCCATAGCATGCCATTGAGGTAATACCTGACGTCCTGCTGCGCCATGGCAAAGGCTGTTCGGTCGATCAACCGGCGCAGTTGCCCCTGTTTCAAGGTCAGCTGATGCGTACCGAGACCATCTTCCACGCTGGGGAATTCCCGCGCAGGGAGCGTCGACAGGGTGAAACGACTGCGGCCGGACTTAACAGTAACTTTCCCGTCCTGGGCGGCGAACTGAATATCGCTGCCGTCGGGCAGAGACTTACAGATATCGACCAACTTGCGAGCGGGCACCGTGACTTCGCCGTCGTCACCCCTGGCAGCCAGGTTGACGCGCCCGATCAATTCAACTTCAAGGTCTGTGCCGGTGAGAGACAGGCGGTCGCCCTCCAACACCAGCAGAACATTCGCCAGTATGGGCAAGGTTTGGCGGCGCTCAACGACCCCCGCAACCTGGTTTAGTGGAGTCAAAAGCTCATCGCGCGAAACTGTAAACTTCATGAATTCTGGAAGTCCTTAGTGCCAATTACTGCCCAACCCCCAAGCATCATCACCATGAGAGGCGGCAAGAGGGTAAGGCAAATCTCTTTATATCAACCCGTTACGCTGTTTTCAGGTGGTCAGCGATCTGAGAAGGTTTTTGTAATCTTCGCGGATATCCGAGCTGGTCTCGCGAAGCTCCTTGATTTTACGACATGCGTGAAGAACTGTCGTGTGGTCTCGACCACCAAAGCTATCTCCAATCTCCGGCAGGCTGTGGTTGGTCAGCTCTTTGGCCAGGGCCATCGCCACCTGTCGGGGGCGTGCTACCGACCGACTTCGACGCCGTGACATCAAATCCGAGACCTTGATCTTGTAATACTCCGCGACGGTGCGCTGAATATTATCCATGCTGACCTGCTTGTCCTGAAGGGCAAGAAGATCTTTAAGACTGTCCTTGATCAGGTCAATATCGACCGCCCTACCCGTGAAGTGAGCGCTAGCTATCACGCGTTTCAGCGCACCTTCGAGCTCTCGCACATTGGACCGAATTCGCTGCGCGATGAAGAAGGCCGCATCCGGGGGTAAATCGATCTGTGCTTCGGTCGCTTTTTTCATCAGGATCGCAACGCGGGTTTCCAGTTCCGGTGGCTCCACCGCCACGGTCAATCCCCAGCCAAAGCGCGACTTCAATCGCTCCTCGAGGCCGTCGATCTCCTTGGGGTATCGATCACAGGTCAGAATCATCTGCTGACCACCTTCCAGGAGCGCATTAAAGGTATGAAAAAATTCTTCCTGAGAACGATCTTTTTTCGCGAAAAACTGGATGTCATCAATCAATAGCGCATCGACTGAGCGGTAGTAGCGCTTGAAATCGCTGATGGCGTTCAGTTGCAATGCCTTGACCATGTCAGCGACAAAGCGCTCTGAGTGAAGGTACACAATGCGCGCATCGGGATTGTGCTGCCGCAATGCGTTACCGACCGCATGCATCAGGTGGGTTTTACCCAAACCAACGCCGCCATACAAAAATAGCGGGTTGTAGGAGTCGCCCGGGTTTTCTGCGACCTGGTGCGCAGCCGCCAAAGCCAGCTGATTGGACTTACCTTCTACGAAACTGTCAAAGGTATAGCCATCAACCAGGTTGTGCTGATGCTGTGGTGTCGCCGGCGACTCTATAACGGCTGCTGAACGACGCTGAAAAGGATCCGTGCCGGCTCGAGAAGCCTGGGGCTCCGATGGCACTGCTCTGGCGGGATTCGCCGCAGCTACCACGGCCTGGCCTGATACCGCAGGCGCCATACCGTTGAGGTTGGGGCTTGCCGGTGGCGGTGTACTGTTGCTACTGCCGATCTCCAGCACCACACCGGGGCTGCTAACACCCTGCAACTCCGCTAGTAACTCATTGATTCTTTGAGAAAACTTGTCGGCGACAAAGTCTTTGATGAAGCGGTTGGGCGCGTACAGGTGAATTTGTTCTCCCTGTTCGCTGGCCTGAAGTGGCCGGATCCAAGTATTAAATTGTTGGGAAGGCAGCTCATCCTGGAGCCTGTCAATGCACTGCTGCCAAATTATTCCTGGCAAAACGATCCCCTCTCACCGCAGGGCACGGTGTCAGAATATAATAAAAATTATCTTTCTTGTTTCTGTCGCGTTCTTTGGCGGCAGGACAAGCATCATACTCTCGAAAAAGCGAGTTATCCACAAAAAAACGCAGTGGTAGCGAAAATATTTTATTTAATAAAATCATAAACTTATCTGCTTTTGGCTGTTATTTTGAGCGCCCGGCCCGAAAAACGGGTTGCACTGCCTGGTCTGTGGATAACCTGTGTGTTTTAATGGGGAAAATTGTGCAACGATAGCCACAGGGCCCATAAATACTCGGTTCTCACCGCAACTGGAATCGCGCTCGAACAGCGTCAGTTACCGTCGTCAGAAGCGATGTCGAAACCGGGAAAATTTGGCTGCTTAGCAATTGAATCCACGGCCCCCTTTCTCTAGAATAGCCACCCTTTTTTCGGCCCGCTCCCAGAGCAGGGAACCAGCTTCCCAGGCCAATGCATTTAACTGACTACGGACGAGTGTCATGAAAAGAACATTCCAACCCAGCGTGCTCAAGCGCAAGCGCACCCACGGTTTCCGCTCGCGCATGGCAACCAAAAACGGCCGCAAAGTACTCAACCGCCGCCGTGCCAAGGGCCGCAAGAGCCTCGCAGCTTAATAGATGACGCACCGGGTGAGCGGTGCGCCACAGGGCATCCGCACACCTGCTCCCTTCGGCAAGTCCCGTCGATTGCTCAAGGCCGCGGACTACAAGCAGGTCTTTGACCACAACGAGGCCCGGGCATCCCACCGCTACTTTCTTCTGTTGGCAAAAACTTCGCCGGGCTCGTGTCAGCGCCTGGGGTTGGTAATCGCCAAGAAAAACGTAAGGTTTGCTGTGGACCGCAACCGGGTCAAGCGTATCGTGCGTGAAACCTTTCGACAGCTGCCGGAACAAACACCCCCGCTGGATATGATCTTCCTCGCACGGCGTGGGATAGAACAGTTGGAGAAGGGCCAGCTATCATCTATATTGCGCGAGCAATGGCAGATTCTCACCCGCCAGATTGCTGACTCCCCTGACACTGAACTTCGAGCTGACTGATGCGACGCCTGTTCATAGTACTGATCGACGTCTACAAGGCATGCCTGAGCCCGTTCCTTGGACACCATTGCCGGTTTTACCCGACCTGCTCCAGCTATGCCCAGGAGGCAATAGCAACACATGGTGCAATAAAAGGAAGCAAGATGGCCGTGACGCGCCTGTGCAAATGTCACCCATGGCATGAGGGGGGCTGCGACCCAGTACCCCGCCCTAGCGAACAACCACAGATATAAACGGCACACATGGACCTGCAACGCTCACTGCTTATCGGCGTCATCGCCCTTCTTTCATTCATGCTGCTCACCGAGTGGGTGGACTTCAAAGATGAACGTACCGCTGCCGCCACGACAGCGCAGGATCGACTGACCGCGGGAAGCGCGTCAGAAATAATTCAAATACCAGAGCCAGGAGCGGCCATCGATGCTGCACCTCAGCCGGTGGACAACGATGATATCCCCGACCTTGCCCAGGCACAGCAGGCATCCGACCAGACCGAGGTGGTCACCGCGTCGCCAGATGACAGAATCGTCAGGGTCTACACGGATGTTCTGCAACTGGCGATTGATCTTGCCGGTGGCGATATCATCGAGGTAGCACTGCCCAAACACCTCGCACGCCTGGACAACCCGGATGAGCCCTTTGTTCTGTTGGAGCAGAACAATAATCGAATCTATGTCGCGCAGAGCGGGCTGATCGGCCAGAACGGCATCGACAGCGCCGGTAGAGCGACGTTCCAGGCCGGGGCTTCACACTACAGCCTGGCCGACGGGGAAGACCAGCTTCAGGTCGACCTCAACTACCGCACCGACAGCATTACTGTGACGAAACGCTTCACGCTGCAACGGGGCGACTATCTGGTCGACGTCGAATACCTGGTTACCAACAACAGTGATAGTCGCTGGCAGGCGAACCTGTTCGGCCAGATCAAACGCGACAGCACTCCCCAGCCCAGCAGTGATAGTGGCGGCATGGGCCTGCAACCCTTCCTGGGCGCAGCCATCACACAGCCTGATGAGCGCTTCACCAAGTTCAGCTTCGAAGACATGGCCGAGGAACCATTCCGCGCCCAACTCCCGGGCGGCTGGATTGCGATGATTCAGCACTATTTCCTGAGCGCCTGGATACCGAATCCGGACCAGGCCCACACGTACACCACCCGAGTCACCCGGGCAGGATTTAACATCGCCGGCTTTACCAGCCCTCCACTAACGCTGGACCCAGGTCAGAGCGGCAGCACCGGCGCGGCTTTCTACGCGGGACCGAAAGACCAGTATCGACTCGAAGAAATTTCACCTTACCTGGACCTCAGCGTCGACTATGGCTGGCTGTGGTGGATCGCCCAGCCACTGTTCTGGCTACTCACCAAGATTCACGGACTAGTTGGTAACTGGGGTGGGGCCATCATTTTGCTGACCGTCCTGATCAAGGCTGGTTTCTACAAACTGTCTGCTACCAGCTATCGTTCCATGGCCAACATGCGTCGGGTACAGCCCAAGATGGTTGATATTCGAGAGCAATACGCCGATGACAAGCAAAAGCAGTCACAGGCGATGATGGAGCTCTACCGGAAAGAAAAGATTAATCCCATGGGCGGATGTTTGCCCATCCTGGTGCAGATGCCCGTGTTTATTGCGCTTTACTGGGTATTGATGGAAAGCGTAGAACTTCGGCATGCGCCATTCATCCTGTGGATTAATGACCTGTCTGTGATGGACCCCTACTTTGTGTTGCCCTTAATGATGGGTGCCAGTATGTGGTTTATGCAGAAGCTCAACCCGCCGCCGCCGGATCCAATGCAGGCGAAGATCATGCAGTGGATGCCAATCGTCTTTACCTTCTTCTTCCTGTGGTTCCCTGCCGGTCTCGTGCTTTACTGGGTGGTTAACAACCTGCTCTCAATGGCACAGCAGTGGTATATCACCCGACAGATAGAAAAAGCGGCCGCCTGAGCCAGGCTTGGTTCAGGTGACTGGGCAAGATACCGACACCATCGTCGCCGTTGCCACCGCATCTGGTCGTGGCGGTGTTGGCATCGTCCGACTTTCTGGCCCGGATGCCCTGCCCATCGGTGAACTCATCACCGGACAATCCCTGAACCCCCGCCATGCGCACTACACGGCGTTTCGCGATGCCGCCCACGGGACCATCGACAACGGCATCGCCATTAGTTTTCCGGGGCCAAATTCCTTTACCGGAGAGGATGTTGTCGAATTACAGGGTCACGGGGGGCCGGTGGTGATGGACCTGCTGCTGTCGGCCTGTACTGCGGCTGGCGCCAGGCCCGCCCGGCCAGGGGAGTTCTCCGAACGGGCTTTTCTCAACGACCGAATGGATCTCGCTCAGGCAGAGGCCATCGCTGACCTGATCAACAGCACCACTGAACAAGCGGCGCTTAATGCCACGCGCTCCCTGCAAGGCGCATTTTCTGATCGCATCAGCGAACTCATCAGTGCGGTGACAGCGCTGCGCGTCTACGTCGAAGCAGCTATCGACTTCCCCGAAGAGGAAATTGATTTCATCGCCGACGGCGAAGTGGCCAGCCAACTGCAACAGCTGATCAATCTACTTGTCGCGGTGCGGCGGGAGGCTGAGCAGGGCTCTCTCACCCAGGAGGGCATGAAGTTGGTAATCGCCGGCCAACCGAATGCGGGGAAATCCAGCCTCCTCAATGCGCTTGCCGGACAGGACACGGCAATCGTAACGGACATCGCCGGTACCACCAGGGATGTTTTACGAGAACACATCCAGATCGATGGTATGCCTCTGCACATCGTCGATACAGCCGGGCTCAGGGAGAGTGAGGATGCGGTAGAGCAAGAGGGTATCCGACGCGCCTGGTCTGAAATGTCTTCGGCTGATCGCATACTCCTGGTTGTCGATGCCACCCAGTTGCAGGATTCTGCGATCGCAGCTGATGCGATCTGGCCCGAGCGCCATGCGCAACTCGATGCCGAGATTCCAGTCACCGTCATAATCAACAAATGTGACCTGACCAACCATGAGCCCAAGGTGTTAGAAGGTGGCAACCAACAAGACAGCACAGTCTTTCTTTCGGCTCGTCACGGAGACGGCGTGGATCTTCTCCGAGAGCACCTCAAAAGCTGCATGGGTTATGGCGGCGCAGGCGAAGGGCAATTCAGTGCCAGACGGCGACACCTGGAAGCACTTGATCGCGCAGGTTCTTTCCTGGATGCAGGCAAAGACCAGTTGCTGAACGCCGGTGCCCCTGAACTACTCG
>Ga0213866_10000350_pt1 | contig 38272 bp, 37 predicted proteins | sample PICome_11_FD_160079 | JGI IMG/M metagenome (GOLD analysis project Ga0213866, IMG submission 160079) | Coastal seawater microbial communities near Pivers Island, North Carolina, United States - PICO284 | ecosystem: Environmental > Aquatic > Marine > Coastal | place: USA: North Carolina... | reverse complement strand
ATAGGGCTGTTTGGCGGTACTTTTAATCCGGTTCACTACGGCCATCTGCGAGTAGCCACCGCATTGGCAGAGCACTTGGGATTAGCGCAAATGCGTATGCTCCCCTGTGCCCTGCCCCCTCATCGCGAACTACCCAAGGTCTCAGCAGCGCAGCGGTTGGCTATGCTGGAAATGGCACTTAAAGGGCAATCTGTACTGCGAGCTGATGGCCTGGAACTGCACCGACAGGGCCCCAGTTATAGCATCGATACCCTGGTGCAGGTGCGTCGCGAAATCGGTGAACAGGTGCCATTATATTTTTGCATGGGCATGGATGCACTTTCAGATCTCAACAGCTGGCACCGCTGGCGGGAACTGCTCGACCACTGCCACATTGTTGTCTGCTCGCGACCCGACTGGTCACTGCCCGATCAAGCGCCGCTGGCAAGCTGGATAAACCAATACCGCTGCGATAATTTAAATACTGTAAAGGGCTTTGCTCAGGGTCATATTTATTTCTGTGATAAGGTTAACTTAGATCTATCTTCGACTGCTGTGCGTGACCACCTAGACAGGGGCAATTGCATCACTGATATGATACCAGTGGCTGTGGCCAGTTATATTAAACAACACCAATTATATGAGTAACCGACTGTTATGAATCAAACCCCCGATGACCAACCTTTAAAGACTATTGTTATAGCTGCCCTGGAGGATATCAAAGCCACTGATATCACTGCGATTGATGTGCGCGAGCTCACCGGAATCATGGATACTATGATCGTCGCTTCGGGCAACTCTAACCGGCAAGTCAAGGCGCTGGCCAACAGTGTGGTGACCGAGGCGAAAACTGCAGGTTACAGTTTGATCGGCATCGAGGGAGAAGATACTGCAGAGTGGATACTGGTGGATTTTGGTGAGTTGATTGTGCACATTATGCTACCCACCACACGGGCGTTCTATGATTTAGAGCGCCTGTGGGCAATCAGACCCAATCAGGAGCAAGAGCAGGATCAAGTAGTGCAAAATCCCAACTCCGTATGGAATGCCCCGGACAACAGGGAATAGTTAACCGGCTATGAAAATTAAGTTGTTGGCTGTGGGTACGCGCATGCCGAACTGGGTGGAGCAGGGATTTCGGGAGTACTGCAAGCGAATGCCCGGCGAACTGAAGATGGAACTTATGGAAGTGTCGATCAATGTCAGGGGGCGCAATCCAGCTAACAGCGCTGTGGAAAATCAGGGGCGCGCACTGCTAAAAAATATCTCACAGGGTGATCTTGTCGTCACTCTTGAGGTACTGGGCAAGTCGCTGTCTACCGAAGCGCTGGCCACCAAGCTGAGCAGCTGGCAGATGAGCGGGCGCAATATCTGTCTGTTGATTGGCGGTCCTGACGGCCTGTCGGATGAATGCTTGGCTCGCGCTGATTTTCGCTGGTCGCTATCCGATCTGACCCTGCCCCACCCCATGGTGCGCATCTTGGTGATGGAACAGTTGTATCGGGCGTGGACAATAAACAATAATCATCCTTATCATCGCAGTTGATTTAAAGGGACACTTACATGCTGCAAGATTCAGCCATTTCAGATCCGCGCAGAGAACACAGAGTGTTTTCTGTGAGGCTGATGGTTGCCGGTATCTTTGTATCAGCGCTGACTTCGATCATTCTATTTCGCTACTTCGACCTGCAGGTTACCCAACATCAGGACTATATTGCCAACTCTGATAACAACCGCATACATATTAGACCCATAGCGCCCCCGCGCGGGTTAATCTTTGATACGCGGGGCCAGGTATTGGCCGATAATCGACCCACCTACACCCTGAATATTATTGCCGATCGCGCGACCAATCTCGATGTACTAATAGAACAACTGCAATCGCTTATAACCATCTCCTCGGGAGATCTGACGCGCTTTAGAAAACGCATTCAACGCGGCAGAACCTTTGAACCTATTCCTTTAAAACATAATTTAACCGAGCAGGAGCGCGCGGTTCTGGCTGTAAACGGTCATCAGCTGTCCGGTGCAGAGGTCAGCGCCCAGCTCACGCGTTTTTATCCTCAGGGAGACCTGTATGCCCATGTGGTCGGTTATGTGGGTAGAATCAATGAGCAGGAGAGCCGGAAGATAGATCTCGCGCAATATCAGCGCACTGATTTTATAGGTAAAGTGGGTCTTGAAAAATTCTACGAAAGCCAACTGCTGGGAAGCTTGGGCGCTGAGCAGGTGGAGACCAATGCCAGGGGGCGGGTGACCCGTGTGCTGGATAGAAAAAATCCAGTTGCCGGTGACAATCTAACCCTATTTATAGATAGCCGTCTGCAAAAAATAGCTCAGGATGCCCTCGAGGGAGAGCGGGGTGCTCTGGTGGCTATAGATATCAACTCCGGCGGCGTACTCAGCATGGTTAGCACGCCCACTTACAATCCGAATCCGTTTGTCTCTGGTATCAGCCAGAAAGCCTATGACAAACTGCTCAAATCTACTGACCAACCGCTGTTTAATCGCGCTCTGCGGGGGCAATATCCCCCTGGCTCTACCGTTAAGCCTCTATTTGGCCTGATCGGTCTGCAGCACAAGGTATTCGACAGTGACTACGCTATTGATGACCCGGGATACTTTTATATGGAGGGCATTGAACGCCCTTGGCGCGATCACAATTCAGAGCTCGGCGGTCACGGTAAGGGGGTGGACTTAGCTGAGGCAATTATTGAATCCTGTGATGTGTTTTTTTACAACATTGGCATTCAAGCTGGTATTGATCTACTTTCTAGGGAGAGTGCCCGATTTAGTCTGGGAGAGATAACCGGTATAGACTTGCCTGGTGAGCAGGACGGCATCATGCCCTCCCGACAATGGAAAACCCAATATCGCAATCAGGACTGGTTTGATGGCGATACGATTAATGCCAGCATAGGTCAGGGTTTTATGCTCACCACCCCCTTGCAGTTAGCAGTGATGACAGCGCGGATTGCCTCGCGCGGGATGCCAATACAGCCCAGATTGGTCAAAGCAGTTAATGGTATCAACACTGCCCCTAATATCGATGGCGAGGTGATTCAAATTGATCCGCAGCACTGGGATTATATTCATCAAGCCATGATCGATGTGGTCCATTCCAGCAAAGGCACAGCTCAGGGTATCAGTGCTGATCTCTCCTACAAGATTGCCGGCAAAACCGGTACTGCCCAAGTGATCAGCATCAATGAAAAAGAGCAGTATGACTCCTCTAAGATCGATAAAAGAAAATGGGATCATGCGCTGTTTGTGGCTTTTGCTCCAGCAGAGGATCCCAAGATAGCCCTGGGACTTATTGTTGAAAATGGCGAGCACGGCAGTTTGACGGCAGCACCCATTGCCCGCAAGGTAATCGATGCCTATATGGAAAATCGCCAATGGGATAATCAGCCTGTCGCCAACAGTTTGCCTCTCACAGCGACGCCGGGGAGTTAGACTATGCATCAGGGTGATTTTGTCAGACGACTGGAGACCAGTGGTGGCGAGAGACGCGACAATCCACTGCGTATTGACTTCACGCTGTTAATTCTACTGCTGACACTCTGCACAGCGGGTCTATTTGTTCTTTACAGTGCCAGCGAACAAAACATATCCTACATTAGCCGTCAGGCGCTGATTATGGCAGCAGGGTTTTCGGGCCTGCTTGTTGTGGCGCAATTTCCATTGCGCTTCTGGGAGCGCTGGGCATTTATCCTCTATTCCGGCGCCCTGCTATCTCTGCTGGCGGTGTTATTTTTTGGTGTTGAGGCCAAAGGGGCAACCCGCTGGTTGGATTTGGGCTTTACCCGCATTCAACCCTCAGAGATAGCCAAGATCGCAGTACCCATGATGGTTTCTGCCTATCTTGGCAAACGCTACATTCCGCCATCACCTGAGCATGTAGCCGGTGCGCTGCTAATTGTCCTGGCACCGGTAATGGCCATTTTCAATCAGCCAGACCTGGGCACTGCGATATTAGTTTTTGCCTCTGGTTTTTTTGTGCTTTTTCTGGCCGGATTAAAAAAGCGCTATCTGATCGGCACCAGTCTCAGTGCACTGGCCGCAGCACCGATTCTATGGCTGTATGTACTCCGAGATTATCAAAAACAGCGTGTTCTGACTCTGCTCTCTCCCGAGGACGACAGATTTGGTGCTGGGTGGAATATTATTCAATCCACCACGGCCATAGGATCGGGGGGTCTCACCGGTAAGGGCTGGACTCAGGGAACTCAATCCCAATTAAATTTTCTTCCCGAGAGCCATACGGATTTTATTATCGCTGTGTTGGCCGAGGAGTTTGGTCTAGTAGGGGTGATTGCCCTCTGTGTGCTCTATCTGATGATTATTGGTCGCTGTATGATCATCGCCCTGGGTGCGCAATCGCAATTTGGCCGCCTGATGGCCGGTAGCGTCAGCCTTACCTTTTTTATTTATGTATTTGTAAATATGTGTATGGTATCGGGCCTGTTGCCCGTAGTGGGCGTGCCGCTACCATTGATTAGTCACGGTGGTACCGCTATTCTGACACTGTTTTTTGGATTTGGTATTGTAATGGCCATCAGCTCAGAACCCAGACGAATTGGAACCGGACTTTGAAAAAGATCACTCTCCTACTTTGCACCATCTTTCATATCACACTGAGCGGTCTCTGTGCAGCAGATTACTCTCAGCATCCTCAGACTGAGGCGTTTATTGATCGCATGGTCGATACGCATAATTTTCAGCAACAGCAAGTTCTCGACTGGCTCTCCCAAGCCAAGTATCAGGAATCCATCGTGAAGGCCATGAGCAGACCTGCGGAGAAGGTCAAGCCCTGGCACGAGTATAGAAAGTTATTTGTGTCACCACTGCGAATCGATAGGGGCGTGCAATTCTGGCGTGAGAATCAGTCAACTCTAGTGCGAGCTGCTGAGGATTTTGGCGTCGATCCGGCCATTATCGTCAGCATTATCGGTGTTGAGACCAACTACGGGCGCAATACCGGTAGCTACAGAGTGATCGATGCCCTGAGCACTTTGGCATTCGATTATTATGTCGACATTGACCAGCGGGAATCCCGTCGAAAGTTTTTTACCACACAGCTGGAACACTTTTTTTTGTTAGCCAGAGAACAACAACAGGACCCGCTAAGCCTCAAGGGCTCCTACGCTGGCGCCATGGGCTGGGGGCAATTTATGCCCAACAGCTACCGCAACTACGCCGTGGATTACGACGATGACGGTGTGGCGGATATCTGGACAAACCCCACTGATGCCATAGGTAGCGTGGCCAATTACTTTGTTGAACACGGTTGGAAAAAAGGCCAACCTGTGGCTACTAGGGCTGTTGTTGCAGATAACCCAGATCCCCAAGAATTCAACAAAATGCGCCGCCCGCAATTGAGCATCGGCGATCTCACCGACCAAGGCTACAAGCCGTTAGATAACTATGCCTCTGACCTCAAGGCATTCCCCATACTGCTGGCGGGGAAATATGGCGATGAGTATTGGTTGGGTCTGCATAATTTCTATGTGATCGGCCGCTATAACCCCAGAGTAAAATATGCCATGGCGGTCTATCAGCTCAGTTTAAGTATTCGAGAGCGCTTCTGTGAGTCCAGCGATAGTTGCTAAAAACACAAACTCCCGACTGGCAGAATGGACTCCCACAGCACTTAAACTCAATATCCTGACTTTAAGTCTTTTGCTGTCGGCTTGCGGCGGCTGGAAAATTCTCAATACACCCGTACAGGACGGCGCTGGGCAACCAGTGGATATCAGCACCATACCCGATGCAGTGCCAATCCATGAGCCTATAACCAGTGCCGGTAATAAAAGTCCCTATACCCAATTTGGTAAAACCTACTCTGTACTGCCAACCAGCGAGGGTTACAGGGAGACTGGCATAGCGTCTTGGTATGGCAGCAAATTCCACGGCCGTCTCACTTCCAACGGCGAAGTCTATAATATGTACGCCATGACCGCCGCCCACAAGACTCTGCCGATTCCCGCCTATGTTCGAGTTACAAATCTCGACAACAATCGCTCAGTGGTTGTAAAGGTCAATGACCGCGGTCCCTTCCACGAATCGCGAATTATCGATATGTCCTATGTGGCGGCATTAAAACTGGGTTTTGCAGATCAGGGGACAGCGCTCGTTTTGGTTGAAGCATTACAGCCCTCCGACAGTCTTCAAAACAGTGGCGCCAGCTCGCCAATGCCTGCGCAAAGCACTGAGGCTATGGCCAGAGGCCAATACCTTCAAGCTGGATCCTTCGACAGCGAACAGTCGGCCAAACAGCTGGCTGCCAAGGTGGGAGAACTCACGGATTATCCAGTGTCCACTTATCATCGAGACGCAGTCTTCAAGGTTTGGATAGGGCCCATTGCTCAAAGCGGGGAACTCAACCAAATCAAGAGGCATCTATATCAAACGGCAGGGATTTCCTCCTTTACTGTAAAGCCCGATCCATCGGGCGGCATTATTAATCCCTGAATCACTTGCAAATGGGCATAGCGATAAGACTAATGTTAGAATAGACAAAAATAATTTTCGCTGTTTGGGTACCTCTCTTATGTCTAAAAAATGGACGCTATACACTGTTTTATTGTTGCTTTGTGCCAGCCCACTCGATGCCGCCCATGCCAAGCAGTTTCTCCCCGATCCACCTAAGCTGAATGCTAAAGCTTGGATGCTGATAGACGCAGATACTGGTCAGGTTATCACTGAACACAACGCCGATCAGCCCTTGCCGCCAGCCAGCTTGGCAAAAATGATGACCACCTATATCACCTCTTTGGAGATAGAGAGCGGCCGTCTAAAAGAGGATGACCTGGTCCTGATCAGTGATAATGCCTGGGAGTTGGGCGGCGCCAAAACTGACGGCTCCACTATGTTTTTAAGCCCCAGATCAAAGGTCTCAGTGCTCGATCTGATGCATGGTGTAATCATTCAATCCGGTAATGATGCCGCTATTGCATTAGCAGAGCATATTAGCGGCGGCGAATCCGCTTTCGCCGATAATATGAACTACCAGGCCGAGCTGCTGGGAATGTCGGATACCTACTATGCCAATGCCACTGGTCTGCCGGCGGAGGGCATGGTGACCTCAGCTCGTGATTTAACTATCATTGCCCAGGCGATAATCAACGAGCACCCAGAGTACTACAGCATTTATGCCAAAAAATATTTTCAACACAACAACATCAACCAGCCCAATCGCAACCGTCTACTGTGGCGCGATAGCAGTGTCGATGGCCTGAAAACCGGGCATACAGAGGAGGCCGGCTACTGCTTGGTAGCTTCCGCAAAACGCCGTGATATGCGCTTGATTTCGGTAGTGCTGGGTGCCAGCAGTGAAGGCTCGAGAACCCGGGAAACCCAGAAGTTATTTTCCTATGGCTTCCGTTACTACGATACTCTGACTGTTTACGCTGCAGGCGATATTATCAAGGAGAATACGGCAGTTTGGTATGGACAGCAGGACTTTCTCAATTTGACCATTGCCGATGATATAGTACTGACACTACCCAAAGGTCAGCAGAAAGAACTATCTGCTGATATCCTTATCGACAGTGAAATTAAAGCACCGATTGCCGCAGGAGAGGAACTGGGGCGCTTGCGGGTCAGCCTCAATGACGAACAGATGGTTGATGTGCCACTGGTAGCCGAGGAAGATGTGCTTGAAGCAGGCCTGTTCTCACGGCTGTTTGACTGGATACTGCTGTTTTTCACTCAGCTGATTTCTTGAGAAATATCCCTTGAACGAACCGGAAAGACCACAGATAGAGTTTCCCTGTCAGTATCCCATCAAAGTGATGGGCAGTGCTGGCCCGGCGTTGTACCAACATATTCTTCGGGTGATGGATGAACATGCTCCTGGGTACGCAGAGTCAGATATCAGCATAAAAAATAGCAACAAGGGAAACTGGCAGTCAATCACTGTGGTGATCACAGCAACGGGAAAACCACAACTGGACGCCCTGTTTGCCGATCTAAAAACTAGCACTGAAGTAAAAATGGTGCTGTAGCATGTCAGATAACAGTGGCAGTATCCCGCTGATCATTCGTCAACTGGAAGTACAGGATTACTCCCCTGTTTATCAAGCGATGAGAGAGGCTGTAAATCAACGAGATAACTCCAGCAGCGACGAAATATGGCTGGTCGAACACAATCCAGTGTTTACTCAGGGGCAAGCGGGGAAAGCGGAGCATATTTTCAATCCCGGCAAGATTCCCGTGGTGCAGTCAGATCGAGGCGGTCAAGTGACCTATCATGGCCCGGGACAGATAACTGCCTATTTGCTTGTAGACTTAAAACGCCGAAAAATCGGTGTGCGCGATTTGGTTTCGCTTATCGAACAGGCAGTAGTCGATACATTAAATCACTGGGGCGTTAAAGCCAGTCCGCGGCGCGATGCACCGGGGGTGTATGTGGAGGGCGGCAAAAAAATTGCCTCTCTGGGACTGCGGATTAGGAAGGGATATAGTTACCATGGCTTAAATCTCAATGTAGCTATGGATATGTCCCCCTGGCAACAGATTAATCCCTGCGGTCTGGGTGTTGAGATGACCCAGTTGGCAGATCTGCTCAGCCCGGTTCCCAGTTTACAGCAGGTCAGTGATAAACTCTCTGAGGCTCTCAGCCACAGACTGGGAAATCGAGACTTTCAAGTGAGCACTGATCAGTCACTCATAGATTGCTATAATCTCAGCTTATAGACACTAGGCAAAACCATGTCATCAGATTTAACTGTCCCACCGAAACGAACCAAGCGCCTGCAACAGGGTGAGAAGCTGCGCAGTGCTGACAAGGTAGAGCGTATCCCAGTAAAGGTTATACCCACTACTGAGGTGCAAAAAAAACCTGAGTGGATGCGGATCCGCCTATCTTCTTCACCTAGGGTTAACCAGATCAAAGGCATCCTTCGAGAGCACAAAATGGCCACCGTTTGCGAGGAGGCCGCCTGCCCAAACCTCCATGAGTGCTTTAGTCACGGTACAGCAACATTTATGATTATGGGCGAAATCTGCACCAGACGCTGCCCATTTTGTGATGTGGGTCATGGCAAACCCAATCCTCTGGACAGTGAAGAGCCAGGCAATCTGGCAAAGGCGATTAAAGCCATGAACCTGCGTTATGTGGTGATCACCTCAGTGGACCGCGATGATCTTCGCGATGGCGGTGCACAGCATTTCGCAGACTGCATCCGCGAATCCCGACGGCTGTCACCTGACCTACAGGTGGAGGTGTTGGTTCCCGACTTCCGCGGGCGCATGGAACCAGCTCTGGAAATCCTCACTGCCACAGCCCCAGATGTGTTCAATCACAATATGGAAACTGTACCCCGCCTATACCGCAAAGCGCGCCCCGGAGCCAATTACCAGTGGTCGTTAAAACTGCTCAAGCAATACAAAGCATTAAATCCAGATGTGCCCACCAAATCCGGTTTGATGGTGGGGCTGGGAGAGACCAAAGATGAATTGATGAGAACCCTGGATGACCTGCGCAGTCACGATGTGGATATGCTGACTGTCGGTCAATACCTGCAGCCCTCGGCCAATCATTTACCGGTTGACCGCTTTGTGCATCCAGATGAGTTCCAAGAGTACAGCGACTATGCGGAGAGTATTGGCTTCAGTCAGGCGGCCTGTGGACCCCTAGTGCGATCCAGTTATCATGCTGACAAGCAAGCCCGTGGGGAGGCCATTGGCTAACTACCGCTAACCATCCACCCACACCTCGCGCAGTGGTTCCCCAAAGTCATCATAGATAATCTGCTTTCTGGGTCTATGAATAGGCTTTTTAGGGCTGGAAGCCAGAACTTTTCTCTTGCGGGCATCAACCGCAGATACCAAATCATTTAGGTAGGTTCTGGTTTTGAGGGGAGATGGGCTGACAAATACTGATTTGGCTCTGGGTCTATCGAGAGGCTCTCCAGTTTCACCGGGATCGCATTTTTGGATCTCTCCACCTTGAGACAGGAACTCTTGCGTTTTGCGATGCAATTCCCTGCGCAGAGACTGTTTAGATGATTTGCGAATCACAGCTTTAAAGTCAATTTGCCATTAATGATTTACTAGTCTAGCAAACATCACCAGAAATGTAACAAAGCCCGCAGTTACAAACTGCCATCTTGACTAAACTGTCGTTCCGCAACTTTGGTTCCAAAGCGACGGGCAACAATATCTGGCAATAACAACAGAGCTGGTGTCAACAACAGTGTCATCACTGTGGCTAACAGCAGGCCGTTGACTATAGCGCTGGCAAGGGGCTGCCACCAGGAGACCACCATACCACCAGTTTCTACTTTGCGGTTAACTATATCGACACTGTATCCCGTGGCTAGAGGCAATAGTCCAGCAATCGTAGTGATCGTGGTCAACATAACCGGTCTGAATCTGGATTTTGCCGCCTGATATACCGCCTCAACAGCACTCAATTCATTATTGTTGCGGCGCAAAAAATTATAACTATCTATCAGTACAATATTATTGTTAACCACAATTCCAGCCAGTGCAACAATACCTACACCGGTTAATATTGTGCTGAACACCGCCTGGGTTACAAGCAATCCCAACAACACGCCAGAAGTGGACAGCACCACAGAGAATAGAATTAAAAGAGACTGATAAAAACTGTTAAATTGCGCCACCAGCAAAATAAGCATTAGACCCATGGCCAAGAGAAAGGCGGTGACTAGGAAGTCCGCAGACTCAGCCTGCTCTTCATTGGCACCGCGAAACTGTATCTTTACCGAGGGATCTATATCCTGCTGCTCCAACCAGCGCTGCATCTGTTTGACTTGGCTGTCTGTGACATAACCCTCCTCAGTGTTGGCAAAGATAAATACTGACTCCATCATATCCACACGCTGTATGGAATCTACACGGGGTCTTGCCTGTCGCTCAGTGAAACTGTCGATAGGCACGGATCCACCGGGGGTGTTGACCCTGAGATCATCCAGAGACGCTAATTTGCGATATTCATCGGGATAGCGAATACGAATTTCCACCTCTTTATCGGCATTGTCGGGACGAAACTCACCAATCATCATGCCATTGGTGACCAGTTGCACCACCTGTCCTAGAGAGCCCACATCGACTCCCAGTATCTTTGCCTGCGCTCGATCTACCTCCATTTCCCATTGAATACCTGCGAGGGGAAGGGTGTCCTCTACATCTCTGAGGCCGGTTATATTCGTTTCAATCCAATCGCGCATCTGTGCAGTGACGTGATACATCGCATCGCGGTTATTGGAGGAGATCTGTATTTGAATATCCTTACCCACAGGTGGGCCGGTTTGGACTGCCTCAGCAGTTACATAGATGCCGGGAATATTTCCAGTTAGCTCCCTGATATGGGCAAATACTTCGTCACTGCTCCTTTCTCTCTGTGCCCTGGGGTAAAGTTCAATCAAGAACAGCGCAATTTGATCTCGACTGGCATCCCTCTGACCAATTAATTGCCCTCCTTCACTGGAAGCATAAATATGCTTGATATCTGGGAGATGAGAAAAGGTCTGCTCGACCTGTTTGACAATCTGCTTTTGTTCTGGGATGGAGAGATTGCCCTGAGCCCGTACTGTCGCCATTCCAAAACGATTCTCCATCTCCGCAAAGAACTCCAGACCAGCGCCAAACTTGCCATAGCTGTAAAAGATAGCGACTACAACAGAAATAACTACACCCACAGTGGCCAACGGATTCTGGAGAACTGGCTTTAACAACTTTAAGTACCCGTTCAACAGGGGCTCAAAGAGCGAGGCAGAGGACACTCCCAGCTCTGATTCCTCATTCAATGTACGCTGCCTGCCGCGCCTTCGCGCAAGCGCAATACCCAGCACAGGAGCAAAAATTAGCGCATAACTCAATGACCAAGCCAATACCGAAAATACCGTTACCGGCAGATAAAACATAAAGCTTCCAGAGACACCGGGCCAGAACAACATGGGTAAAAATGCCGCCAGTGTGGTGCCCGTTGAGGCAATCACTGGCACAGCCATTCGCCGCACAGCAAGCAAATAGGATTCACGCACAGACAATCCCTGGGCAATTCGGGTATTGGCAAATTCGACCACCACAATAGAGCCGTCAATCAGCATACCCAGGGACAACAACAATCCGAACATCACCATAAAATTGAAGCTGAAGGCCATTAGGCTGGCAATAATCATTGCACCTAACAGGCAGAATGGGATGCCAAATCCAACCAGCAAGCCTGAGCGAGCCCCCAGCGTAGCTACCACTAACACCAGAACCAGTGCCACTGCGGTGAGGATATTACCCAACAACTCACTGACCATAGACTTTGCATAATCGGAAGTATCGAATATGTAGTCTGTGTGAATATCTTGAGAGAACTGACTGCGATAATCTTCGACTATCTGCCGCACTGCTGCGACTGTTTCGATGGAATTAGCGCCCAGACGCTTGCGAACATTCAAGGCGATAGTGGGTTTACCATCGAAGGTGCTAAACCCTGTTGGGTCTGTGAAGGTACGCCTTACGTTGGCTATATCACCCAGCGTGATAACAGCATTGAAATCACTGCGAATAGGTAACTGGCGAATATCTTGAACCGTCTCTATCAGAGCCGGAACCTTGATGCCAAAACGCCCCATAGCAGCATCCATTTCACCAGCAGGTATCAATAGATTATTTGACCGTATCAGCTGGACTAGCTCATCAACTCTAATGTTATAAGATTCCAGTTGGGCGGGTTGTAAAATCACCTCCGCCACTTCCTCTCGATGCCCAGATAGGGTTGCCTCGAGTACTGTATCCAAACTCTCAATCTTGCGTTGGAAGAATTTGGCTGCTGAGAAAATATCTCGCTCATCAACCTTATCCCCAGAGAATGTAACTACCACATCGGGCTCAGGGGTAGGGCTGATTGCCTTGACGATAGGCTCTTTGGTCTCAGAGGGAAATTCTGCTTTTGCCCTATCTACTGCCTCACGGACCTCTGCGACAACCTTGTCAATATCCAGGTTGATATCAAACTGGATAAACACATAGACCATTCCCTCACGGGCTGTGGCATTGACCTCTTCGAGGCCATCTAGGGTTTTAATTTCTTTTTCGATGGGTCTGATCAGTAGCCGAGTGCCATCCTCTGGAGAGATACCGTCATGACGCACCATAACAACCGCAGCTGGTACTGTGACATTAGGATTGACCTCAACCGGCATCAGCGCCACTGACAACAGGCCGGCCAACACCACCATTATCATCATTAACAGGGTGGCTCTGGAATGATCAACTAGCGATCTGAGTGGACTCATCATCTGTTGTCCGAGTTCTTAATCAGCAGTCAGGTGGGGACGCAAGTTAGCTTCAACCAACTCGCCCTCAGCCACATAGTTCTGGCCAACGGTAATTAGATCGATTTTCGCCGGCAAACCTTGAACCCAGATACCTCGGTCAGTCTCGCCGACCAGAGATACCCTGGATTGATCGACATGCCCGTCATTTGATACTGTTCTAACTACCGGACTGCCAGACGCGTCCAAAAGGATTGCGCTCGCTGGCACTAGATGCGCCTGAATAGATGGCTGATTTATCTTGAGTCTCCCAGACATACCAGCGCGTAGTGATAAATCTTTATTCTGCACAGTTGCCTCTACGCGATAACTTCGAGTATTGGGGTTGGCCTCATGGGCGACATAGGTGATGGTAGCCTGAATAGCACTTAGATTGAAAAATTCCGCCTGTGCGCTATCGCCCAGACGCAACTTAACTACATCTTTTTCCGCTACCTCAGCAACCACCTTAATTGGATCCAGTTCCACCACTTTGGCACATAGCTGCCCGGGCGCTATATAGTCACCGACTTCAACTGGCCTAGTTTCAACAATACCCGCCAGTGGCGATTCAATAATCAGATCATCGAGACTGTCCTGACTCTGCTTTAAGAGCAACTTTGCACTTTGTAGGTTAGCTTTGGCCTGCGCTATGGCGAGCTCAGACTGATAGCCCGCCGTCTCCAGTTGCAGTGCTCCTCGATACGCTATCTCCGCCTGACGAAGCTGCGCTTCTGCGGAGTCCACTCTCAGTTGGTGATCCTCCAATTCAATAACACAAACGGGTTGACCCTGTTCAATACTCAAACCCCGGCGCCCGGGAACCGCAGTCACTCGACCAGAGAGCTGTGCGGTCAATTCTATGACTCTGTAGGGTTCGGTCTTCGCTCTGAGAGATAATTGTGGGTTGTACTGCTGAACTGTAGATGTCTGCACTTCAACTTTGGTCAGCTTAGATGCAGTAAGGTCCTGGGCAATTTCGTTATCTACCCCCCCGAAGAGGCCACTGGCTAACCAGACTAAGGTGACCACTGCGATAAGCAGCGCAATTTTAATATTTGCGTTCAAAAAATACCCCAAATGTTAACTATCTAATCTGTTTAATTTAAGACTGCATTACGGGACAAGGCCCTGTAATAGTTTAACCTGTTTTACGATGGCCAATTAAAACTTATACCATTTATATTGTTAAAGCTTGGTTTGAAATAACGCAATTGACAGGAACAAGTTCCTATATGTTCAAAATCAAAGTTTTCACCATCAAATGCTAGTTAATTTTTAGTCGGTTGGTATAATCGCCACTCTTTTTTTGAATGTAATTTAACGGACCGCACACCATGAGCTTTAACGATATTCCCGCAGGTAAAGATCTGCCAAACGATATTAATGTGATTATCGAGATTCCAGCCAACCACGATCCAATCAAATACGAAGTAGACAAAGACAGTGATGCTATTTTCGTTGATCGATTTGTAGCCACTCCGATGTTCTATCCTGCAAATTATGGGTATGTTCCACAGACCCTCTCAGAGGACGGAGACCCCCTGGATGTATTAGTGGTAACTCCCTACCCAGTGATGCCTGGCTCTGTTATTCGCAGCCGAGTGATTGGCGTCCTCAACATGAGCGATGAATCTGGTGTAGACGCAAAACTCTTAGCTGTCCCCCACAGCAAGTTGACCAAGCTCTATGACCATGTCAATGAAATTGACGATCTGGATGATCTGCTGGTCAAGCAGATTGTGCATTACTTCGAAAACTACAAGGCTCTTGAGCCAGGCAAGTGGGTTAAAGTCGAGGGCTGGGATAATGCCGATGCTGCTCGAACCGAAGTTACCGCATCCAGAGAGCGCTATCTGGCCGGCTGACTGAAAGTGCGTTACAGGCTCGGCACCGCCGAGCCTATTATGTCTCACATTAGATATCTTCATCAAGATCTTTAAATATGGTCTCTCGAGAGAGCCCATTTTGCCTCAGCAGGTCGCTCAGACGTCGCAGACCGTCAATTTGTATCTGCCGCACACGCTCTCGCGTTAGGCCCACTTTGCCGCCAACTTCATCGAGAGTCTCTTGAGGGTGATTCATCAAGCCAAACCTGCGAATCAGCACCTCACGCTGCTTTGGCGGTAATTCATTTATCCAGTCATCAATTTTGCGAAACAGGTTATCATCACCTATCAAGCGCTCCGGCGTGTTAGTGTTGATATCAGGGATCGTGTCTCCCAGAGGCCTTTCAGTATCACCAGCGGTAATGTCCAGAGAACAGACCCTGTCATTTAACTCCAATACTTTATTGACATTTTCCACGGGCTTACCCACCGCTCTGGCAATTTCTTCCGTGCTCGGGGCATGATCCAGACGCTGCACTAGTTTCCTCGTAGCCCGCTTATAGCTATTGAGTTCTTTGACAATGTGAACAGGCAATCTAATAGTTCGGGTTTGGTTCATCAATGCCCTTTCAATCGTCTGTCTAATCCACCAAGTCGCATAGGTTGAGAAGCGAAATCCGCGATGGGGATCAAACTTCTCGACCGCTCGCATCAGGCCCAGATTGCCCTCTTCAATTAAGTCCAAAAATTCCAGACCACGGTTTACATAACATCTGGCTATCTTCACCACTAAACGGAGATTACTTTCAATCATTTTAAGGCGGGCGGCTTCGTCACCCTCTTGCAAACGGATTGAGAGCGAAACCTCTTGTTCGGCAGTTAAAAGCGGGGAGTAACCTATCTCTTTGAGATAGAGACTGGTTGAATCGATGACTTGAGGTTCGGGGGTAAAATCGGGATTATTTTCATTCACCAGTCTTTCATCCATGATCTTTGCATCTCCTATGCAACGTCCTCATCTGCTAGCTCAGCCAGAATCCATTAAATATCCTCTTTATGCGACTATAGTATTCGAATTTAAAATAAAGTCAATTGCTTAGACCAATGGGGACTTGCCCTGTTTGAAATTTTCAGCCTGAAGCGTTACTAACTATTTCAAGTAATTCTGAGTTTATTTCAAATAATCTTTTGGATTGACGGGTTCTCCGTCTTTTCTGATTTCAAAGTACAGACGACCCTCAGCGCCCAATTTGGAAATTGCCCGTTTGTGGTCTACCGAGTCTCCCTCTTTTACTAACAGAGTCTGGCTATGTGCATAGGCACTTAGAAGTTTTTCGGAGTGCTTGATAATTATTAACTTGCCATAATCGCGCAGTCCATCACCGGCATAGACAACCAAGCCAGGTGCTACCGAGCGCACAGCAGATCCACCTGCAGCCTTGAAGGTCAACCCCTTTCGCAACTGTTGTGGGTTATAGGTCTCAACAATCTCACCCTCGACTGGTGATCGCCAGGGCGGTCCCTGGATATTGTAGGATAACTTGGGTCCTGTAGTCTTTTTTACAGGTTTAACTTTAACAACGGCGTTTTTACCGCTTGGAGCCGATATGGGTTTGTCGACCCTTGGTGAGCTGGCTGCGGGCTTTAACAATGCGCCTGAGGAGTCGGGGCGGATACTCAACACCTGACCTGGGCTGATGATATAAGGCTGTTTTAATTGATTCATCTCGGCGAGTTTTGCAATCGATAGATCATAGCGCCAGGCAATGGAATACAAGGTTTCACCGGATTCCACCCTGTGGGTATCGATACGGGTACTGGATGGCTGTTGGCGACTGACCACTGGGGCGGGATAGGATGAGCACCCCTGTACAATTAGCAATCCGATCAGTATTGGTAGCAGTGAGCGCATAATTAATCCATTGATCTAGAGGTTTCTCTAAGGCGCTCGCCCAATAACTCCAACACCAATACCAATGCCAGTCCAAACAGCAATGCAATAATACAACTGAGTATTTGAGGATCCTGCCCCACCAATAACCGATAATCACCGGGCGACAAATTCACCGCACTCAACGCTGTTTTGCCTCCTGAGTTCAGGCTAGATGTGACCACCTGTTTCCAGGGCCACATCACACTTAAACTACCTATCAAGAATCCACAGAGTGTGCTGATTACAGTGGCGCTGTAGTTATTCAGTAGCCATGATAGAAGCCGGCTAAAAAACATAAGTCCGATAACCCCGCCAGCTGCAAAAACAGCCAGCAAATCCAATTGGGTGTTGGCTAGGGCATCGATAAACACCGAGTAAAGACCCAATAGCACAAGGATATAAGATCCCGAGATACCTGGCAGTATCATGGCGCAGACAGCGATGCTTCCGGCAATAAACATAGTCAAATAGTTGCCATCTAAAGCCATTTCAGAGGCATTAGACAACAGGTAAGTCAATGTCAGCCCCATACCTAGAGCAATCAGCTGCAGTGCATTCTTTGGAGGATGTTGTCGCAATAGATAAATGACCGAAGCCAAAATAAGGCCAATAAAAAACGACCACAGTGGCAGCGGGTAGTTGGTTAATAAAAATTTAACCGCACCGGCCAAGGTAAATAGGCTAAATAGGATCCCCGCTAACAGCGTGACTAAGAAATTGCCATTGATATGCTCCCACAGTGCAGCGAGACCGCGAGATCGACCTATTTTTAAGGCCTCTAAGTTAATAGATTGAATGCTGGTTATCAGCTCGGCATAGATTCCAGTGATAAATGCTATGGTTCCAGCAGATACACCGGGCACCAAATCCACCGCGCCCATGGCGACACCGCGCAAAAATAAAAACAGTGTCTCTCTCATAGTCTTCAATCCTTAAATAGAACGCTATCCCAGTTATGCCGAGTGGGTAACCCCCGCCAAAAGGGGCACGAACTTAACTTTTTCGATGATTTCCTCATCAAAATGGTTGGAGTCATCCAATCTTCTAATCACTCGCAAATCCTGCTCGGCGCCCTTGCCTACGGGAATGACCAGTAGACCATTGGGCGCTAACTGCAGAAGCAGTTGTTGTGGAATATCCTGAGGCGCAGCGGTGGAGATAATGCCATTGTAGGGAGCAAATTCCTGACAGCCAAAACTGCCATCTGATAGATTCGCAGTGATATTGCCTAGGCCCAATCTGCGAAATCGCTGTTTGGCTTTTTTCAACAGCGGCTCTATTCTCTCCACCGACACAACCTCTCTCACGAGCTGTGAGAGTATTGTGGTTTGGTAGCCGGAGCCCGTACCTACCTCTAGTACCCGCCCCAGCGGACCATCGCTGAGGAGCGCCTCTGTCATGCGCGCGACAGTATAGGGTTGAGAGAGAGTTTGAGAAAAACCTATGGGCAGTGCCGTATCCTCGTAGGCTCGGTGCGCCAACGCCTCATCGACAAACAGATGTCGCGGGGTCATTCTTATCACATCCAGCACAGCGGGATTTTTAATCCCCTGCTCTTCAAGGCGCTGTATCAAGCGCTCTCTTGTACGCTGGGATGTCATGCCGATACCAGCCAAATCCAATGAGTTCACTCAATACTCCCAATCAAAATCTCGACACACAGCTTCATATGAATTGCTCAAATATATCACAGGGCGGTGAAGCTAGGGTGAATTATTCAGTCAGTTAGGGCGATCTAGCTCTCCAGCGGCACTAACAGCGTCACCGCATGACAGCCAATGCCCTCACCTCGGCCAGTGAATCCCAATCCCTCGGTCGTAGTGGCTTTAAGATTTACTCGATCCACAGAACAGTGCAAATTGACGGCTAAATTTTCGCGCATTTGACTAATGTGTGGCGCCATTTTCGGCGCCTCGGCGATAATGGTGATATCCGCATTGCCCAGCTGGTACTCTCTAGCGAACATCATCTCAACGATTACAGCCAACAGTTGGCGGCTATCACAACCGCTGTACTGGGGATCAGTATCGGGAAAATGCCGGCCTATATCCCCCTCCCCTAGCGCTCCCAGAATGCTGTCTATCAGAGCATGGATCACCACATCACCATCAGAGTGAGCCACTAGGGTTTGCGAATGAGGTATAAACACACCACCCAAGACCAGACCATCGCCCGGGGCAAATTTATGCACATCATAACCATGCCCTATACGCATCCTTCCACCTCCTGATTTTTCAAGATCGCCGCGGCCACTGCCAAATCCTCCCGCCTGGTGATTTTGATATTGTCTTGCCGACCCTCTACCACCAACCCGTGATGGCCAGCATACTCCATAGCTGAAGCCTCATCAGTGGGAATTTGATCAGCTTGGAGCATGCTCTCTAAGGCTTTTTTTAGCCTGCCGAATCGAAACATCTGCGGCGTCTGTGCCACCCAGTACTGGCTGCGCTCCACAGTTTCCAGAATACGCTTTTCATCACTCACCTTCTTGAGCGTATCATTGACTGGCACCGCCAAGATACCTCCCACCGGATGCTCGGATAAACGAGTGATCAGCTGGCTGATGCTGTCCGCGGTGACACAGGGCCTCGCAATATCGTGCACCAATACCCAGTCATCCTGATCGGCAGATTCTTGAATCGCAATGAGTGCATTTAACACCGATTGCGCTCTGCTATCACCGCCAGCGATCAACTGTACTCGCTCGTTTTTAACAGCAGGTACTTTAGACCAGTGTGGCGAACTAATATCGCAGGCTGTATAGATGGCGCTGATCGTCGGCAGACTCAGCAGACGATTTAATGTGTGCTCGGCGACTAACTGTCCATTGAGTTGGTAAAATTGTTTGGGGATCTCTGCCGAGAAGCGCCTGCCGATACCAGCAGCCGGAACTACAGCCCAAAATTTTGGCTTGAAGTCACTCATCGGTCACCGGAGCAGCCTGTGGCACTGGAGACTGTTTATCGTTGCCAATCACCAGATAAAAAGTCTCGTTATCTTTAATCATACCGAGGTTTTGTCGGGCTTTTTCCTCAATAGAATCGGAATTGGTCTTGAGACTCTCAATCTCTTTGGCAATTAATAAATTACGCGTTTTCAATACCTGATTTTGCTCTCGCTGGGTAGCCAACTGTCTATCTAGGTCCAATTTATGGGGGATACTCCCCTCGCCAAACCACAGGCGCCCCTGGAGCAGTACTAGAATTATAATCAGTGTGGCGATCAACCAACGCATAGGCCTAGAGGAGAAATTCTGCCCTGCCCCTGTAGGGTGCAGCACTGCCCAGCTCGGCTTCAATCCTCAATAGGCGATTATATTTTGCCACGCGATCGGAGCGACACAGAGAACCGGTTTTTATTTGTCCAGCTGCCGTTGCCACTGCCAAGTCGGCAATCGTGGTGTCTTCAGTCTCCCCAGATCGATGGGAAATCACCACATTGTAACCGGCTTCCTTGGCCATATTGATTGCATCCAGAGTCTCCGACAGAGTGCCTATCTGATTAAATTTAATCAGAATCGCATTGCCCACACCCTTATCAATGCCACGACTTAGAATATCGGTATTGGTAACAAATAAATCATCTCCCACCAGTTGAATACGATCCCCCAGTTTTTCCGTCTGATATTTCCAACCGTCCCAGTCGGATTCATCCTGACCATCTTCAATGGAGATTATCGGATACTGATCGCAGAGCTGGGCCAAGAAATCACTAAACCCCTTAGCATCATAGACTCGCCCCTCTCCCGATAGATCATATTGACCGTCCCGGTAGAACTCCGAGGCGGCGCAGTCCAGCGCCAGCGTAATATCCTCGCCCAAGTTGTAGCCGGCATCCTCAACCGCCTGTTTAATCACCGCCAGCGCATCGGCATTAGAGGCCAGATCCGGCGCAAAGCCACCCTCATCGCCCACTGCGGTATTAAGGCCTTTAGCGGCCAGCACTTTTCTCAGGGAATGGAAAATCTCAGCGCCGATCTGCAGTGCCTCGGCAAAACTGGTTGCAGACACCGGTTGAATCATAAACTCCTGAATATCTACATTGTTATCCGCGTGCTCACCGCCATTGAGAATATTCATCATCGGCACCGGCATGCTGAAATTCTCGGTACCGTTGATCTCGGCAATATGGGCGTAGAGCGGCATTTGTTTACTCTGGGCGGCCGCCTTGGCTGCTGCTAGAGACACGGCGAGTATGGCGTTGGCTCCCAACACCGCTTTATTGTCGGTGCCATCTGCATCGATCATCGCACTGTCCAGGGCGCGCTGATCGGTGACATCCGCACCTACCAAAAGATCTCTAATTACAGTGTTGATATTCTCTACCGCTTTGAGAACCCCTTTACCCAGGTAGCGCTGTCTATCGCCATCCCTCAACTCGAGAGCTTCCCTTGAACCAGTTGAAGCCCCAGAGGGGGAACAGGCAGTTCCCACAATGCCACAGTCCAAAATCACATCGGCTTGCACTGTGGGATTGCCCCGAGAATCGAGAATTTCGAAGGCTTTAATATTGGCGATTTTACTCATTGACCATCTACTCCAGAAAGATTATTTATACAAATTTGAAAATATACTTTGTTTAGCGCCACGCTTTGGACTACTGCACCCATCCACTATATTGACGGCAGGTTCTCGGTTTAGCTTATACCCAGATCAGATTGAGACTTGACCAAGTCATCAAAGTCTTTCATCTGTTGCAAAAAGGGTTCCAATTTATCCAGTGGCAGGGCGCTGGGTCCATCACATTTGGCGCTATCGGGATCGGGATGGGCCTCTAGAAAGAGACCGGCAATCCCCACCGAGATCCCCGCTCGACCCAATTCGGCAACTTGCTGGCGACGCCCGCCGGATGCCGCGCCCATAGGGTCGCGACACTGCAGCGCATGGGTGACGTCAAAGATAATTGGCAGGCCACCGCTCACATCCTTCATAGTGCGAAACCCCAACATATCCACCACCAGATTATCGTAGCCAAAATTAGAGCCGCGCTCGCAGAGCATAATTTTTGAATTGCCGCACTCGCGAAATTTTTCAACGATATTGCCCATCTGGCCGGGACTGAGAAATTGCGGTTTCTTGATATTTATCACCGCATCGGTGGCCGCCATCGCCACCACCAGGTCCGTTTGACGGGCCAGAAAAGCGGGAAGCTGAATGACCTCACAGACCTCCGCTGTGGGCGCCGCCTGTTGGGGTTCATGAACATCGGTGATCAGGGGCACGCCGAATGTGGTTTTGATCTCCTCAAGAATTTTCAACCCCTCCTCGAGACCGGGCCCGCGGAATGAGTGAATGGAGGAGCGATTGGCCTTGTCAAAGGAGGCCTTGAACACATAGGGAATAGCCAATTTTTGGGTCACTTCCACATAGGTCTCGGCCACTTTCATCGCCATATCTCGAGACTCCAACACATTCATACCACCAAACAGCGCCATGGGTGCGTGATTACCAACCCTTAGGGATGCAACCTGTATTTCAACTGATGACATTATTTAGCCCCCTTTTTTCTGCTTTTGGTAGGCAGTGGCGGCGGCGACAAAACCCTGGAACAGCGGGTGCCCATCGCGGGGCGTGGAGGTAAACTCGGGGTGGAACTGGCTGGCGAAGAACCAGGGGTGCTCGGGCAACTCTATGGTCTCCACTAGGGTCTTATCGTAGGACAACCCACCCACTACCAGACCAGATTTTTTCAGCTTGGGCAGTAGGTTGTTGTTGACCTCATAGCGATGGCGGTGACGCTCCTCTATACGCTCACTGCCATAGATTTTATGGGCCATGGAGCCGGGCGCCAAATGGCATACCTGAGCACCCAAGCGCATGGTGCCGCCCAGATCACTGTCTGCCGAGCGCTGTTCCACATTGCCCTGCTCATCGACCCACTCGGTGATTAAACCCACCACGGGGTGTTGAGTATCGGCATCAAACTCGGTGCTGTTGGCCCCCGCGAGGCCACAGACATTGCGCGCGTATTCGATTACCGCAACCTGCATACCCAGACAGATCCCGAGGTAGGGGATATTATTTTCCCGAGCGGTTTTCACCGCGTAAATTTTTCCCTCAGTGCCCCGCGTGCCAAAGCCACCGGGCACCAAAATGGCGTCGGCACCATCGATCAGCGAGTTATCCGCCTGCAGTTGCTCGGAGTCAATATAGCGAATTTTCACCTTGGTTTTGTTGTGAATACCGGCGTGAATCAATGCCTCGGTCAGCGACTTATAGGCATCCAGTAGTTCCATGTATTTGCCCACCATGGCAATACTGACCTCGTCCCGCGCATTTAACTGGTTGTCCACCACCGCATCCCACTCATCGAGATTGGCCACCGGATTGTCCAAGTTAAATTGATCGAGGACATACTGATCCAAACCCCACTTGTGGAGCATTTTCGGTACCTGATAGATAGTCTCGGCATCCATCAGGGGGATCACTGCACGCTCTTCAACATTGGTAAACAGGGAAATTTTCTTGCGCTGGCCCTCCTCCAATTCGACCTCTGACCGACACAGCAACACATCGGGTTGCAGACCGATGGAACGCATCTCCTTCACTGAGTGTTGGGTGGGCTTGGTTTTGGTTTCTCCGGCAGAGGCAATATAGGGAACCAGGGTCAGGTGCAACAGCAGGGCTCTCTGGTGACCCAGTTCAAGCTTGAGCTGTCGCACCGCTTCGAGAAAGGGTTGGGATTCAATATCCCCGACGGTGCCGCCAATTTCTACCACCGCCACATCCTGTTCACCGGCACCGGCGTAGACGCGGCGCTTAATCTCATCAGTGACATGGGGAATAACTTGCACCGTGCCCCCCAGATAGTCACCGCGGCGCTCGCGGCGCAGTATAGTCTCGTAAACCTGACCACTGGTAAAGTTGTTATTCTGGGTCATTTTAGACCGCAGGAAGCGCTCGTAGTGACCCAGATCTAAATCGGTCTCAGCACCATCCTGAGTGACATATACCTCGCCGTGCTGGAAGGGGCTCATAGTGCCTGGATCAACATTGAGATAGGGGTCGAGTTTTAGGATGGTAACATCTAGACCGCGGGCCTCGAGAACAGCCCCCAATGAAGCGGCGGCAATCCCCTTACCCAAGGAAGATACCACTCCGCCAGTCACAAAAATAAAGCGTGTCATAAAGACCCTGTCTCAATCATTATTAGAGTATACAAAAGTCTTTTTGGAAGATGATTTGGTCGAAAAACCAACTCGAATTTGGCCCAGATCCATCCCATAAAAGATGGGTTAGTAAACTACCATAAAGGAACCACTCGCGCCACTCTCTTATGTCACCAAGGCAGTGGAAGGGATTAAATTTCACTTACAATCGGATCAAGTGTATAAAATTATCAAAGTGCGACTTGCCAGTCGATAATATAGCCGCGCTGACCAGCACCGGCCGACCAGTCCTCACATATCCACAGATCGCCCACAGCAACCAAATCGTCCCCAATGTATAGCAGGGGAACCCGATCCCGCCACCAGGGCTCCAATCCGTGCTCCTGCAACAATTTCTTCAAGGTATTTGAACGCGACCTGCCACTGGGCTTGCAGCGCTCACCTCCCTGCCGGTAGCGAATCTCCACAGCACCTATATCTGCTCTCAATCCTGCACTCGTAGTTTCCACGGCGCTAAGTAAACTACTGTCCGCCAATCGCAACGACTGTTTTAAATCCCAGACCAACAGTTGCCGATCAAACTGCAAATTTTGCGCGTTTAACAGATATAGCCTATCTCGAAACTTCGACCAGCGCAGGGACTGCCAGATTACCTGGGGTTCGCGATCCTCACCGGCCCTCAGAACTGATGTCAGGACTTCATCGATAATTTTTCCCCCCGGCATTGGCAACCCATTGAAGTGAGGCCAGTGACGCAACAAATTTCGCTGTCGAATAGCCGGGAGTGCGGCAAATTTATTCGCCGCTATAGAGTGACCAGCGCGCTCTGGCCTCAGGTCGAGGCCGGCCATGTCCTCAACGGCTAGGGCCTCGGCTAATTGCTCAGACTCACTGCACAATTGCGCTGAGGTCTGCAGGGATTGCTGGAAATCGGGCCAGCGCTCGGCAATCTGCGGTATCACCCGATTGCGCAAAAAATTGCGGTCAAAACGGTTATCGGCGTTGCTCTCATCCTCCACCCAGTGCAGATTAAGCTGTTGCCCACAGGTCGCTAGCTGAGCTTTTTTCCAGCCCAGCAATGGACGAATTAACTGACCGGATCCCAGAGGCCGACAGGCAGACATCGCCGATAACCCCCTGGGGCCGGATCCCCGCAATAATCTATAGAGGACCGTCTCCGCCTGATCATCAGCATGGTGACCGAGAAATAACAGCCCTCCGGGATTCATCAGGCGCTCAAATACTGCTAGGCGCTGGTCCCGCGCCTCGGCTTCCCACCCCTTCCCCTTTGGTTCAATCTGTACTTTTTCGATATGTAAATCCACACCAATCTGAGCACAGAATTGCGCGGCCATCTCCTGCCAGCGATTGGCATGAGGTGATAGGCCGTGATTGATATGAACCGCACAGAGGCGAGCTGGATCGACAACCTGACTGAGGAACTTGAGCAACAATGTGGAATCCAACCCACCGCTGTAGCCCACCAGGATCTGCGGCGCACTGGCGATCTGATCCATCCAGGGTGCCAGCGCAGTTTTCGCGTTGAGTTGATCGGACATAACTAATCGCAACCATCCAATTCTTGTTTAGCTGTGCGTGCGTTTTCCATAAATTGCCGTCGCGTCAGCAGTGAGCAGTTTTCGGTGCGCGGATCAAAGCTGATCACCACATCGCCCCTCTCCATCTGTCGGCGCACCTGATCAACCTTGGTCTGCAAGCTGACTTCCTGAATGCCATAATCGGTACCTTCGCGGAGAATAAACTCCTCGATAACCGCATTCAAAACCTCGGTACTGAGGCGCGCAAGGGGAATCTCTATCACTTTTTAACCTAGTTTATTGTCTCTTTTCTCATCAACAAGCTGCCAGAGGTTAACTCATCGCTTAATCAGAGTCTTGTTTAGTGCGATAATACACCCTATTGCAAACAAATTGAGGCCTTTGCACCAATAGCGATTTTGTTATCAGACAGGACAAAATCCCACGCAGGGGATTTATAAGACAATAACAACCGACTGATTCCCATTTTAACGCCGTATAAGGGCAAAAGATCATTTGTGAAGAGATATCAAACCATTAATTATGCTCGATATAGTACTCTATCAACCGGAAATTCCGCCCAACACTGGCAACATAATCCGGCTGTGCGCCAATACCGGCTTCAGGCTCCACCTCATCGAACCCCTGGGGTTTGACTTAAATGATAAAAAACTGCGCAGGGCTGGCTTGGACTACTTGGAATTCCAAGCTCTGCAGGTTCACTCCAGCTGGCAGGACTACCTGGAGAGGATAAAACCGCAGCGAGTCTTTGGATTGAGTACCAAGGGGCAGCGGTGTTTTTCCAGCGTTGACTACCAACTGGGCGACAGCCTGTTATTTGGTCCAGAAACCCGCGGGCTGCCCGCCGCCATTCGCGAGAGCCTAGGTGCTGATGGCGTGGTTCGCCTGCCGATGCTCCTGGATAGTCGCAGCCTCAATCTATCCAACGCAGTTTCGATCGTCACCTACGAGGCCTGGCGTCAGTTAGGGTTTATCGGCAGTGTGGATCGGGGAGGTCACTGACAGCAGATGTTACATAAAATCGGGCTCTTCTATGGCAGCTCCACCTGCTATACCGAAATGGCAGCAGAGAAAATTGCCGCCAGTATTCAGCAATTGACTGATCAGTACCGGGTTGAACTGCACAATATAGCCACAGACTCTGTGGAACTGCTGGCCGATTATCGATTTATTATTCTCGGCATACCCACCTGGGACTACGGTGAACTGCAGGAGGACTGGGAGACGGTGTGGGAACAACTGGACAGCCTCGATCTGAGTCACGCCACTGTGGCGCTCTATGGCCTCGGCGATCAGGTGGGTTACCCCGAGTGGTTCCAAGATGCCCTCGGCTATCTGTGGGCCAAGGTGGTTAATCAGGGTGCCACCACCGTTGGCCTGTGGCCCAATCAGGGCTATACCTTTGCGCAGTCAAAAGCGCTGACCGAGGATCAGCAGTGGTTTGTGGGTCTGGCGCTAGATGATGAAAATCAGCTGGCACTGACCGACCCCTATACAGATCGGTGGTGCCGACAGATCCTCGAAGAATTTGCCAGTCCAGCAAGCGAGTAACCCATGAATCAACACCCTGAACAGATGGTTGAACCGACAGCCATTGAATGGCGCAATGGCACCCCCTATTCATCGATCTTTCAAGACTACTACTACCACAGCGGTGAGCCCTTTGAAGACAACGGATTGCGGGAGACGGAATATCTTTTCCTTCAACATAACAATCTAAAGCAGCGTTGGGATGCGCTAGCCAGCCACGCTCCTCGCAGCAAAGTCTTTACCCTTGGCGAAACTGGATTTGGCACTGGACTCAACTTTCTCAGTGCCGCTGACTTGTGGCTGCAAACTGCCCCTGATGACTGGCGGCTGCAGTTTATCTCCACAGAGCTCAACCCGATCCTCCCCGATGACCTGCGAGGGATCCACCAGTGCTGGTCACAGTTTGCCGATCTTTCCCAACAATTGATGGATCAGTATCCCGACCCCCTGGCGGGCATCCATCCAATCACCCTGGCCGAGGGTCGCATTCAGCTCTATATGATGTTTGGCGAGGCCAACCACCTGTTGCAACAGATTAGTGAAAGTCCTGACCCGGCGCTGGCCAACTACAATAAACAGCCGGTAGACGCCTGGTTTTTGGATGGTTTTGCGCCAACTAAAAACCCCGAGCTGTGGAGCGATGCTATTTTCACCGCCCTGGCCTCCCTGTCTGGTCCAAAGACAACCTTCGCAACCTTTACCGCCGCCTCTCAAGTCAGGAAAGGACTTGCCAGAGTCGGGTTTAGCATCCAAAAAATTCCCGGTTTTGGCAGAAAGCGGGAGTCCCTTGCCGGCCATTTTACAGCCGCCAATTTATCCTTGGGACAGCCGTCGACCCCCTGGTACCTGAGTCACCAGCCGGCCGACAAAAACGCCAAAACTGTACTGGTACTGGGCGCTGGCATTGCGGGGTGCACCACCGCCGCCGCCCTGGTCAAACGGGGGTTTAAGGTCAAAGTCGTGGATCGTCACCCAGTGGCGGGTCAGGGGGGATCTGGAAACTTGCAAGCTGTTCTCTACCCCAGACTATCGCTACAAAATGATCAGTTGCCGCGAATTAATCTCGCCGCAATCACTGCGGCCAGCCGCTACTATCAGCCGTTCTGGAACCGCGGTATGGGCGACCGCTGTGGTGTGTTGTTACTGCCCATCAATCAGAGCGCAGAGTCCGACTTTCAGCAGATTGGCGAAAAGTTTTCCGCAGCCGAGAATTTGGTCAAACTGGTGAATAATCATCAGATCTGCTCCCTGAGCGGTCTGCAGCTTGAAGCTGAGTGGGGCCTGTATTTCCCCAATCTGGGTTGGCTGCCGCCCAGCCAGGTTTGTCAAAGCCTGCTGCAGGACTGTGACATACCGCTGTTGCAGGCTGATGTAGAGGGTATTGAACACTGCGCCGAGACCGGCCTCTGGCAACTCCGAGATAAGCAAAAGCAAGTGATTGAGCGTGCTGAAACCCTGGTTATCGCCAATGCCCATGGTTGTCGCCAGTTTGCCCAGACTGAATTTCTGGATATAAAGCCACTGCGCGGACAGGTCAGTCACCTGCCCAGTGATGGCGGTATTGGCGAGCTAAAGACGGTAATCTGCGGCAAGGGCTATCTGGCCCCGGCTGTCAGCGGCGTTCACAGCTGTGGAGCAACCTACAGCCAAGCACAGCGATCAACCGACTTGAGGGTCGAGGATCACCTGGCCAACCTGCAGACAATCCATGACCTAGATCCCAAGATGCCGCCACTGTTGGAGAACTATTCCGCCAATCAACTTCTTAAAGGGCAACTTGAAGGACGCGCAAATTTTCGCTGTACCAGCAGAGATTATTTACCCATTGTGGGTCCAGTGCCAGATGTCACTGCCTTTAAGGCGGAATTCAAAGCACTGCGCTTTAACGCCAGTGCCAGACTGCAACAGATGGGACCCTACCTACCCAATCTGTATATCAACTGCAGTTTGGGATCTCGCGGCATGGGCTATGCGCCGCTCAATGCTGAAATTCTCGCCGCAGAAATCAGTGGTGAGATACCGCCCCTCGAGAGAGCGCTGCGCTTGGCATTGCACCCGGCGCGTTTTTTGGTCAGGGATTTAAAGCGGCGGAAGATTTAAACTAGCTACTGGCAGAATTTTCGACAATTGCCAACTCCAAACCCTTGCGATAGCTGTTGGCACTGCCCTCAGAATCCTTTATCTCTGCCAGCAGCGCCGCTAACTCATAATGTGCGCGAGCAGTTGGCGCAACAGCGAGGGTGGCAGTTAGGTAGTCACGCGCCTTGCCAACCAATCCCATCTGCCGACAAATTCGCCCCAAGGCAAGCAGTAAATCGGCATCATTGGGATACTGGGGCAACCACTTTTCTGCAGCCGCCAACCTCCTCTGTAAATCTGTACCCTCCAGGGTCCCCAGCTTTTCAATCAACTGCTGGTGCCAGTGATTGTTCAAGGCTTTTATCAGTAGATTTTGCGCCTTCTCAGCATTGCCGACAGATACCAGAGCATCTAGGTAGGCAATCAAAATCAGCGGCTGTTGGCGCATGGCTTTGGGGATTGTCGACCACAGGCCGTTGAGCGCGGCCTGCTTATCAGCCGCGGTGGTATTGACACAGAACGCCTGAAGTTGACCCGCATGGCTCTCAACTGCCAGTTGCTGCAAATCTAGCTGACTAAAAACACCAGACTTTTTCAACCGCGGCAACAGTTCAGCGACCGCTGCCCAGTTGGATTGACTGCGGTGGACAGCGCAGAGAAGTTTTAAAACCCCGGGACTCTGAGGCTTTTCTCTCTCCAGAGGCTGCAACAGCGCCAACGCTTCAGAGTAGTTAGACTGCTCAATCAGCAACTCGGCTGACAACAGCTGCACTTCCAACGCCGCCTCGGGATAATCCGCTTTGACCTGATTAAGGCGTTGCTGAGCCCGCTGCCAGTGATCGCCTCGGGCTGCCGCCACTGCAGCAAAAAGTCCATTTATCTTGGCCATAGGCGAGCCTGATGCCGAAGATGCCAGCAGGCGCTCCGCGCGCTGCCAATCGCCCTGTAAAAACAGTGACAATCCACTGGCCGTTTTGCTGGCAGATTTTGAACTGCGCCTAGTCTGCCACCACTGTCCGAAGCCACCGGCATTGAGAATCCAGCGCAGTGCTAACAATAACCACAGCAACCCTGCAATACTGGCAGCATAGAGAAACACCCCTACCCAGAAGCTCATCTCGACAACCGTACCTGCTATATTGATCAAAATATAACCCTGATCATGCTGTATCATCCAGATACTTAGGGACCCCAGAATCAAGGCGACCAGAAGGGATAACAGTAGCCGTCTCACTGGGCTGACTCCATTTTTAGCTCTCCATCCTCGACGGCTTGTGAATCCTTAACTGATTCACCCGCGGGCTTATGGATATCAGTTATCCGTTGCTGGCGGGCAATTAATAGTGTCTCCAGGACTTCAACCGAGCGATTAATAGCCGGTAACTGCTGTACAATCTCCAGTGCTATAAGCGCTGTAATCCTTTTTTCTACCCTTTGTACAGTACTGTTATAGTGGAAGAAGCGATCCAGATAATCCTGCACCTTTGATAAGCTCTGTCGATAGATAATCTGCTCTTCCCGCAGCAGTGCCACTTGGGCCTGTTCCAACATCATCTGTAAATTGCGTCGCAGTACAACCGCTTCACTGGGCTGCAGCAGCGGTTTAATGGGCGTTGCCTGTCGGCGAATGCGTATCATCGAAGTGAATTGCTGCCAAAAGCTCTCAGCTACAGTATCTGGGGTGTTCTCGATATTACCCTCCCGGACATCACCCTTCTGGACATTACCCGAAATGGGCGGGGTGGTCTGGGGCGCCAAGTCGATAAGAGGCAGGGCTTGGATATGTTTGGCCAGAGCCTGTAACTCGAGGTAAATACCCTGTCTGTCCACGGAATTGGCAAGTCGCAGTGCGGTGATATCCTCGGCGATGGCAGCGCGCACCGGCAGCAGTTGGGGATCTGCCAACTGCCGCAAAATAAGGTCGATCTGCTCCAGCAGTGCCAGGGGATTTTCCACGCTGCGCTCAGTGTGCAACCGCTGACTGGCCAGCCTGGCCAAATACAGCGCTTCCGCCAACCGCCAATCGCTGCGACTGGTAGCACTCAACTCGGTTAGCTGCCGGCTATAGGTGCCTAATTGCAACTGAATATCGTCAACAACCTGTTGCATCTGATTGAACTGCTGTGATTGAAGATTCTGATTTTCAGAGAATGTATCCGATTTTTGCTGCAACTGTGCCACAGTTCGCTGCAAATTGGTGTGCAGTTTTGCAAATTGACTTATCGACTGTTGGTGCTGCTGGTGTAACTGCCATAACAACCAACCTGCAGCAACAGTTGTCGCTAGCAAACAGATGACCAATAGGACTAAAAATTTGCGGTTGCCCGAGGATTTATCGAGAGATGGCGACCTGCCCTCCGGAGCATCACCGATTGGAGTTTTGTTGTTATTACTATCAGACTTCTTCACTGGCTGTTTAACTCCTCCACCCTATTCACCATGAATTTTTGCTTTCCCTAATTTGGCATGCCGTTAATTGTTCAAACTCACTTGAGATCACTGCATTGAATCAACGCCTGTATTTGCGAAACAAGATCGGCTTTGAGAACATGCCAACCTTTACCGCTAAATCGGAGGACAGACTTTCATGAAGAAACTTCATATTGCGCTCGCAGTCAAAAATCTTGAGTCTTCAATTAATGAATACAGTAGACGCCTAAGTAGCCGACCCGTTGTAATCGTCAAGGATCAATATGCCCTGTGGCGCACGAATGAGGTTAACTTATCTATCACTGAAAAACCAGATCAGGCGGGCCAGCTTCGTCATTTGGGTTTTGAAGATTCCGAGGTGACTGAGATGAGCACGGATTATGACATCAACGGTTTTATGTGGGAGCAATTTACTGCCAAACAACAGCGAGACGAGATACTGCAGCATTACCCCCAAGCAGACTATCCCGCCAGTCTGTTATAAACGTCGGCTGCTACAAACCTAATACCCCTTAGGGTCTACTCAGATAAGACTCTTGATCGCGTTAAACATACTCTGTGGCAGCGCATTTTCCGCCACCTCAATATTGCTGTAGCCCAGCTGCTGCGCCTGCTGGGCAATTCTAGCACTGGGCACAACCACAGGTATCTGCCTGTCTACACAATCCCCTAGGGCGCGCAGTAACTCACCGCTGTGGGCCACCAAACAACTGGCAGTTTGCATACCAGCCCGCGCCTGTGCCACCTTTGACGGATCGATAATTCGCCGGTAGAGCTCGCAGTAGCGCACTGATCCACCCCGGGCGGTTAGCTCCGCGCCCAATGTCTGGCGACCTTCACCGCCGCAGAAAATGACCACCGACTGTCCATTGAGATGCTGTAGCGGTGGTATTTCACTGAGCAACCCCTCGGTGTTGGGCTGCTGTTTTGGACAGCGCACCGGATAGCCATAGTCGGCAAATAACTCTGCAGTCTGCTGACCCACAGCATAAAACTGCAGTCCCGCGGGCAAAACGGGCCAGTGTTTGGCGATCAGGGCCAGACCGATTTCAGCGGCATTGGCACTGATAAAAATAGCGTGATCCCAGCGATCTAGTTGAGAAATCACTTCAATAGCCTGTGCATACTCAGGCTCGGTCATATCGACTGGCTCAATTTGCATCACTGGAATATGACAAAACGGCAGGCTGGCATCCTGCAACCGTTGTAAAAAAATATCCCCTTGGCGCAGTGGCCTGATCACCAGAATCGGCTTTTTTTGTATTGCCCTAGTCGCCATACACTTCTGCCAAAATCTCACCAGCACCCTGAGCCAGCAGCTGATCAGCCAGATCCTGTCCCAGTTGCTCAGCACTGGTCGCGGGGCCTTGAATCTCGGCGGTAAGCAGGGTTTTTCCGTCTAGCGATCCCACTAGACCGCGCACTTGCATCTCCTCTGTGGCGGCATCCAACTGGGCAAAACAGCCAATTGGCACCTGACAGCCACCCTGCAAACGGCGGTTCATCGCGCGCTCGGCGATCACACAGCGGGCGGTATTCAGATGATGCAAGGGTTTGAGCAAATCTTGGATCGACTCGTCCTCTGCGCGGCACTCGATACCCACCGCACCCTGCCCGGCCGCTGGCAGACACAGATCAGCACTGAGTTGCGAGGTGATTCTGTGAGCCATACCCAGGCGCCGCAAACCGGCACTGGCGAGAATTAGCGCCTGGTATTCGCCGCTGTCTAACTTGGCCAGTCGCGTATTGACGTTACCGCGCAGATCTCGAATCTCAATATGGGGAAACTGTGCCCGCAACTGGCTCTGGCGGCGCAGACTGGAGGTGCCGACAACAGCACCATCGGGCAGTTGATCGATATGACTCGCACTGTTGGATACAAAGGCGTCCAGGGGATCTTCGCGCTCACAAATCACCGATAGCGCCAGTCCTTCGGGGAATTCCATAGGCACATCCTTCATCGAGTGAACCGCGATATCAGCCCTGCCCTGCAAAAGGGCCATCTCCAATTCCTTGACAAATAGACCTTTGCCTCCGACCTTGGCCAGGGGTGTGTCCAACAATTTATCGCCACGGGTAGTCATGGTCAGCAACTCCACTTGCAACTGGGGATGATAAAGCTGCAGTTGCTGTTTGACATATTCCGCCTGCCACAGGGCAAGAGGACTTTTTCGGGTTGCTATGCGCACTAATTGAGCCACAGTTTTAACCTATTTCAACGGCTGAGGTGCCATTATCGATCATTTGCGAAGTTTTGTCAGAGTAAAGCTAGTCGTCCCTGAAAAAAGGCCTTTTTTGCCCTAGGCTGTGTTGCACTGCGACTTCCAGTGCTCATGTACCCTATGCTCATGTACCCTTTGTACACTGCGCTCCAGCTTCTCGTGCGCCTTGCCTAAAACAAAAAATTCTCATTTTTCAGGGTCGACAAGCTTATTTGCAAGCTCAGCAGGGTCGATAGACTAACTAAACGCTTGTGAGGAAAAGGGTGGAATGTTTGTAACTCGCCCAGACCTTATTGCAGTGCATAGCAATGACTATGGCTAAAATCAGCAATGCAGCGAAGTGTGGAAATAACCGCTTTGATTGTGTCAATTTACCGTGCTTCTGCTCTATAATCTTCGAGTTATTAACCAATCGGGCATATCAATCAGGTAGTGGGACCCATGAGCAAATCAAAAAAACAACCAGCTGAAACTATTACCACATCTGCGGGTAATGCCTCATGGGGCGGCCGATTCAATGAGCCAGTCGACAGCTTTGTCGCCAGATTTACCGCATCGGTAAATTTTGATCAGCGCCTGGCACCCCAGGATATTCAGGGATCCATTGCCCATGCCAAAATGCTCCAGCACGCGGGTATCTTGGACAGCGCTGAACTCTCTCAGATCGTCACCGGGTTGGAGGCAATTGCCGAGGAGATCGCTGAGGGTGACTTTGCCTGGAGTCTCGATCTTGAAGATGTACATATGAATATTGAGGCCGCCCTGACTGAACGGATTGGCGCTGTCGGCAAAAAGTTACACACGGGGCGCTCGAGGAACGATCAAGTAGCCACCGATATCCGCCTGTGGCTGAGATCTCAGATCGATGACATCAAGCTGGCAATCAGTGGCCTGCAACAGCAGATTATCCAGCTGGCAATGACCGAATCAGACACCATTATGCCGGGCTTTACCCATTTGCAGAGCGCCCAACCGGTAACTTTCGGACACCACCTATTGGCCTGGAATGAGATGCTGGAGAGAGACTACAGCCGCCTCTGTGATTGCAGGGAGCGGTTAAACCAAAGCCCCCTGGGATCAGCGGCACTGGCGGGTACTACCTATCCTATTGATAGGGCTTTCACCGCTGGGGAACTGGGCTTTGCCAAACCCTCGGAAAACTCCCTCGACTCGGTTAGCGATCGCGATTTCGCCATCGAATTCTGCGCTTTTGCCAGCATTCTGATGACTCACCTGTCGCGTATTTCTGAGGAGCTGATTATCTGGACCTCTGCCCAGTTTCAGTTTATTGATCTCCCAGACCGTTTCTGCACTGGCTCATCGATTATGCCGCAAAAGAAAAACCCCGATGTCCCCGAGTTGGTCAGAGGAAAGAGCGGCCGCGTCAATGGGCAGTTGATTGCACTACTGACCCTAATGAAAGCTCAGCCCCTGGCCTACAACAAGGATAATCAGGAGGATAAAGAGCCTCTATTTGACACTGTCGATACGGTTATGGATTGCCTGCGCGCCTTTGGCGATATGATTCCCGCTATCAAGGCCAATCGCGAGGTCATGTACAAGGCAGCTAAACAGGGTTTTTCCACGGCCACTGATCTGGCGGACTATTTGGTGCGCAAAAATATTCCCTTTCGCGAGTCCCACGAGATCGTCGGTATGACTGTGGCCTGTGCCATCGACCGCGGGGTAGATCTGGAAGAGTTGAGCCTCGAGGTGCTGCAAAGCTTCTGCGACTTGATTGACAGCGATGTCTATCAGGTTCTCACTTTGGAGGGCTCCGTGGCGGCCAGAGATCATATCGGCGGCACTGCGCCAAAGCAGGTCGAGGCTGCCGCGGCCCGCGCCATGGCACTGGTCAAAAATCGAAGTTGATCTGCTCTTTAGCCTGCTCTTGAAAGGCCTGACTCAATGCCTCTGCCAGTGGGGTCGAATCGATGGTATTGCACCATCTAGAGCCCTGGTCTGTGTCCTGCAGCTTAAAGTGGAATCCCCCCGAGCGAGCGGCCAACCAGACCTCTCCCAGTGCTGGTTGACGGGATAGGATGATTTGCGATCCATTGGTCTCACAGGTGAGCGTCAAAAGCCCACCGCTGTTCTCGTAATCTAGTTCAGCACCACTGCTGTCTATGCTCTCTTCGATAGAAAACATCAATTCATCGACTAACTGATTAAACTGTGCTTCTGATGTTTGTTCCACTGGCTGTGCTCCTTAAATCAAATGCCTGGGGGATGACACCAGGCTATTCGGCAATGGCCCTAGTATAGAGCAGAAGCACTAATTGTTTGAGTGTAATCTGCCACTGCCGTTATACTTAGTCCCCAAGGAGGAAAGATCTCTATGTCGCGGTTTCGTCAATACAAAATTCTACTACTGTTAACGATACTGTTCAGCAGTGCCATGGGCTGTGGCAATACCGGTGATCTGTATCTGCCAGAGGATTCACCCCCAGATCAATATTCCGAGTTCTGAAGGCTATGAGTAACACATTCACCATCAGGGATAGTCAACAGTTTATTGAGGATATTCCCCTGTCAACCGTAGCCCGAGAATTTGGCACGCCCTGTTATGTCTACAGCAGAGAGGCGATCCGCGAAAATTTCCGCAGTTATCAACGGGCGCTGGCAACCAGACAACATCTGATTTGCTATGCAGTCAAATCAAATTCCAATATTGCTGTGCTGCAGACACTGGCTCAGTTGGGCGCCGGGTTCGACATCGTTTCCGCAGGAGAATTGGAAAGAGTGCTGATGGCCGGGGGAGATCCAGCCAAAGTGGTTTACTCCGGCGTTGCCAAAACTGCCGCGGAGATGGACCGCGCACTGGAAGTGGACATTCACTGTTTTAATGTCGAATCGGAATCGGAATTGGTCCTACTCAATCAAACCGCCGCCAACAGAGGTGTTAGCGCACCGGTATCACTGCGGGTCAATCCAGATGTGGATGCCAAAACTCACCCCTATATTTCCACCGGGCTGAAAGAGAACAAATTTGGCATTGATATCCAAGAGGCGCTGGCTATCTATCAGCAGGCAGCACAGATGGAACATATCTCTGTGGTCGGCGTGGATTGCCATATAGGTTCACAGCTGACCGAAATCGGCCCCTTTATCGAGGCCATGGAACACCTTTTGGCACTGGTGGATCAATTGGATCAGCTGGGTATCCGGCTGCAGCACATAGATATTGGCGGCGGTCTGGGCGTTCGCTATCGAGACGAAGTCGTGCCATCCATGGATAACTATATGGCGGCTCTACTGCCCCTGCTGCAAGGTCGCAGCGAAGTGCTGATTATGGAGCCGGGACGCTCAATCACAGCCAACGCCGGGGTGTTGCTGACTCAGGTACAGGTGATCAAAGTCAATGGCGACAAAAATTTTGCGATTGTCGATGCCGCCATGAATGATATGTTGCGCCCCGCGCTCTATGATGCATGGATGGCTATCAGTCCTGTTGAAATCATTCCTGACAGGCAGTCGAAACACTACGATGTAGTGGGCCCGGTCTGCGAGACCGGTGACTTCTTGGGTAAAGACCGGGCCCTGGCGATTGCCGAGGGAGACTATCTAAGTCTGGCATCGGCGGGAGCCTACGGTTTTACCATGAGCTCAAATTACAACAGTCGCCCCAGAGCGGCAGAAGTGATGGCTGATGGTCAACAGCTACACCTGATTAGAGCGAGGGAGACCGTCGCCGATTTGGTCAGGGGTGAACAGTTAATCCCACAGTAATAGAGGAATTCTCTCAGTGCTGATGAAATTTACAAAGATGCACGGCTTGGGCAATGACTTTGTGCTGATCGACGCACTGCGGCAATCAGTCAATATCTCTCCTGAACTGGTGCGTCGCATCGCCGACCGCAACCTCGGTATTGGCTGTGATCAAGTGTTAATTATCGAACCGCCAGCGGCCAAAAATGTCGATTTCAACTATCGAATATTTAATAGCGATGGTTCTGAAGTCGAGCAGTGTGGCAATGGCGCCCGCTGCATGGGACGCTATATTTTCGATCAACAGCTCTCTGGCAAAAAATCGCTGTTGCTGCAGACTAAAAATCGACTGCTGGAAGTACAGCCTAGAGGTCGACATCTAATTCAGGTCAATATGGGATCGCCTCAGTTGGACCCCAGTGCTGTTCCCTTTCAAGCTGAGCAACAGCAGTTACTCTATGACATTGAGGTCAGCGGCAAGATTTATCAACTGTCGGCGATCTCCATGGGCAATCCCCACGCTGTGATTCAGGTTGCAGAGATTGAAAGCGCACCCGTTGGCAAGCTTGGGGCTGTTTTCCAGCAGCATTCACGCTTTCCAGAGAGCGTCAA
>Ga0213866_10000349_pt1 | contig 38312 bp, 28 predicted proteins | sample PICome_11_FD_160079 | JGI IMG/M metagenome (GOLD analysis project Ga0213866, IMG submission 160079) | Coastal seawater microbial communities near Pivers Island, North Carolina, United States - PICO284 | ecosystem: Environmental > Aquatic > Marine > Coastal | place: USA: North Carolina... | reverse complement strand
TACGCCTGAGCCCGTGCCAACGCCTGAGCCTGAGCCCACTCCTGTGCCCGAGCCCGAGTCGACGCCTGAGCCCGAGCCAGCACCCGCTCCCGCACCGACTCCTGAGTCAGTGCCAACGCCTGAGCCCGCTCCTGAGCCTCAGCCAACGCCTGAGCCTCAGCCCACTCCTGTACCCGAACCCGAGTTGACGCCTGAGCCCGAGCCAGTGCCTACGCCCGAGCCCACTCCTGTGCCTGAGCCCGAGTCGACACCTGAGCCCGAGCCTGTTCCCGTGCCAGCACCCGCGCCAGAACCTACTCCTGAGCCCGAACTCACTCCTACGCCTGAGCCAGAACCTGCCCCTGCACCTGAACCCGCGTTGATGTCGATCGAGATGGATGCGATCCCATCGCTTTTGGTTGTTGGTCAACGCGTGTCTGTCCCGGTCACAGGCATCGACGATGGTGAACGCATTTACTTCCACCTGTTCGACTCGGAGTGGAAAGATCTGGTTCGCTCAAACGTCGTCGTTAACAGCGGTAAAGTCGATCTTGTCATCCCGAGCGTCGGGGGCGATCGAATCCTCCAGCTCCAGTACGGCAATATTTATAAGGCAAAGAAGAATGTGGCGGTTCTCACGACCGCGCCGCAACCCGCGCCGCAACCTGCGCCGCAACCTGCGCCGCAGCCCGAGCCCACTCCTGTGCCCGAACCTGAGACGACTCCTTCCCCCGAGCCCGAGGTGCTGCCGGAACCCGAAGTTATTCCCGAGCCTATTCCTACGCCGGAACCCGTCCCGGTACCTGCACCGATCCCAACACCTGAGCCCGAGCCTACTCCGCCAACGCCTCCTACAAGTTCAGTTGATGGCGTGCTCCTCAAGCCTGGATCGGGCTGGACTGGACCCACCGCAGTACCTGCACAGATTGGCGACCGTCACGAGCGCGCGCTTGCTCACTGGAACGTTGTGCCCGAGCAGCAGGTCAGTGACGGGTTCAAGGTCGGCGTGATCGCTCACCACCTGGACGGGATCGACCGCGTAGAGATCTCGGCCAATGGCGGTCCGTGGGTCACGATTTCCGAGCCTTCGGTCAATACCCGAACCGAGTGCGAAGAGTACTGGGCAACGCTTGATTTTGATGGGCACAGCGGTCCGATCAAGCTCCGCGCGATCGTGTATCCCAATCTGGGACAGCCAATCCTCGTAAATCCTCTAGGCGGTGAGTACGGCAAGCAAGACCTGACGCTTTACACCGGCGTCGTCGGTGAAGTGCTTGAGCTTCCTGCCGGCAACCACGTCTTAAACACGCGTGCCCTCCCGGAAACCGGGTGGCTTATCGTGCGACCCAAGCCCGGCGTAGCAAAAGAGGACGTCGTGCTGACGGCGGTTGGTCGGGATTGGATTAATGGCCGACTCAAACTAGAAGGCCTGACGCTCAAGATGCCTCCTGGCGTCGGCATGATCCGCGGGAAGTGGTCAACACGCGGTGGTGGGCAGCATTTCTGGGCACATAATTGCCGGTTCATCGGCAACGGACCGGCGAACCCCTCGGCCTCTCCATCGAAGTTTTGGGAAACCTCGACCTACACCAACTGTGAATTGAGCGACATGCAGATTGCGTTCGACGACGCGGTGATGCTTGTCCGTAACACCTATGTCCACGACATCTACGAGGATGTATTCCGAATCGGCGGGCTGCATGTCAACGTCGAGATCAAAGACGTGGACCGAAAGCCGATGGTTGATGCCAACCCCGGCATTGAAACGCCGCACCCCGACCTCTGGCAGGCACGGGCGATGCGAGACACAATCATCCAGGACATCACGGCAACCGAGAACATCAACGGGCAGGGCTACTACATCAAGGACGGTGACGGCGTGAATGGCGTGGCGTTGGTTCGCTCCAGGATCACGACCGTGGCCCCTTATGTATCGCTACACCTCTTTGAAGAGGTGCGAAACATGTTGATCGATAGAACCAACTTTGGCGGTAAAGCACTGCTGCGTGGCACGATCCCTGCCGGCGAACGGCTGGTGATGCGTGATTCGTCTGCAGGCAGTGAGCCCCCGTACCTGCCCTTTGGCTGGGAAACGGAAGGATTTGAGGTGTATCCCAAGCCCCCGTTGTACGATTAACTTGTGTTACCGTGTCAGGCATTGGGCGAGGCAGCCCGCGTAGTTCATCAGACGATCAAGGGAACCTAGATGTTGGCGGATCAAGACGGCCAGGCGGCGACGCCGTACGGACAGGGGGTGCCTCCTGGCGAGACCAGCTTTAGGGTCGGCCCCCCGACACCCAGGCTGGTTCGTTTTTTCAGGTCGGTTAAGAGGCGCATCCAAGCGGTTCGCTTACGCGCAAAAATGGGTCGGTTCGGTGAAGGGTCGTATATCGACGGGCCACGCTGGTTGCACAACCCCAGCGCGATGGAGATCGGTGAGCATGTCCGCATTTGGCATCATGCTAGGCTCGAAGCGATCTGCTCGACGCCCGGCATCACCCGGCTCAAGATCGGTGACCACTCGGTCATCCAGCCTTATGTTCACATCGGTGCCGCTCACCAGGTGACACTGGGTAAGCACGTCATGATTGCATCGAACGTTTTCATTACAGATCACGACCACGATTTGTCCGATCCGATGAACCCTGCCACGGTCAATAGTGGGCTGGACACCGCGCCGGTTCATATCGGTGATTACACATGGCTGGGCGAAAAAGCAATGGTTCTTAAAGGCGTGACCATTGGTCAGCGTTCGGTGATCGGTGCGGGGGCATTGGTGACACGTGATATCCCGCCGATGTCGATTGCGGTTGGTTCACCAGCCCGTGTGATTCGCCGGTTCGACCAAGCGTCCGGGCAATGGATGACGCCTGAGCAAAAGCATGATTAACTCCCCTTCGCACGAGATGAAGCACCTTTTACTGGTCTGCTATTTCTATCCTCCGGATGGGGGGGCGGGCACTCAGCGGCCGCTATCGATTGCTCGGCACGCGGTCGCCAGTGGCTGGCGTGTGACCGTTATCACCCGCGATGGCTCGCAAGAACGCGGCGATTGGGACCCCGCGGATCCTTCGCTTCACGATCACTTTGAACACGTACGCGAAGTACGGATCCCTGTTCCGGAAGGATCCAACGCGGGTCAGATGATTGCGCCAATCGATGGGGAGAACGATCCATGGCTGGTCGCGGTGGCGCAGAAGATCGCCGAGGTCAACCAGGCTGACAAGATCGATCATGTTTTGGTCACGATGCCGCCTTACGGCATGGCCTCCCTGGCGGGCATGGTGAAAAGCTCTTTACCCGACACACCGGTAAGCGTCGATCTGCGTGACCCATGGGCATTCGACGGTGTTTACGCGTATCCAAATAAATCGGCCTGGCGACAAAATATTCAGGCGATGCGAAAGACGGTGCAAGGGGTCGATGGCTTGGTCGTCAACACACCCGAAGCGGCCAAAAAGGTGATGAAGACATTTGAGGACGTGCAGGCTGAACGCGTCTGCGTGGTAACGAATGGTTATGAACCGGACCTCTTTGAAGGTTCGATGCCATCGATGCCCGAAGGCTATGTCGAGAATGATCTCCATTTGGTCCACGTCGGCACGCTGCATAGCCGTGCGGTGATGCGTAACAGGGGCCTCGTTGGTTGGCTGCGTCGGCTAAAGACCTATCGAGCGGAACGGCTGGACATGACAGGACGCACCGCGCTACCGATCCTTCAGGCCATCGGGAGATTAAGGAAGCTGGCTCACCCTGGAATCGAGCGGCTTAAGCTTGTATTGGTGGGCTTAGATGATGCGGCGACACGTCAGATCGCTGAAGAGAGTGGCTGCGCGGATCAGATCTTGATGACGGGGTATATGCCTCACGATCAGGCGGTCGCCTGGCTGCGATGGGCCCAGTGTCTTTTCTTGCCGCTGCATGGATTACCGGACTCTGAGCGCAGCCTGATCGTTCCGGGAAAGACCTACGAATATCTGGCCTCGCAAACGCCGATACTAGGGGCGTTGCCACAGGGCGATGTACGGCAGTTCCTGGAAGAGAGCGAGCGTGCTTTCATCGCGCCACCGTGCGATGTGGATCAGATCGCAGCGCGACTGTCAGAAGTGATCGAAGCCCATCAACAGGGCAAACTGCCAAAGGGACAGCCCGAGACTTGGGCCCACCGATTTAGTCGTCCTGTATTGACGCAACAACTATGTGATTTTCTTGAGCGAATCGGTAAGACGCGCAAGACTTAAACGAACACTGACGAGGTTGTCCACGCTTAACCCCACGGCCTGAAACTACGCAGTGAAAAGGTACCGACAGACGGGACAAGCCATGTCGACTTTGACAGCCAAGTTGAGAAGTCTGGGGTACAAACGCCCGGAAGACCTCGACGCGGTCTTCGATACGGGTTACCTCAAGGACGGCCTCGGTTCGCGCGCCGCCAAGGGCGGGGTCATCGTATTTGCTTCGCAGTTAGTAAAGTTCATCAGCCAGACCGGCTCACAGGTCATTCTTGCCAGATTGCTCGCGCCGGCGGACTTTGGGCTGATCGCCATGGTGGTCGTCTTCTCCGGCTTCATGAACCTGTTTCAAGACATGGGCCTAACCATGGCCACTATCCAGCGCAAGGAGATCAGCCACCGGCAGGTCAGCATGCTGTTTTGGATCAACGTGGGTATCAGCCTATTAGTAGCCGGTATCTTTGCCGGGCTCGCGCCGGTACTCGCGATCTTCTATGACGAGCCACTCGTGATCGGAATCACGATTGTGCTGAGCTCCAGCTTCATCATTGCCGGGCTCTCCGCCCAGCACCTGGCCATCCTTCGACGGCATATGCGGTACCGCGCGATCGCCGTGATAGAGATCGCTTCGATGATTGCCGGGGTGATCTTAGCGATCGTAATGGCGCTTTACGGCTTTGGTTACTGGGCGCTGGTCGGCTTTACGCTTGGTCAGGCTGTGGTTCAGATGGTTATGGCTTGGATCTACTCGCCGTGGCGCCCCGGGTTGATATTCAAGGCCGAAGATATGGGCGGGTTGCTCAAATTCGGCGGGAACATGACCGCGTTTAACGTCACAAACTATTTCACGCGGAATGCCGACAACCTGATGCTCGGCGCGACGTGGGGTGCTGCGGTCTTAGGCTTTTATTCAAAAGCCTATGCAATGCTGCTGCTACCGCTTAAACAGATCAACGCGCCGATCTCCGCTGTAGCCGTTCCTGCGCTTAGCCGCCTTCAAGACGAGCCGGAACGATTTAGCGATTTTTACTGCCGGATGCTTCAGGTCGCATCTTATGTGTCCATGCCGATTATCATCATGTTTTTCATCCTTTCAGAGGAAGCGGTACTCATCTTGCTTGGCGAGCAGTGGATCGAATCCGTGCCTATTTTCCATGTGTTAACGATCCTCGCGTTAGGCCAGACGGTACAGAATTCAACCGGTTGGGTGATGATCGCTTACAACCGAACAGGGCGGATGTTTAAGTGGTCGATCATCCAGGGGTCATGCGCCGTTGCGGCGTTCTCGGTCGGACTGAACTGGGGGGGCTACGGTGTCGCGGTTGCTGCGGCGATCTGTGGCTCGGTCCTTATTATTCCTGGGCTCGCCTATGCGTATCACGGTACCCCGGTCAGATTGTCTGCGGTCTGGAAAGTCCTGATCCGACCGATTATCTTCACCTTTGTGATCTTTGCTGCCGCGTATCCAACACGAAACGTGATGCAAGACAATATGATGTTCCTTCGCATCCTCATGACATTGTTGGCCGGCGCTGGAGCTGCTGCCCTCGTCGTGCTGTTTTCGAAGCAGATGCGTCAAGACCTTTTGAATATCAAGCAGGTTTTGAAAAAGAAATAACGCATGCCCTCCTTACCCGATGATCAAGAGTTTATTGAAATCCTGTATCCCCAGCACCCTGCGTAGACGAGCTACCAATCGTCGTGTCGTTCGCACGCACGGGCTGCTACTAGCTGATAAAGACCAGGACTACGACCTGGCGGGATCTAGCTTCGGACGAAACTGTCGACTGTCCGGTCCGCTTCAAATCCGCGATTCTTCTCTTGGGGACTACAGCTACGTCGAACCCTACTGCAGGATCAGCGGCACAACTATCGGTAAGTTTTGCTCGATCGCTCCGTACTGCGTTGTGGGACCGTTGGGCCACCCCTTTGACCGCGTATCGACCCACCCGGCGTTCTACCTCCGTGTTCAGCAGTACGCGTATGAGTTTGTCGAACAATCCAACGATCCGTCAGCGGATATGACAACCACGATTGGAAACGATGTTTGGCTTGGCGCCAGTGTTTTCGTCAAGCGAGGCGTGACCATCGGCGACGGTGCCATCGTGGGGGCCGGTGCGGTCGTGACTAAAGATGTGCCGCCCTACACGATCGTGGCTGGCGTGCCCGCGAAAGTGATCCGGGAGCGATTTGATACTAAAATATCGGCCCGTCTCCAAGCCAGCCGGTGGTGGGACCGTGATGAGGCGTGGCTGGCCCAGCATGCGGGTTTATTCCCTGATGTCCAGAAATTTCTGGAGCAAGTTGACGCCTACAATGGCCGATAGTTTCAATATAAATCATTCCGGAACACAATTAAGGCCTAGCGAGGCACGCGATGTTTTTTAGATCCATCAATGATATGAATATGACGATTCTTCGGAATCTAACGATGGTTCCGCAAGACGTCGATCTGGTGGTCGGCATTCCTCGCAGCGGGTTGCTGGCCGCGAACATGCTCGCGCTTTACCTGAACAAGCCGATTACCGATCTTGACGGCCTGTTGGAAGGGAGGATGCTGAGTAAAGGGAAGCGAAAAATCTCTAACTTCGATGGCGATATCATTGGCGCGGCTAAGAAGATCTTGATTTTCGACGACTGTATTTCCCGTGGCACGGAGATCAACAAGGCGCGAAAGCGCGTTGAAGAAGCCGGCTTCGGAGACCGCGCAATCTATGGCTGCGTGTTTAGTTTCCCAGAGAATCCACACCTGGCCGACTTCGTCATGGAGTCGATCCCCAGGCCGATGTGTTTCCAATGGTCCTGCATGTACACTCCTGAACTCTCGTATTCTTGCGTAGACATCGACGGCATCCTTTGCCACGACTGTCCGAAGGAGCAGGACGATGACGGAGAGGGTTATCTTGATTTCCTTGAGAACGCGACGCCACTCTTTTTGCCGACACATGAAGTGCGCTGGCTCGTAACCAGCAGGCTGGAAAAGTATCGCGAGCATACGGAACGCTGGCTGGCCAAGCACAACGTTCCCTATCAAGAGTTGGTGATGATGGATGCTGCCAATCCGGCCGAGCGGGCTCACAACGGCGCGCACTATCGGTTTAAAGCTGATTTCTATAAATCTCAGCGCGATGCGTGGCTGTTTATTGAGAGTTGTCCATGGTCGGCTCAAGAGATCAGTCAATTGGCTGGCAAACCTGCTCTTTGTCCTGAAACAGCGACAATGTATGGCATCAATGGGAATGAGAAGGTTGAGATGATCAAGCAGAAATCGGGGTTGAGCAAACTGATCCGCAAGATCAAACGAGCGCCTAAGAAGCTGGTCCGAGAGGCGCGATCGTTCGGACGTGATTGATTGCCCGACCGATTTGAACGCCAAGAGTTGATCAGCCATGCGTATTCTCATTGCCTGCCCGACCTTGGGTATCAATAGTGAAGTCTGGATCCTCCGTCAGATTGATGGGTTGGTAAGGCTCGGGCATGAAGTGTCCGTGCTCTGTTGGCAACACGATGGTTATACGCCTGAAGACTACACCGATCGACCTGTAACGGTCCTGCCTTACGGGTTGTCAGGGGCTACCGGATTCAAGCGTTGGATCGACCGAGCAAAGAACGCATTGGGTCGCAACTTTGTTCGCGGATCTGCAGGGGAAGAAGATTCAATATCGGAGCGACTCGGCCAGCAACGTCCAGACGTGATCCTCTGTCACTTCGGATTCGTCGCAATGCGTGTTTTGCCGGTGGCACAACGGCTAGGCATTCCGGTTGCAGCACACTTTCATGGCTTGGACCTATCTTCGATGCTGAAGATGCGTTGGTACCGCTGGTCGTTGCAGAGCCAGGTCAAAAAATTCGACCACGCGATCGTTGTCGGCTCGCATCAAGCTCAGATATTGCGGGATCAAGGCGTTGATGAGAACGCGTTAAGCCTGATCCCATGCGGCGTGCCGACGGAGCAGTTCCAGCCAGTCTCTCGCCCGGCTCGTGACCATGTTCGGTTTATCCAAGTCTCCCGCGTCGTGCCGTGGAAAGGTGTCGAGCAGGGTATCCGTGCCTTCGCGAAGGTCAATCCGCAACTGCCTGATTCCCGGCTTGTGATCGTTGGTGATGGCGTGCAGCTAGAGGAAATGAAACAACTCGTTGCAGAGTTGGGCTTGGAGCATGCGGTGGAGTTCACTGGCGCGATTCCGCCGGACCGCGTTGTTCAACAGCTCCAATCTTCAGATGTATTTATTCACCATTCTTTGACCTACCACACCGGCTGGTGTGAGGGATTCGGAGTATCGATCGCCGAGGCCGCGGCAATGTCACTGCCGTTAGTGGTGACTCGTTCGGGCGGGATCCCCGACCAAGTGATCGATCAGCAGACCGGCTTCCTGGTTGAAGAGCGAGATGTCGACGCGATGGTTCAGGCGATGCTGAAGCTTGCGGGCTCCGCTGAGCTGCGTGAACAGCTTGGCCAGGCAGGGCGTCAGCGGATGATCGAGCACTTTGATTCCGCCGGGCAAATCGCGAAACTGGAAGGGGTTGTGCGCAATGCCGCAGGTGATCGTCATGCAGAAGCCTGATTCTTATATGTCGTCTCTGATTCGTCGTGGCGGATCAGGACAAGCAACCGATAGAGATAGTTGATCTCATCGCTCACGGCTTGAGCGTTGGAAAGCAAATTCACTAACAGATTACTCATGAATAGATGCAAGCATAAAAAGTCAACACATTGCCTCGAAACCGTGATTGGGCACCAGGAATAATGCTTATCAGCAAGGCGCAGACCAATACTGAGATTTATTTAATAACAAGTTTGCCTTGAGCCAATAGGTCGTGTAGGACTACCTCATGTTAAGAAGTACCAACAAGAGATTATCGCCCGAATGCGGGTTGCAGGTCTCTGAAGCCGGGGATTACACGTGGATCCAATAAGTCGTTCAATACATCCCGTATTGCGGGTGATGGATGTAATAGCAGCCGTGATTGCAGGCGTGATCTGCCTCATCGCGCTGCGGGTTTTCTTTGTCCATCTCGACGATTTGTACTGGATCAATATTGTGAGTGGCGCTTGGTTAGCCCAAGCCAACGAGGTGCTGCATGGGAATGCGTACCCCGAGCTTTTTGATGGCGAGCGAGTCGGCGGCACGCGTTTTATGGTGATCCCGATCGCCCTGAATGCCGCCTTGGCGTGGGTGCTGGATTTAGCGGGTATGGCCAGGCCAGAGGCGTTGACGGTGGCGGGGCGGCTATTGTCCCTGATCGCTACGTCGGGCTTGGTCTATATGATCTACCGGCTCGGGCTCCGTTTGGGTGCGATGCGTGGCTTTGCTGCGTTGGCGGCGGCTGGGCTATTGCTGACTTCGCCGGGGCAACTTGCCTTGCATTCGATCCGATATGACGCTCCCTCTGCAGCGCTGCAGTTAGGAGCACTGCTCTGGGCAACTTCTCAACGGCCGCGATGGCTCTGGATCGGCGTGTTGCTGGGTATAGCAATATTCTGCAAAACCAACGCCGTTTGGGCGGGACTCGGCCTGACGTGTTGGCTGTTGTTTACCGATCGCCGAGCCTTGGGGCGTATGTACCTCGGGGGCACGATCACTGTGGCCGTGATCGCCTTGGCAGCGCACCTTTGGAGTGGGGGGCGAGTCTGGGAAAACATCTTAGGCCTGACGTTCAGCGCTGGAGATGAGCCGAAGCGCGGAGCAGTGGGTTCTGTTCAAGCGATCGCAGACTACTGGATCCGTTTCGCGAAGCTCTCTGGGCTGTTACTTCCGCTGTCGCTGCTTGGCTGGGTCACCCTGACAGGGCGTTGGCGTGAAGGGGCGCCTTACTTGTTGGTCGCGTTTTGGGCCGTCATGGTGGCGTGGTACAGCTTTAGCGACGGGGGCGTCTCTTACAATCACTTGCTCGACCTGCTGGTACTTGTCTCGGTGGGCATGGCTGCGGCGGCGGGCTGGGCGAGTCGTCGGCGGTGGTGGGTAGATGGCGGTGCGTACGTGATGTTGATTTTTGTTGCGATGGCAGCGGTCGTCACAGGGCATATGACCCGTGAAGCGATTCACCCCGGCGACGCGTATGACGACCTTACCGATGAAGTCCGCGTGGCGGTCGATTTGATTCCTCCACCGGACGGCCGTCCAATTTTTGCTGCCGATTCCTTCTTCCCAATCGCAGCTGGCGAGCGCCCACAGATCATGGATATGTTCATGTTGCGTCGCATTGCACGCCGTGACCCTTCTGTAAGGCAAATGGTGATAGACCGAATCGATGGGCATGCTTATCGTGCGGTCGTATTACAGGAAACATGGTTTGAATCGAAGTTGGTCGATCCGAAGGTGCGCGAGATGGTCTTGTCTCGATACCAATCGATTGATCCAACCCAAACTATATTGGTCATGCTGCCCATTACCGAGGATCATGCAGAGGGGGAAACACCATGACTTCGATAAACTCGCGACCTGGACAATCAACCCTCAGCAGTAACGACATGACTGAACCATCGCCTGACAAGCAGTCCCCTTCTGGATCGGCTGACTCCTCATCGAGTCTGGCCCAGATCTCGGTATTGGCTCCGATCAGTGTGGTTGTGCCGACTTATGAGGAAGCGGAGAACTTGCCGTTCCTCATCGATCGTTTGCGGTCCCTTCGTGAGACTGAAGGTATCGATCTCGAATTGATCATTGCCGACGATAACAGTCAAGATGGTACGGAAGAACTGGTTCGCGAACTTGATGAGGACTGGGTCCGTCTGATCGTTCGTAAGAAGGATCGTGGATTAAGCCCCTCCGTGATCGAGGGATTCCAGGCTGCTCGACACCCGGTGTTGGTGTGCATGGATGCCGACCTGAGCCATCCACCCGAGAAGATTCCGAATCTCATCCTGGCGCTGGAGTCCGGCCAAGAGTTAGTGATCGGTTCGCGATACGTTCCGGGTGCTTCGACGGACGACGAATGGGGCTTGGGGCGCTGGCTGAACAGCCGCGTAGCCACACTGATGGCCTACCCGTTGACGAAGGCCAAAGATCCGATGGCAGGCTTTTTCGCGCTGCGTCGATCAGATTTTGAGTCGGCGCATCGGCTCAACCCCGTGGGATACAAGATCGCCCTGGAGTTGATCGTTAAGTGCGGTATCCGGAACGTTGGCGAGGTGCCGATCCATTTCACCGATCGTGTCCGTGGCGAGAGCAAGCTTTCCTTTACGGAGCAACTTAAATATATCCAGCACCTTCGCCGGCTATATATGCATAAGTTCGAAAACGCGATGTACCTGCTGCAATTCCTGACAGTGGGCGTTTCGGGACTCATCGTGAACCTCTGTGTCCTCACGCTTCTGTCACTGCTGGGTGCGATCGATGAAGTGGCATTGGCGGGTGGTGTGTTGGTCAGCCTGGTAACGAACTTCCTGCTTAATCGAAGGTTTACGTTTAGCTACGCGCGTGAGGGTAATATTTGGCGCCAGTTTGCGGGGTTTGTTGCCGTGTCGTTTGTCGGTCTCGTTGTGAACTATTCCCTTGCGTTGACCATGCAGAGGGTGTGGCTCGAGGATGTTTGGGGCGGCTTGCAACTCGCTGCGATTATCGGCGTTGCGGCCGGCGTAACCTGTAATTTCATCGGAAATCGTTTTGTCGTCTTCAAGAAATCGCATGTTCGAAAACGTGCGGAATAAGTAGAAGTCAGAGGGTTATTGATTTTTCTTGGGTATCAGGCCCCTGTGTCTTCGCCTCTTCCATAAGCCAGCTTCACGAATCACGTGCAGTACAGGTAATGTGCCCTAGCGGAACAGGGTAAACCCGAAGTATTCGAAGGGCTGCAGCCGATATAACGTACGACGAAGGATTTCGTCGGGTATGTGAACTGAGTACTGCTGAAAACACCTATGCGTGTGCTTGCATCCGATCTCTCCGTTGACCCGAAAGATCGCCGCCGTTGGCTGTTGATCTTGTTTGTCCTGCTCTTTGTCGCGATGGCATTGCGCATGGCGTTGTGGGTCGCAATGCCGAATTACCACCATGCCGACGAAATCTATCAGTACCGCGAGCAGGCATTTCGCATGGTCACCGGTTACGGCGTTATCCCGTGGGAGTATCAGGAGGGGGTACGCAGTTGGTTGCTCCCCGGCGCATTGAGCGTGCCGATGTTTATCAGCCAGTGGCTGACTGGCGACACGGTTTATGCGGATGGGGTAATCGCGTTTGGGCTTGTGCTGTTGTCTCTGATCCCGGTCTATGCGGGCTGGATTTACGGGGCGAAGGCGGGCGGATTAGGCGGTGCCGTCGTCGCTGCGATCTGGATGCTGGGCTGGTATGAATTTATATATTTTTCAAACCATGCACTTACAACACCTATCGCAAGCCATCTGATCTTGGGCGCAGCCTTGCTTTGGGGGATCGGGCTAGGACCCGTTAGCCGAACGAGGCTGGTCGCTGGTGGCGTCCTGCTTGGATTGGCCGCGGTCATCCGATTCCATCTATTGCCTGGTATCTGTGTCTTGGCGCTCGCTGCGATGTGGCTGCAGGGAAAGCATGCGATCAAGTGGATGGTTGGGGGTGGATTGGGGACCCTGCTTGCGATAGGGATGATCGATATGTTGAGTTACGATTATCCCTATCAGTGGGTGCTGAGAAACATCAAGCGGAATGTTGTTGACGATGTGGCAAGCAGTTTCGGTACTGATCCGTGGTATGGCTACATCAAGATATTGGCGGTGAACTGGCGTTTTCTATGTCTACCGCTGTTGGTCTTTTTCGTGGCAGGCCTCCGACGCCTGCCCGTTTTGGGTGCGGTGGCCTTTGTGATCGTTGCTGCTTTTTCAACGATCGCTCACAAGGAATACCGGTTCATCTATCCCTCCATCTTGATTGCCATTTTATTGTGCGGTGTCGGGTTGGCGGGCTGGTTACCGGCGGTGCTAAAGCGCATCCCGGACGCGAAGGCCTGGCGCTATGGAGGGGTGTTGGTGTTCCTGTCAGTCTTGGCGGGGATCGGTTTCGAACGGAGTAAGGCCTGGCCTTACAGTGATTTTTGGTTTAGGAGTTCAGAAAGCCATCACGCATTTCGTGCGATGCACAGCGATGATGGCTTGGAAAGCCTGCTCTTGCACGAGTACCCCTGGTATCGGACTCCGGGGTACGCGGCTCTGCGCCGTAACGTGCCGATCTCGGTCTCTCTAGGCAGTACGTTGCAGTCGTTTTCTGGTCAGTACACGCACGTTATCTCGGGGGTCAAACTGGAGACTAATCAATACGATCTTGAGCTCATCGACCGCTGGCCCATAAGTGCTGAAGTTGGTAAGCACCTGTATCTGTATCGCAGCAAACGACCGTTTGAAGGCCCCCCCGAGCAAGAGATCAACGACTTCCTCCGCATCAATAAGTGATCGTCATGGGGCGGTTGAATTCAGGCTTTGCATTTTTCTTTGGTGGATCGATTGATTCGGTGCTCACTACGTTTTCTGTTTCATGAAACCCATTTCTGATTCGCTATTTGAGTTGTTAATAACTCCAAATTAATAGCTACTTTCGGGAATACCAAATAGGGGTATTCGATATTCCCATTTAAGGGTATTTTTGTAATTGCATTTTGCATACCTCATATCTGAATCGTACATTTGGCCGTGACGATTACCGTTGTTTTTGAATGGTTTAATAGCGAGGTCAGTCCACCATGCAACCTTTTTGGGGGATGCTTGATGGGCTAGCGTGAAGGATTTATTTACATATTTAGAAGTTGACAGCATCGATCCAGATGCGAAGATTTTAAGCATCGGTGGTGTTATCGGACTAGTTGTCGTTAGCTAGTAGCCACTAGGAATTAGATTAGAAATTCGTTTTAATTGCGACTCAACAGAGGTTCGGAGAGAAGAGAAAATGTCTTATTCAATCAATCGCCTACTTTCTGCGGTTACACTTGGCGCGGCTATCTGCTCGTCGGGGGCCGCATGGGGAACCACGGTTGAGGTTCTCGCGATCGGGGATTCGACCACGGCTGGTTTCCGCAGTGATACCAGCGGTGATGCGAACCCTTCGTCGCAGGACCATGATTTAGGTGGCTACCGCTTCTACCTTGACCAGAATCTTGGCCTGAACCCCAACTTTGCGGGGACAACTTTCGATTTCGTTGGCAACCGAACGCAAGGTACAGGCACTAGCGGGTTTTCGGACAACCAGCACTGGGGCGTCTATGGCTCGGAGGCGTCACTGGACAAGACTGGCAATCTTGGAGACGGGGATGGCTCAACCATTCCTTCAACCCTCACGGGGATCAGCAATGCCGGCCCGACAAGTTCGATCAATGCCGCTTTTAATACCAACCTCACCAATCCGGACGCCGTCCTGCTGGGGATCGGCATCAACAGCCTGCCGCGGCGTTATAACGATCTGGCCGGCTCAGGCACCGTAGAGCAGCGCATCGAGACCACGCTGAATAACGCGGTGGGCCAATTCGTCCAACTATTGGACGGCGACGTCGGCACGTCACGGACGGGCCTGATCGATCGTCTGGGTGACAATGCCTACTTCGCCAGCGATGCGCACCTCTTCGTCTCCCTGATCATGCCCCGCACGGATACCGTTCCTGGCGCCACTGCGAATGACCAAGCGGTCTATGAGCGTCAGCCTACGATCGCCGCGGACTACAACAATCGCGTCAAAACGGAACTTGAGAGCCGGATGGGCCCAGGTGGTGCGTTGGAAGGCAAAGTTACATTTGTCGATATGTTCTCCATCACGCTCGCTGAGCTTGATCTGCAGGCCCTGGCGGATGAGTTCTTCTCGGGCGAAGCCGACCCGCTGCAAGCACTTAAGGATGCCATCAACCCCGAGAGCGAGGGCGGTACCGACGCAACCGACTACGTCGATTGGGTCTATAACGCGAGTTTCAGCTTCGATGAAAGCAACTATGAGAACGGCACGCTGCCTGTTATTGAAGAACTCGTTGATCCCACCGGCGGAAATAACAATGCGATGCTGATGCGGGATGCACTGCACCCGACCAACCTTGGCTACGCGATCAACGCGCAGGTGTGGGAGAACGCGTTGGAAGCGCACTATATCCCCGAGCCCAGCTCGCTGCTGTTGATGCTTGGTGGCGGCATGCTGGCTGTTAGCCGCCGCCGCCGCGCCCGCTGAGCGAGCCTGTTTAATATCGATTGCGATCGAACCGAGCCGTGAAAGCGGCTCGGATTTTTATGCATGGTGATTGTCTTTGGTTGTGATAGGCGAGCCCGGGTTATGCCTTTCTGCAGACAGACTTTGGGTATTGAGGCTTTATCTCAATACGCCACCCGCATGGGGTCTCGGGGCGACGCCGACGGGCCCTGGGCCAGGTCCAGAATTCAGGGACCCAAGTGCATTTCGAGCAGCAGGCCGGCATGACTTTTTCGCCCGCCTTGGCTCAGGGGCCACTGCGGACACATTTTGTCGGACCGACCGTCAATTCAGCTTATTTAGCCCCTGTCTGTGTCCGATGAAGCATAAACTGGCGTTCCTTTTGCCGCATCGGTATTTGGGCAGTGATTTTGCTATGTCGATACAGGGACAAACCGCATCTGTTCGCACAGGGCCTACGGCTCGGCATCGCCCGAAGCGGGCCTTAGGTGCCGCTCGCGAAGACTCGGGCTTGATGCGCGTCTTGTTGATGATCTTCCTGATCACGCTGTTCATCCCAAAAGAAATTGCGTTGATGATTGGCACGGTCGCGCTGACCCCTTCGCTGGCCTGCTCGATCGTATTGTTCCCGATCCTGTTGTTCGGCGGCAAGATCCGCTTTGCCTGGCCAGACATTGTCGTCGTTCTTTATTACCTGGCAACGCTCTACTCGACGCTGGTATCCGCCCCCTTTGCAGAGGCCTCGGAGTTCTTCGGCCGTCTGTTGTTGTTGGGGGCGGTACCTTACCTTGTCGGTCGATATCTCGGCTCGCGCCCCGCGTCCTTTGCCCGATTTATGCGGCCGATGATCGCGGCCATGGCGGTCTTTGGTGTGTTCATTCTCATCGAGTCGCTATTCCGGTTTAACATCCACTCGGTTATCTGGGATGTGCCCTATACGCCGCACAAGGATCAACGGCTTGGCCTGACTCGGGCGCACGGGTGGACGAGCCACGCGATTATGCTTGGCGTGTCTTACGCCGCATTCGTTCCGATCGTTGCGATTACGATCCACGAGCGGATACAGGGATTTGGCAAGTTCCGTCGGCTGAAGTTTGTCCTGTTGATTGCTGGCGTCTTTTGTTCGCTATCGACCGGTGCATGGTTGCCTACGGTCTTATCTCTTGGCCTGGTCGTGTGGGACTACCTCCCTCTATTCAAGCCGGGCACCCGCTGGCTGATCATGTCACTGGGAACCGTCTCGTCGTACTTCGTTCTTGAAGCACTCACGGGTCGGCCGATCATGCGGATCCTGATGCTGAACCTCCACCTGTCCGACCCGATGGCGTGGTATTACCGCTGGCGGCTTTACGAACGGGTTTACTCGGTGATGCCTGGCTATGAGTGGTTCGGTCATGGGATCGCGACGCCGGCTACGCTGGGTTGGCAGTGGTCGATCGATAACAACTTCCTCGTGGTTTTGATGCAGTACGGGCGCGTTGGGCTGACGCTTTGGATTTCGGTCGCCGTGAGCGTATTGGTCTTTGGTTGGAAGGCGGTTTGGAACGCTCCCGACACCCCGTATCGGCGTGTTGCGCGCGCGGTCATGTTCACGGTCGTCACCGTCGGGCTTACGCAATTTAGTGTGGCGTTGTTTTCGACCGCCGCCATGATCAACTGGCTGTTCCTGGGGCTGGGCGTTGGTTTGGCGCAGGGGCTTGCGACAATGTCCGACAATAAATCGGGCCGGGCTCGCAAACGCCCAGCGAAGCAACGCCCGTCAGGTCCGTCTGCTCAGCAGCGATCGTTGCCCGGGTCTCCTAACGTTTGATCAGCTCATTGCGATAGCCACTGCTTTGACTCGGGATCATGAAGTCCTGAAGAGCAAGTGAATAGGTACCGAACCTCGAAAGACAGTGATATGTGCGCCGTGTACGCCGACCGCCAACCCGACAGCCGTGAAAGTTCAGTGCCCGATGCTGAGCAAGGACCGGCGGTCAGCGTGTTAATCGTCGGATACAACACCAAGGACCTGCTGATGGACTGCCTCGACGGGCTGTTCGAGCATACCCATGGTGTTGACTTCGAGGTGCTCTACGCCGACTGCTCCGATGACGGATCCGTGCAGGCGGTGCGCGAGAGGTTTCCTGCGGTCCGGGTGATCGATAATGATGAGAACTTGGGGTACGGCAGGGGCAACAATTTCCTGGCCCACCATGCTCGGGGAGAGTACCTGCTGCTACTCAACCCCGACACGCGTATCCGGGACAACGCGGTCGGCGAACTGTACGACTGTGCACGTGAAATTCCCGACGCCGGCGCATGGGGTGGCGAAACGGAACTGCCCGACGGGCGGATCGACCCGGGCTGTCGACAGACCGGTCCGGGTTTGCGTTACCTGCTATCTTACCTGTTGGGGATGAGCAAGCTTGTTGCCGGAGGGTTGCCCGTCGATGCTCGTGAGGCCGCGCCCGTGGCGACGCTGACCGGGGCGTTCATGATGGTCCGTCGGGAGTTGTGGGATCGGCTGGGCGGCTTCGACGAGACGTTCTTCATGTACTGCGAAGAGATGGATCTGTGCTACCGGATCAAGCAGACGGGCCACGCGGTGGTCATGACGCCCAAGGCTCGGATCATCCACCTTGTTGGCAGCGGGTCCGGACAGAGCCCCGCAAGGATGATCGCGCTGACCAAGGGCGCGGCTCACTTCAATCGCAAGCACTACGGCAAGCTGTATTTTGCGACGGACTTCGTGTTGCGTTGGCTTTACAGCTTCAGCCGGGTGGCGCTGGGTGTGATCGGTCGGCCACTGCTTGGCAAAGAGCGTGCCCGCGCGATGCGTCAACGGCACCTGCCCATTATCACACGGCCTGGCGATTGGATTAAGGGGTGGTCATGATTAGCGTCGTCGTCCCGGCCTACAACGAAGAAGCGGTGATCGAGCGCTGCCTTAAAGCATTGACCGACGGCGCGCCGGAAGGAGGGCTGGAGGTGATCGTCGCGTGCAACGGCTGCCACGACCGAACAGCAGAGATCGCCCGAGCGTTCCCCGGCCCCGTCAAGGTCGTTGAGACCACGACCGCGTCGAAAGTCGCCGCGCTGAATCTGGGCGACGAGGCGGCGACGAGCTACCCGAGGTTTTATGTGGACGCGGACGTCGTGCTCCCCTGGGCTTCGGTCGATGCGCTGGCCAAGGAGTTGGAACGCAGCGGTAAGCCGGCCGGGGGCCCACGCCTGCGGATGGACCTGTCGCAGTCGAGCCTGGGCGTGAAGGCGTTTTATACGGTGTGGATGCGGATGTCTTTCCACAAGGCGGGCATGGTCGGCTGCGGCGTGTACGTGCTGAGCGAGCAGGGCCGGTCACGATTCGGTGTATTCCCGGACCTTCTGGCCGATGACGGCTACGTCCGTTCGCTGTTTATCGATGACGAACGAGCGCTGCCCCCGGAGCAGACGGGCTATGTCGATGTATTGGGCCCGGCGACGGTGGGGGACTTGGTCAAGATCAAGACGCGCAGCCGGCTGGGGCTGGCACAACTCCGCGGGATGTTCCCGGATCAGACTGATCGCGGGCTTAAGAAAAGCCGATTCTTCTATAGGGATGTGTTGTTGCGTCCCTGGCTGTGGCCCGCGGCGGGGGTGTACTTGTACGTGAACCTCCGAAGCCGGGCCCGAGCGAAGAAACAGATGGCGACGATTGCCGATTATCAATGGGAACGTGATGACTCGACGCGGCAGGGGGCTGCAGCGACCACGACCTGACTGGGAAGGACAAGCTGTGAAGGTATCGATCTTTGGGCTGGGTTACGTTGGAGCGGTGACCGCGGGGTGCTTGGCACGCAACGGCCACACCGTCGTGGGCGTGGACCCGGACACGCGTAAACTCGAATTCATCCGCGCGGGTAAAGCCCCGATCCTCGAAGACGGGGTCGAGGACCTCATGCGCGAGGCGGCCGATTCAGGTCTGCTCACCGTCACCGACAACTGCGCGGACGCGATCAATCAGACCGACCTGTCGCTGGTCTGCGTCGGCACGCCCTCGGCACCCGACGGCAGCCTCGGACTCACATACGTCACGAAGGTCTGCGAGGAGATCGGCCAGGCGCTGGCGAAAAAAGACGGCAAGCACACCGTCGTCATCCGCTCGACGGTCGCGCCGGGTACGACACTGAACATCCTCAAGCCGATCCTCGAAGAGCACGCGGGCGGCAAGGCCGGCGAAAAGTTTGGCCTGGCGATGAACCCCGAGTTCCTTCGCGAAAGCACCTCGATCAAGGACTTCTACGACCCGCCGTACACCGTTGTTGGCACTGATGACGAGGACGTCTTCAAGCACGTCTGCGAGCTCTACAGCGAGTCCGGCGGCAAAGAGATCCAATGCTCAATCCCCGCTGCCGAGTCGATCAAGTACGCGTGCAACCTGTTTCACGCGACGAAGATCACCTTCGCCAACGAGATCGGCACGGTCTGCAAGGCCGCGGGTGTCGACAGCCGCGAGGTGCAGGCTATCGTCTGCCAGGACACCAAGCTCAACATCAGCGACAAGTACATGCGACCGGGCTTTGCGTTCGGCGGCTCGTGCCTGCCCAAGGACCTGCGGGCGTTCAGCTTTGTCGGCCGATCGAACAACACACCGGTCACGATGTTTGATTCGATGCTGCAGAGCAACCGCGAACAGATCGAACGCGCTGCGGACCGCATCATGGCGATGGGCTCGCGGGAGATCGCGATGATGGGCGTGAGCTTTAAGGAAGGCACGGACGACCTTCGCGAGAGCCCGCTGATCTCGCTCGCCGAGATTCTCCTGGGCAAGGGCTACGACCTGGTGATCTACGACCCCAACGTCGAGTACGCCTCGCTGTTCGGTTCGAACAAGCGGTATATCGAAGAGCACCTGCCGCACCTCAAGCGGGCGTTGGTCTCGTCAGAGGTCGCGCTCAAGCACGGGCAGACCGTTGTTTTCGGCCACGTCCACGAGGTCTACAAGCCGATGGTCAGCGCGATCCGTGAAGATCAGGCGGTCTTCGATTTGGTCGGCATGTGCGGGCCCGATGACGTTGCGGGGACCTATGAAGGTCTTTACTGGTAAACGAATTTTCGTCGCGCGGGTTTGCGCGGCTGCTCAGCGATCACGAAGTGGTCGGAGGAGGCCCATTGGCCGAGCGTAAGGGACACATTGTCATCCTGGTTGAGAACCTGCCCGTGCCGTTCGACCGGCGCGTGTGGATGGAGTCGACCGCACTGACGCAGGCGGGGTACAAGGTCAGCGTGATTTCGCCTTGCCCGCCCGAAGATGACGAGCCGGACAAGGTGATCGACGGGATCCACGTGTATCGATTCCCGATGTACGAGGAGAAACCCGGCAAGCTGTACTACATCCAGGAGTTCCTCTACTGCCTGCGAGAGGTGGGTAAACGTGTCAAGCAGATCTGGAACGAGGACCCGTTTGATGTGATCCATACCTGCAATCCGCCGGACACGTTCTGGTGGATCGCGCGCAAGTACAAGAAGCACGGTGTGAAGTTCGTCTTCGACCACCACGACCTGTGCCCCGAGTTGTATGAGTCCAAGTTCAAGCGGCAGGACGTGATGTGGAAGGGCCTGCGTTGGCTGGAGAAGAAGCAGTTTGCGACCGCCGACGCGGTCATCGCGACGAACGAGAGCTACAAGCAGGTCGCGATGGAGCGGGGCGGCAAGCGCGACGAAGACGTTGTGGTTGTGCGCAGCGGGCCGAAACTCGATCTCTTTCAGCCCGTTGAACCCGAGCCCGACCTGAAACGCGGTCGATCGAATATGGGGGTCTACCTCGGTGTGATGGGTAAGCAGGACGGCGTGGACTACGCGCTGCGGGCCATCCGCCACGCGGTCGACAACGGCCTGCAGGACACGAGCTTTACGATTGTCGGCAAGGGCGACGCGTTCGACAGCCTGCAAGAAGAGGCGGAATCACTCGGCCTGTTCGAAGACGAGTTGGTGAAATTCACCGGCCGGGTCTCGGACCTTGACCTGCGCCGCTACCTGTCGACCGCAGACTTCGGCATCGCGCCCGACCCGAAGGACCCGCTCAACGACCTGTGCACGATGAACAAGATCATCGAGTACATGGCGATGGGCCTGCCGATCGTCAGCTTCGATTTGAAAGAGAGCCGCTTTAGCGCGCAGGACGCGGCGGTCTACGTGCCTAACAACGATGAGCAGGCGATGGGCCAGGCGTTTATCGACTTGCTCGCAGACCCTGTTAAGCGGGAGCAGATGAGCGCCTTTGGTGCACGCCGGGTCAAAGAAGGCCTGAGCTGGGACCACAGTCAGGGCGTTCTGCTCGATTTTTATGACCGGCTGGTCGGTCACTCGGATGGATAAGAAGGCGGGAGATGAGTCAGACCACGTTACCACCCCAAGCGGTGATGGAGCCCGCCGTCGGCGTTGTGCCGACGCTCCGCGGCCGCTTTGTTTTGACATTGGTGATGATGCTGGTTGCCGTGCTCGCGTGCCGTGATGCGTGGATGGACATTGTCCGCATTGTTCAGAAGGACCCGGAGGCCAGCCACATCTTGCTGGTGCCGCTGGTCTTTGCACGTATCGCCTGGGTTCGCCGTAAAGAGTTGTCGGATTGGCGTCCGCAGGCGAGTTACCTGGGGGTGCTGATCGCATTGGCCGGGGTGGGGCTTTGGCTGCTGGGTTACATCAAGGCGATGCAGGTGGTCTGGCATTTCGGTGCGATCCTGACGCTTGTTGGCGCGTATGTCTGTGTCAACGGGATGGATGTGGTTCGTCGGCTTTGGCCCGCCTTCCTTGTGCTGCTCTTCCTGATGCCGCTGCCAGGCGTCATCCGGCACCCGCTCGCGCTGTTCCTGCAGAACGCCTCCGCCCAGGCGACGGAAGTCGTTATCGTCGCGATCGGCTTTGACCTGGTCCGCTACGGCAACCTCTTGTTGATTAACGAGCACGCGATCGGCGTCGCCGAGGCATGCAACGGCATGCGCATGGTCTCGATGCTGATCCTGATCGTGTTCGCGTTTATCTTCTCTGAAAAGGTTCGGCCGTGGGTCCGCGTTTCGCTGATCCTCTCTGCGGTGCCGATCGCGATCCTCTGCAACATCATCCGTTTGGTCCCGACCGTGTTGGCGTATGGCTATTTCTCACATACGTTTGCGGATCAGATGCACGCCTGGTTGGGCTGGGGGCTGGCGTTCGCGTCGTACTTCGGCCTGATGGGCTTGCTCTGGCTGATGCGTTGGCTGATGCTGCCGGTCGATCCGGACCCGAAGCGGCGCGTGATGCGTCGGCCGCGCACTTGGCATCTGGCTCAAAGGCGTGTGCGATCGGGCAAGGCACCGCAGGGTCGTGGCCCGGTAGGGCTAGCCGGGGTCGTGCTCGGCGTCTTGGTCGTTCTCGGGTCGGCGGTCGCGGTGGGCCAAGCGCTGCCCGATGGTGACGGTGCCAAAGGGTATCACGCCAAGGTTCGCGCCGCCGGTGCGGAGTTGCCTAGGCAGGTTGGCAACTGGTCATCACTTGACACCGAACTGCCTGAGGCGGCTGTTGCACTGCTACGCCCCAATGTGTTGATCAGCCGCCAATACACCAACGATGTCACTGAGGCATCCTTCTCCTTCCTTGTTGTCCAGTGTGCCGACGCCCGAGATATGGAAGGGCACTACCCGCCCAATTGTTACCCGACCTCGGGCTGGACGAGTCAGGGCCAGCAGTCGTCTAGCCTGCAGATCGGTGAACTCTCCGCGAATGCGATGGAGTACGACTTTGAGCTTCGGGCAACCGATGGCGTGACCAGGATCCACGTAGTCAACCTGCTCCTGATCCCAAGCGACGGGTTCGTGACCTCCATGAGCAGCATCCGCAATCTGGGTGGAACGGTCTCAGACCGCTATTTCGGGGCTGCGCAGGTCCAATTTGTATTCTCCGGAGGTTGGAACCGTAAAGATCGGCTTCAGGCGGTCCAGGAGATGGGCGTGAGCTTAGAGCCGCTGATTGATGTTATTTTAGATAAAACAGGTAAAAAAGACTGACTTAGTTGGTCACCCTACGCCGAAAATTAACCATTGAAGATACAGAGACAATATGTAAACTGAGTGTGATTTAAATACTGCTTGCCATACTTTTAATGGGCCGTGCAACAGCAACTCTTGGATAAACCTAATGAACTGGCGACTGGCCGAACTCGAAACCGAACAGCAGCGCAAGCAGGCGGCAATCGTCCGCCCGTTGTCGAAGTTGAAGGCTGTCGTGTTGCTTGCCGGTGATGTCCGAAAGAACACGCTTCGGAAACTGACGGGTCGTGCGTCGCCTAGCCTGCCTGTCGGTGCGAGCCGGACGGTCCTGGACTGCTGGCGGGAGCAACTGATTACGCTGGCCGAGACACTCGGGATCCCGCAGCTTCCGGTACGCGTTTTAATCAGCCGCAACAGCGGCCTGACCCCGCGGACCGAGCGGTTCGGCCCGGTGCTTATGAGCATCGAGTACGACCCCTCCTCCTTCCGAGGGACCGCGGGCCTGCTCAGCGATGTTGCGCGTGCCTACGACGATGACGACCAGTTGCTGGTGACCAGTGCCGGTCAGATCCTCTTCGAACCATTGATCCGTATCGCGATGGATCTTTATAACGCCGGCGGGGATTTCACCCTCGGCATCGATCCGAGCGGCGTGCCTAGCGGGATGATGCTTTATCGCTGCGGGTGCATGCGGTCGATCAACCCGGTCGGATTCTGTGACCTCAACGAGCAGGCGTTGCCCGAATTATCGCGAGAGCACGAGGTGCGTGTTGCTCGGTTTGCGGCGCCTGCTGGGATGTCGGTCCGGACACTGCAGAGCTATCTGAGTGCACTGAGAACTTTTCATCGCCATGCTTCTGGGCGAACCGAGATCGATCAGCCCTACGAAGAGCAGTGGCGTCCGACCTTTGGCATCATCGAACCCGGTGCAAAGGTGGGGCGAAACGTCATCGTTCACGATTCAGTGATTCTTGCAGGCGCACGGATCGAACCGGGCGCGGTACTGGTTCGCAGTGTGATCTGCCCCGATGCGCTTGTGACGCGGGAAGATCACGTCGTCGATCAGGTTGTATCAGGCACCGGCGGATCGGTGCCGCTCTAAACCTCGCAATTTCTTCTGCGTACGGGTATTGAGATGAACAACCTCAGTCGGACTACCAAAACTCTTGCTCGCAATGGCTGGCGGACCAGCCATGGCGTCAGGTTGTTGATCGCGCTTGCCGTGGCTTTCGTAGCCACCTGGCCCGCTTGGCGCGAGATGGTAGACGCCGCGATTCACAATGAGAACGCCCGGACGAGCATCCTGGTCCTGCCCGTCATCCTCTGGCTTGTATGGGTACGGCGTGCACGGTTCCGCTTTATCCGCCCTGGGGGTTACACGATTGGTTTACTCTTGCTGGTAGCTGGCATCCAGTTCTATTACATGAGCCAGTATATCTACGGCCTGCGATCCATCTCTCACTTAGGCGCGGTGCTGATTGTTGCTGGAGCGGTGCTGGTTTGCACCGGAGATTCACTGGTCAAACAGTTTCTGCCTGCCTGGGCGATCCTGCCCCTGCTGGTCCCGGTTCCTGTGACGCTCGCGGTACTGATCGCGAGGCCGATCCAGTTTTTCGAAGCCGAGTCGATCGCTTCCATTTACGGCTTGCTTGGCGTGAGCGTGGAAGTGTTTAGTGGGCCTGGAGAGGGCCGTGTGCTTGTTGGTGGCAGGACACTCCCAATTGATAATATGTGCAAGGGCTTGCCGACGATTCTGTCGCTTCTTCTCATCATTTACGGCTTTGTCTTTAGTTCACCAATGCGGGCGACCGTCCGCACGGCCCTACTATTAATCGCTCCATTGGTTGCCTTGATTTGCAGCGCCCTGGCGCTTGGGGGAACGCTATGGTTGTATGACGGCTGGTCGACATTGATGATTGCGGACCTGATTCGCGCCTTATCGGAATGGGTGACATTGCTGATCGCATTCCTGCTGATCGCTGGCTCGCTTCGCCTGCTGACGTGGGCTTCGGTGCCGATTTACCAATACCACCTCGCGTCCACTTCGCGATAGGTTTCCAGAGGCCGATAACGCCGCCAGTTCGTAACGCAATTTCCGGGTCTTGCATCCCTCTTAACCCCGTCTATCGGCCAACCGATAAGGGATAAAGGAGTCGCGGACGTCGCGTCGCCGGCTGGGTCGTACAGGTGAGCAGTGCCTCGTCAATTCGATCCAGAAAACGAACTCAAACGGGTACAATGATGATCCGTCAAGACCGCCCTCTAGGGGCAACAGGCGGGAGTGAAACCTCGATGCGTGACGACCTATACACCGCCGCCGTAAACGACCCATTCACCGAAAACGAGCCTGCCGAGATCAACCCGTTCAAGGCAACGCTACTCAGGCTGTTGCGTGGGCGTTGGCACTGGGCGATCCTTCTTGCGGTACCGCTGGGTGTTGCAGGCGGGTATCTGGCATACAACAGCCTGGCTCCGGCATATCAAGCCGACTCGGGCGTGACGATCAAGGCTAACTACGGCGTCGCGGTCGATATCAAAGACCTTTCGCAGTACGAGCCGTACGTGAACACATATCTGAACGAGATCTCACGGATTGAAGCGAATGAAACGATCGAGATCGCGATGGAGCAGCCCGCATGGGTGGACGCGATGAAGCTCTATCCGGAATATGCGGATATGTCGATCGGTTCTTTCCGAGGCGAGCTCGAGGTGTATCCTCCGGAACGTAATGAGCAGACGATCACCTTGAAATTTTCCAGCGAAGCCCCCGAAGTCGCGCAGGCCGGTCTTAATTCATTGCTTGATGCTTATGAGATCGTCCAGAAGCGCGGCGAGAGTGACAATATCGGGAACAACCTGGAGATCCTCGAGTCTCGTCTGCGCGATCTTGAGAAGCGCGAGATTCTAACCCGCGAACAGATGCGGCTCGTCATCCCTGATAATGAATACCTGATGATCAAACGTCGTCTGGGCGGCAAGCTCGGCGAGTTGACGAGCATGGAGTTTAAGCTCAACGATATCGACATTGTCTTGCAGCCATTCCTGGACCCTGAGAACGAAGGTGCCGCGCTTTCTCAGCGTGAGTTGATGCTCCAGGACCCGAATATGGTTGAACTTCTGGAACAGAAGAAGGCACTCGAAGATGAGTACATCTATCAGACAGAGGTGCTCGGTCGTGGTGAAACCATGATCAGCGTCGTTCAGGTCAAGCGCCTGATTTCGCGAGTGGATCGTCAGATCCTCGATCTTGAATCGACATGGCTGAATCAGAGCAATGATGGGGAAGTTCCCATGCCGCCCAAGGTGGCGGAGTTGATGGGGCAGCGCAAGGCCTTGCTCAACAAGATCGCAGAGATTCAGGCTGAGACCACTGATATGGCGACGCGGCTCAGTGAGGTTGAAGAAGAAGAATATGAGCTTGATCAGATCCGCGAGTCGATGCGCGCGGTGCAAGACGAGATCGCCAGGTTCAACGATACGACGTTGATCCTGCAGGATAATGAAGAACTGACCCGCATCGAAATTGGCAGCAAGGCTTCCGTGCCATCGTCCCCGATGAACGCGAACAAGCGTATCCAAGTGGCTGTTGCAGGTTCTTTGGGTGGTATCTTCCTGGGCTTTGGCTTGGTTATGGGTGTCGGCCTGCTCGATCGCCGATTGCGGCACGTTGCGGACACGGCTTCGGATATCCCCGACACGAATGTTCTGGGCATCCTGCCGACCCTGCCCGCCGACCTCAAGGACCCTGAAGAAGCGGAAGCCGCCGCACACTGTGTCCACCACATCCGCACACTTCTGCAGATCGGTGGCAGCAACCGCGTGTTCTCCATCACCAGCCCCGAGGCCGGTTCTGGCAAGAGTTCGCTCGCCACGGCATTGGGCATGTCCTTTGCAACCGCAGGCTCTCGCACACTCGTGATCGATGCCGACTTGGTTGGTGCAGGGATCTCTCGCCGTATGGGCGCGGTGGTCCACGAATCGCTCGAAGCGGTGATCCGACACAACGGCATGGTCGATGAAGCCGACCTGGCACGCGCTCAAACCACCGCGACGTCTCAAGACACAACGCTTGAAGAGGTGTTGCTGCGTGAGAGCCTGATGAGCCAGGAGCAGGTCGAGACCGCTCAGCGATTGCAGCGGGACACCTCGCTGGGCCTGCTCAACGCTTGTGCACCCGGCCAACTGCGGTCGTGCGTCGCGTCGACTGGGATCAATAATTTCTACGTGCTTCCGGTCGGCAAGGCCCGTCCTTCCGACGCCAGCCGACTGTCGCCCGCTGCGATGCGTGAGCTGGTCCGCCAGGCACGCGAAGCCTTTGACATCGTGCTGATCGATACCGGGCCGGTCCTGGGTTCGCTTGAAGCGTCGATCGCCGCGGCCGAATCTGACTCGACCGTGATGATCGTCTCGCGGGGTGACCAGCGGTCTATCGCGACACGTTCGATCGATCAGCTTCGTTCGGTCCGGGCCAATATTGCAGGCCTGGTCTTCAACCACGCATTGGAAAGCGACCTGATGCATACGTCGTATGCATCGATTATCTCGCAGGAACGTCGACCTGACTTAGGTGCTCGCAAGCGCAAGCTCGACAAGACGCGCAGCGCTCGTCTGGGCCCGCTGGGAACCGCTGTTGCCAGCTATTCCGATGATGATTCGGACACTGGCGAGAGTCTGCTCGATGTATCCAACGGCGATCGTAATGGACACGGTGTCGGCTAGTATTCAGCACACCCACGGATGGTACGTGTTTTAATATGACGACCGCCGCAACACCATCCACGGCTACGATTGATGGGCACATCCCACAACCCACAGTGTGGGGATTGGATGCGCTGATGCTGCACGACCGGTTCTGGGCCGCTCGCGGAGTCCAGGTCGTTCGCCAAGGGCAGTCCTCTGAACTTGTTAAGCACGCTGAGTTGTACTTGCTCGTCGACAGAGATTCGCTGTCGATCTTTCGGCTGGGAAGGGTGATCGACACACTTAGTTGGCTGAAGCCTCAGGTGCTTTTCGCCCGCATCCACGACACCCATGACCCGGGCTATCACGAACGCGTGATTACCGATGATCAGGACAATTTTGTCCGTTTCGAGCGCAAGTGTCGTCAGATGGATTTCCGGCTGGGCCGAGTGGCGGTGACCCCGAATGAGGAGATCGCGCGTCGTTGGCAGACCGCCGAAGAACCAAGTAGCGCCTGGCGGCAGTTGCGTCGGTCGATCCCGCCGCATCAGCGCACTACGATTTCAGTTGATGGCTGCGTGTTTAACCGACTCGAAGACCGGCAGATCAATGAGTTTGTCCACGAGCTGATCCAGGTTTGGCGTCGGCCGGACGCGACGATCGGCCGGGCACAACGCCTTGTCGGCGAGGTTTGGAGTGACCGCTCCGGCTCAGTCGAGCACGACACCCGATTTGTTGGGCCGGTATGGATCGGGACAGGCAGAGAACTGGAAGGCATCCAAAGCATCGTCGGCCCGGCCGTCCTCTGGGATAAACCCGAGTTGCGACCAATGGTCGATCGCCTCGAGTGGCACGCGATTGAACCTACTGAAAATGTGGTTGAAAATGAACGTAACTTTACACGCGGCTCTTTTTATCGCGTGACAAAGAGGATGTTCGACATTGCGTTTGCGCTGGTCTTCTTGTTCCTTACGCTGCCTTTGTATCCGCTGATTATGCTCGCGATTTATATCGAAGACGGCCGGCCGTTCTTCTTTGCGCACAAGCGCGAATCGAGGGGTGGCAAGGAATTCCCGTGCCTCAAGTTCCGCACGATGTACAACAACGCGGAGCAAACCAAACAGGACCTTGTCAAAGAAAACCAGGCCGACGGCCCGCAGTTCTTTATCGAGAACGACCCGCGCATCACGAAGATGGGCCGGTTCATGCGTAAGACCAATGTCGATGAGTTCCCCCAGTTTTTCAACGTGCTGCTCGGCCAGATGTCGGTCATTGGTCCGCGGCCCAGCCCGTACAAAGAAAACCAGTACAGCCCTGCTTGGCGCGAAGTGCGCCTGTCGGTGCGACCCGGCGTCACGGGTCTGTGGCAGGTCAAACGCTCACGCGAGCCCGGCAAGGACTTCCAGGAGTGGATCCGCTACGACATCCACTACGTCGAGAACGCCTCGTGGAAGATGGACCTGTACGTGCTCTACCGCACTGGCCTGATGCTGGCGGGCAAGAAGTCTTAGTCTTGGATTTTGTTTGTTTGGGGCTTTAACCGAGCCAGATCCAAATCAGCAGCACTTGCAACGCGATCAGGCCGGCGGTTAACAGGATCACCTGCCCGGGTTTTTCGGACAGGATTGATTTGAACGGGCGGATCTGCGGTAGTGGAATCAGCGCGAGTTGGGCTTCGCTAGCGGCGGGGCACTGATCGGGCGCGATGCCTCGGCGGGCCCGGTCCTGAACGATCGCAAGGATCAACGAACAGTCGAACGGCGTCAGGCCCATTGCCTTGCCAGTCGTCATCAGCGTCTCGCGTTTGGTCGGCGGGAGTACATCACCCTCAAGCACTTGGGCGGTCCGCACCGCGAGGACCCAACGCGGGTCGGTCGCGCTGCTGATTGGGGTGGGGTTAGCAACCGGCGGCTTCATGTCCGGCGCGGCGTTGCCCACCAGACGCAGTTTGTTGTGCTCGGGTGCATTGGCTTGGTTTATCGGACGGGCCTTACCGCGACGTGACACCCGCCGCGCCGGCTTGTCGTCGGCCGGCTGTATCGGTTGTGCCGATTGTCCGGTGGTTTTCAGGTCCTGGTCCATCGCGTGGTCTCCAACCCTATAAACCTATCACAGAAAACGCCTGCGCCAAGTGCGGCGCAACGGTATTTGTGTGGTAGATGGCTTGTTCAGGGCTCAGAGCAGCGGTAGCGAGACTTTGCCTTCGAGCTCGTCCGTCGGCCGGGCGATGAGGTCATAGCCGTCGTAGTCGACGATCTGGCAGCGGACTAATTCTCCGGGCGCGAACTCGGCCTTCGCGTCGACGTAGGTCGTCGCGTCGATGTCCGGTGCCTGTTGATAGCTTCGGCCGGCGTAGCGCGTCATCGGTGCGCTGATGCCTTCGTACTCGACCTCGGCATAGGTGTCGTCGATCAGCACGTCGAACGCTCGGCCTTCCTCAGCCATCTGCTCGTTTCGATCGAAAACGACCTGCTGCTGTGTGCCCATCAGCTCGTCGATGCGTGCCTGGATGACGTCATCGGGGACCGCGCCGCCCTTGTCGAACGCGGCGCCGGCCTTGGTGCCCGGCTCGGGGGAGTAGGGGAACACGCCCATGTTCTCGAAGCCGAACTCGCGGACGAAGGTGACGAGCTCCTGGTGCTGGGCATAGGTCTCGCCGGGGTATCCGGAGATGAAGGTGGTGCGGATCGCCATGCCGGGGATGCGGTCGCGGAGCTTGGCGAGCAGTGTCTCGATGAGCTTGCGGCTGGTCTTCCGCCGCATGTTGTCGAGCACCTCGTCGTTGATGTGCTGCAGCGGCATGTCGATGTAGGGCAGCACGTGCTGGAGCTTGGCGATCGTATCGATCATCTCGTCGGTGAAGCAGGACGGGTAGGCGTACATCAGCCGCAGCCAGGCGCCACCGAATTGGCCCGCCAGCTGATCGAGCTCGGTGAGCATGCCGGACAGGCCTCCGCCGTAGCCGATGTCTTCGCCAAAGCTGGTCGTGTCCTGCCCGATAAGCGAGAGTTCGAACGCGCCGTCGTTTAAGAGTTCGGTTGCTTCGCCGAGGATTCGGTCGACGGGCTTGGACCGCATGCGTCCGCGGATCGAGGGGATCGTGCAGAACGCGCAGCCCTGGTTGCAGCCCTCGGAGATGCGCAGGTATGCGTAGTGGCGGGGGGTCAGGCGGAGGCGGGCGTTGTCGTCTTCGAAGTAGCCCAGCTCGTTGCCACCCACGATCGCGCGGTTCTGCTTAGCGATGGTGGCGTTGGTGGCGATCGAGGAGTAGACCGGCAGCTCGATCGAGGTTTCTTTAAGCGCCTGTGTCGCGGCGGCGCCACTCGCATCTGAACCACGCACCGCAGTGACGATCCGGTCGCGATCAAACACGCCAACCATCGCGTCGATGTCCGGGCACCATTCGAGCATCTTCGCCTTGTGGCGCTGCACCAGGCAACCGGCCACGACGACACGCTTGATTTTGCCTTGCTTCTTGAGTTCGGCCGCCTGGTTGATCTCGTCGATCGATTCGATCTTCGAGGCCTCAAGGAACCCGCAGGTGTTGATCACGACCGCGTCGGCCTCGCCCTGATCCATCAGGTCCGCGGGCACGGGCGTGACCCCGTTCTCGGCGAGCAGGCCCAGCATCTTCTCTGAATCGACCAGGTTCTTCGGGCAGCCCAAAGAGACAAAGGCGACGGATTGGATCTCGGATTGTTCAGGGGCAGATGGCATAGCGGGGTATTGTACGCGTTGCCGCTTCAGTGATCTGGCACGCCGTCACCATCATGGTCGTGAGGCACCGCAGTGGGGGTATCCGCGTCTGGGGCCTCGTGTCCGTGGTCGTGGTGCTTCATCTCGAAGTGGGCGATGCCGTAGGCGATCGCCAGGCCGGCGATCAGTGCAAGGGTGAGCTTGATCTTGTCGTGCTGGTGGAAGTGCAATTCGGGCAGCACATCCGACAGTGCGATGCACAGGAAGACGCCCGCGGTGAACGCCAGCGCGTTGCCGACGATCATGGAGTGGGCATCGTGTTCATTGGCAAAGCCCAGCATGAAGATGGCTGCGCCCAGCGGCACCGCGAGGGCGAAGAGTGCGTTGATCAGGTGGCCTGCCCCGCGCGACCAGCCGGTCGAGGCAACGAGCGCCAGCAGCGTCATCGAATCAAACGGCTTGTGGAAGACAATGACAAGGAAGAGCGCCAGGCCCGGCAAGGCGACATCCCGCTCAGCGGTCATCGACGCCCCCAGTGCCACGCCTGCGATCAGTGAGTGCAGGATCAGCCCGATCGCGGCGCCCGACCAAGAGAGCTTGGGTTTGTGGTCGTAGTGGGGCGTTTCGTCGGTGTCCTCGTCGCAGTCTGCAACGGCTACCGGTTCGGGGTCGTGCTCGCAGCCGGGGCCGTGCTGGTGGCCGTGATTGTGGTCATGCCCGGCATACTCGTGCGCGCTGGGCGGGTGGCTGGGCAGGTCGTGCTGGTGGAAGTGGAAGAAGCGTTCGAGCAGAAACATCGTGAGCACGCCGGCCACCATCCAGAGCATGAGCTGCTGGAAGGGGTTGTTGGAGATCATGGCGTGGGGGAGCATGTGCAAGAGCGCGATGCCGAGCATGAACCCGCCGATGAGCGAGTTGGCGATCTGCAGGCGTTTGTGCGTCAGCCGGACATGCAGAGGGATCCACCCCCCGAGCAGGGAGGCGGCAATGATCAGCAGGCAATAGAGGGCCAGGTAGGCGAGAGGCGTCATGAGATTCTTTTCTCAATAGAATGCCGAATTATGGCACACCCGTCGGACTGCGGCAAGCTGGGCAGACGAATCGCTGGGTTATCGGCGGCATGAACGCCCGTTGGCGGCTGATCGGGCCTCTGGGCATTCAAGGACTTGATCCGGTGTGCCGATGCGGTTAAAACATAGCTGTGCTGGCAACTCGTTTCTCAGCACAAGCCCCTTCCATCTGATGGCCGGCCGATTCAGAACGACGCGTTCTGCCGCCGCGATATGCAGGGTTTCCTGCTTCCATCGGGTACCCCTTTGACTGGCGTTGGCACCCATTTCGGGCAGCGTGGTCTTTCCAGGGGGATTGGTTCAGGGGTGTAGGAGTTTGACTCCAGTCTTCTTCCCATCGCGGGCGATGCTTGACCCTTGCGTCAGGCCGTACCGCGCTGGCGGTGTTTAAGGTCGATGACGCCATCGCCTGACACCCGATTTCTTTCACCAGGCGGGGCTCGATACGCCCTCTGCCACGAGTGACACAGGCATGAGCCAAGACAATACGGACCAGGAAAAGGACACCTCGGCCCCGGCCGAGGACGCCAAGGCTGCGCCCGCCGCAACCGCGACCGAGGACAAGCCGAAGACCGGTGATGCCGATGGCAACACCAAGGTCGATGGCCAGGCCGAAGCGAGCCAGGACGCAGACGCCAAGCCCAAGAAGCGTCGTCGTCGCCGGCGTCGCAAAAGCAAGTTGGGCGGCAATGGCGAAGGCAACGCGCAAGCCGAAGGCAATACCGCGGAAGACGGCGCCCAGGCCGAGCCTGAGCCCGAGCAGATCGTCACCGGTATCTACGAGCAGGGCCCCAAGTCTGATGGCCGACTGCGCCAACTCGGCGACACCTTCCTCGCGTACCCCAAGGACCCGGTCGTCGCCAGCCACCTGGTCGACAAGTACAACCTGCGCCCCGGCATGATGATCGAGTGCTCGCTGGGCAAGCCCTTCGGCGGCGGCCAGCAGCCCCAGCAACGCGGCGGCAAGCAGAAGAAGATCAAGTACAACGCGATCGACCCGCAGGCCCGGCGTGTGCAGGACATTCTCAAGATCGAGGACCAGGACCCCGCCGAATTCGCCAACCTCCGCGAGTTCGGCGACATGACCATCATCATGCCCGAGCCCCGGCTCACCCTCGAGTACCCCGGCTGCCCCGACGCCTGCCGGCTCATCGACCTGTTCTGCCCGATCGGCTACGGCACGCGAGGCATGATCGTCTCCCCGCCCAAGGCCGGTAAGACCACGCTCTTGCAGAACATCGCCCTAGGCATCCAGACCAACCACCCCGAGTGCGAAGTCTTCGCGCTGCTCATCGATGAACGGCCCGAGGAAGTCACCGAGTTCCGCCGCAACGTGCCCTGTACCGTCTGGGCCTCATCCAACGACCACACGCCTGAGCGGCACTGTGGCCTGGCGATCGCGGCGATCGAGCGCTGCCGACGCTTGGCCGAGATGGGCAAGGATGTCGTCGTGCTGATGGACTCGCTCACAAGGCTTGGCCGGGCGTTCAACACCGCACCGAACATGGCACAGACCGGCCGTACGTTGTCTGGCGGCCTTGATGCCGGCGCGATGACGATCCCCAAGCAGATCTTTGGCGCCGCGCGTAAGTTCGAAGAGGGCGGCTCGCTGACCATCATCGCGTCCGCGCTGGTCGACACCGGCAGCCGCGGCGACCAGGTCATCTTCGAAGAGTTCAAGGGCACGGGCAACATGGAGCTCATCCTCGACCGCAAGATCGCCGAGCAGCGCATCTTCCCCGCGATCGACCTCGCGGCCTCGGGCACTCGGAACGAAGATCGCCTGATTCCCAAGGAAGAGCTGACCACCGTCAACGCGCTTCGCCGCCGACTGCTGAACATGAACCCGGTGATGCAGGTCGAGCAATTGCTCAAGGCACTGCAGCGATTTGAAACGAACGCCGACCTCGTGGGCAGCCCGCAACACAACGAAGAGTCTCAGGAACGCCGAGGCCCCCGCGGCCCGCGTGGCAACACTGGGATTACCCGCTGACCGCCTGGGACTCAGCACAGGAATGATTGCGATGCGTGGACTCTGCACGCTTTTTGGGCTCGTCGTCTTGCTTCTGGTGGGCTGTCAACAGACTCAGCTCATCGATCGCGCGGCGTTGGATCAGCGCTATCAGGAAACACAGCTTGCCGATGGCGTCCTTTCGGTCGTGCCGTTGCGTTTGGAGTCTGGTACTCCGCCACCGACTGTGGTGAACTGGTGGTACGTCGGGACCAGCGAGAATCAGCACCGCATCATTTTCAGGGAGCTGACCTGGGACAGCGATGGCAAGCCCGTCGGCAAAGAGGTCCGCTACCGCGTCGCGCGGAATCAGCTCGTGATTGCTCAGCCTTTTGCACCCACTTCCGACGCGGCGCGCTGGCTGCCGTTGTACGAGGCGGCCGGGGATGAAGTCGAGCCGCCGGCGGATTTGCCGACGGCTCGAAAAGCGCCTTCTCCTGAGCAGAATGAGCCGATCCGGCTGCCCGATGAATCGGTGCTGCCACCTGCTGATTAAGCGGTCGCGGCAGATTCTTCCATCGCCAACCAGTACACCTCGATCATCGTGCAAGCGCACGGGTATTGGGCTTGGTAGGCCGGCATTTTGCAAGCGATGCCTTCATCATCCGCGCGGAACGCCACCGGCTGCAGCCCGTAATCGTCGGCGGTGTCCATCTCGTCCAGCCCGCCGGCGGTCACGTACAGGCAAGACTCGGCAGGCAAGCCCAGCGCCTTGATGGTGTGACGAAGCACACGCGGGTCGGTGTGTCGGCAGGTGCCGCTGGTCGAGAGCAGCTCCACATCCAGGTGCTTAGCCAGTTCGGTCCGCTGCAGCATGCGGCGCACGTCCGGGGGGACATCGCCTACTGCCGCGGTACGGATGCCTGCCGCACGAAGCCGGGTCAGCATGCGCACGGCGCCCCGGCGTGGCTTGAGGCTGCGGCGGATCACCTGCTCGCGCTGCTCTGCCAGCCGGCGTCGCAACAGCGGGTCCAGGTCGATCCCAAGGTCGTCGCAGACCGCCTGCAGGTTCGATTCGATCCAGGGCAGTTCGATGTCCTCTGCCGTCTGGTGCGCATGGTTGTACCAGCAGGATGCGAACTGGATCGGGTCGACGTGCAGACTCCGGGCCTGCATCATCGTTGCGTTGAGGGTGAAGTTCGGGTCGGGGTCGGCAAGGAGTGTGCCCCGTAGATCAAAAATAGCGGCGCGCGTGTTCATAACTTCTTTCCGTGACGAAGCACATCGCCTCATCGCTGAAACAACTATCGGATTCAAATGCACCGCCCACCCGCGGTATCGCACGCATCCCGCGGAATTGAAGGGATTCTTCGATGCGTGCGACACCTGCGTAGTGGTGGGTAGATAGAGAAACCGGTGTGAAACCTTGCCGGTTGTAGCGATTACGGCCGGCTAGGTGTCTGCCGGATCCGTGATTGCCGCCATGATTTCGCTGCCGTGGGGGTGCTCGGCGACCCAGCGTTTGAGCGACTCGAGCTGGGCGACGCCGTCCTCACCCAGGCGATCGGTCAGGCGTCGCTGGTCGGCCTGCTGCCGTGATTGACGCCGGACCTCGGCCTGCCAGCTATCGGTGAACACAGGGTGGGCCTCGCAGTGCATACCCACGGCTTTCAGGGCCGACCATTCGTTCGCATCGAACCAGAACCCGCCGCAGCTTGTGCAGCGGTCCAGGTGAAAGGGTTGGCCGTGCCCGACGGCGACGCGGCGCATATACCGTCCGCAATCGATGCAAAACTTGCCCGCCTTGCTGTCACCCTCGGAGACGTGGACAAGCCCGTTGTCCTCTGCTGAAACTGTCTGATCCGAGTGGTTTTTGAGCCACTGGAAGTAGTTCGTGCCTTTGACCCAATAGCCATCGCACGACGGGCAGGCCCAGGCGTCGAGGCCGTCGGATAGTTGTCGGGGTTCAAGTTGGGCCGACTCGCACACCGGGCAGTTGTGGATGTTCTTTGCCATGACCCCAGCTTAGCGGGGCGGGCTTTTCAGAATTGCGTTTATGCAGGCGCATTCATGCCGGTTTGCGAAACCCCGGCTTCCACCTCGGACGACAATGCGTTTACTAATGCTTTTGCGGACGCGGCGGGGTCCTTGTCCGAGCAGATCGCCGAGCTGACCGCGATACCCCGGCAGCCGACGGCGGCCAGTTCGTTGATGTTGTTCGCCGTGATCCCGCCGATCGCCAGGTGGGGCAGTCCGTCCCAGTCGAGGTACTGCTTTAGATACTCGGGGCCGGCCAGTTCCGGTTTGTGCTTGGTCGTGGTCGCGAACATTGGCCCGACGCCGCAATAATCCGCGCCTTGTTCACGGGCGTTGCTGGCCTGTTCGAGGCTGGAGGTGCTGACGCCGATGATCAAGTCGCTGCCCACCAATCGCCGTGTATCCAGCGGGCTCAGGTCGGCCTGCCCAAGGTGCACACCCTGTGCGCCGGCCAGCAACGCGACATCGGGGCGATCATTGACGATCACCGCGGCGCGTCCTTCCGCGAAGGCTTGTACTTCTTTTACGCGCTCAAGCAGTGCGCCGCCGTCCATCTCTTTCTCTCGAACCTGCACCGCGTCGACGCCGTTGTCCAGCGCCTGTTCAAGCACGCTCTGCCAAGGGTGATGCGTGCAGAGTGACTCGGTCAGCAGCAGGCAAAGCCGCCATTGCGGGGTATTGCTGCCGCCCAGCGACATGACCAGGCGTTGCGTGATGTCGTAGCTCTGATAGCGAATCTGCTCTGCGGTTGTTGCGAGCGGTGTCCAGGAGGTTTCGTTGCCGCCGACCTTGGCGTACTCTTCAATTGCGCGCAGGGCCTCAGACAAACGGGCGCCCGCGGCGCTGACGACGTCGCTGATGCTGCTGCGTTTGTATTCGGTTGGCGTTGTCAGTTTGGTGCCGACGTCGCCGGGCGTGTCGCGGTGGGCGATCAGTTCGGATACGTGGGGCAGGGCCTGGACCAGGTCGTGTCGCATCGTTTTGAGTTGTGACGCGATGGGCTGGCTTTCGAGTGCAAAGCGGGCGGCCTCTTCCAGGACGCGCAATGCCTCTCGGGCACGGTTGGCGTTGGCGTCGATGATGCGGTGCGGGGTGTTCATCGTTAAAGGTCGGTGCTGTGCCGCTCTGCATCGGGTGCGTTGAAGGTGGTGTTCAGCCGTTCACCTCGGGAGATCGGGATCGCCGCGAGGCAAGCGAGGATGAGCAGCCAGAGCGCGAGGCAGGCGGTGGTTCGGCCGGGGTGGTTGGCGTGGGCAAAACGGAATGCCAGCACGCTGGCCAGCAAGAGCGCGATGCCCGTGCCCGCATAGAAGCTCCAATGCATCGGTGCGAGCAGCGCGTGATCGTAGCTGGGCAACCAGGAGACCAGGTCCGGGCGGTTGTTCAGCAGGTACCCGATGATCGGCAGAGCGATCGCGAAGGCGAGCATGAAGCCGCAGGTGATCCAGCGGCAGATGAGCCAGAGTCGGGCGTGCCGGGCCTCGGCGGAGAGGTCGTGGAACTGTTGGATCGTCAGCGCGATGCTGACACTCGCGGGTGCGACAGCCAGGAGAAGGCCAGAGATCCGCGTCGGCCCGGGCGCGAAGGCGAGC